>Ga0163199_1000873_pt1 | contig 18835 bp, 19 predicted proteins | sample PL_2010_150m_FD_113537 | JGI IMG/M metagenome (GOLD analysis project Ga0163199, IMG submission 113537) | Freshwater microbial communities from Powell Lake, British Columbia, Canada to study Microbial Dark Matter (Phase II) - PL_2010_150m | ecosystem: Environmental > Aquatic > Freshwater > Lake ...
GCTCTTTTCCCGATCTTTTTTTGCGTTCTATAATACTTAGGCCATCTAATTCCATTTTTACCCGTAGCCTTTCGAAATATAACTTGGTTACCTCATCTAAAATATCATCGCGCAGTTGCACCACCAGTACATGAATTGATAGACAAGGGGGATTGCTGCCCCGGGAAAGTATCTACGTACGGGAGAATGGGAAATTTGCAGACAAGCTCAAACTCTCCATTTCCATAAACGGGGATCCTGTTGACAAAAGCTCCTAAAACTCTACGTTTCTGCGATATAGTAAGCTTCTTATCCGACTGATAGATAAACTTAGCGTAACGCAAAATAGCTTCTTTATTTATGCCCTCAGATGCTACGCCCTTTAAATATTCTATTTTCATGCCAAGTTCTCTCTTCTGTTGTTCAAACGCGCTCTTCTCTTTTATTAATCCAACTAACTGCATCTTAAACTCATCTTCATTTATTGTTTGTCTAATATGGAGTGAAACTAAATTATCCTTATAATTCTGGAAGTCTTCTAATTTCTTTACTACCCGCCGATATTCTTTTTGACATAAATCAAGGTTCGTTAAATTAGGAACTTTTGACTCCTGCAGCGCTTCCATTATAAGATCCGGCCTTCTTGCTAAATTCTGTAATGCCAACCAAATCTTACCATTATATTCATCAAGCGGAAAAGTTTTCATTGAGCAATTCGGTTTTGCCTTATCAAACCAGTGCGCGAATCTTGTCTTGCAGCGGTAAATCCAATGCCGATACCCAGGACTACCGGTTGAACCAACTTTAAAAGTATTATGACAAGACGTACACTCCAAGATACCGGTTAACAGTTGTAGTGAATTAAAATCTACCCGGCAATTTCTTTTCTTCTCAAGCCTATCCTGTATCAACCTAAAAGTATCATCCGAAATTAAAGCCGGATGCGCATTAGGAATCTCAGTAAATATTTTTTCATCGCGCCAGCGTTTCTTCCCTTCTTTTGTTTTATAATGCTTAAATTTCTGATGTACCAACGTACCTTTATATGTTGGATTCCTTAAAATGTAATGAATCGCCTGCATGGCCCAGAGCCTGCCCGCGCGGTTCTTCTGTCCACGGTTATTTAATTCAGCTGCTATTCTTTTAATTCCCAATCCTTCATCCAGGAATAAATGCACTATCAATCTATGAATCTGAGCCTCTTCTTCGTTGATGATTAAGTGTTTGTTTTTTTCCATGTCAAAGAAAAATCCATAAGGAGTCGTTCTGCCGCCCCATTCTCCGCGTTCCGCTTTAATTTTACGACCTCTATTCGCGCGCTGTATGAACTTCAAACGCTCAAACTGTGCAAAAGCGCCAAAGATATTTGACATTAAATCTGAATCTACATCGTTTAAGGATATCTTCTGCGAAGGTGTACAAATTAAGATATTATTTTCCCGGAAAATTTTCTTTATTAAAGTTAAAACCCCTAAATCTCCGCGGGAAAGTCGATCCTGATCAACAACCCAAACTGCATCGAATTTCTTTTGCTGGGCATCCAGAAGCAACCGGGAAAACTCCGGTCTTGCCTCGATAGTTTCCCCTGAGATACCGGCATCAGTATAGATACCAATAAACTCATGCCCCTCTTTTGCAATACAATCTTTAAGGACCTTTTCTTGCGCAGGAAGAGAATACTTATCTACTTGCAATTTAGTGCTTACCCTAGTATAGATAACAGCTTTCATCATTTATTATGTTTTTCTATAAAAGATTGATTTCCTAATAATCTTTGTATTTCTTTAAGAGCAAGCTTGCTGGGATTCCAATGATCATTTTCCCAGCGATTTACAGTACAACGAGAAACACCTATTTTTTGGGCAATCTGTTCTTGCGACATTTTAAGTTTTTTCCGAATCTTTTTTATATCTAATGTTTTCCCCATCTTGGGATAAGCGTAGCATATGTTACAGAGCTTGTCAAGTTAAACTTTATTTTTCATAATGTTTTCCATTTTAAGTTTAATTTCATTCACAGGAATCTTATTCCATTGTTTTAAAGTTGATGTTATATCCCTAATTACTTGGCTATTAAATTTAATATTTTCCTTTTCTAATATTAAACAAGCAGTTTGAATTGCTGCCTCTTCAGATAAACACATATCTTGCATGACGCTATCAATCGTTTCATAAGCCTTTTTTAAAGTATTCTTTTCCATTATTTATTGTTATGAAATTTTGAGTTTCTTAAAAACAACTTGAATGACTTATCCACAGAATTCACAGCCTCATTTATTTACTACTATTTCTTTCTTTATTTTCTTTAATTACTAGCAGAGGGTAAACTCACCCTCTTTCTAGGGGTGACCTTACCCCTTATGTAGGGGTATTTTCACCCTGTTACTACCGCGAGTTTTCCACAGTTCCCAAGATGTTTGAACTTGGTTTATACCGAGCATATTTTTACGGCCTGTTTTGTTCTTTATAATGACCTTGGCCTGGACAAGCAGGCTAACTGCTCTTCTGACATTGCGTTTATCAAGATTTGCCTCTTTTGCTATCCAACCGTAACTAAAGGCTCTGCTTTCCTTATGAAAACCTCGAGTCATTCTACTTATGACAAGAATAAGTCGAATCTGAGTACCATTTAAAGGAGACCTGTAGAGCTCCCTTAAGACATTGTTGTCAATCTTTGTATAGCCTTTACCGGGCTGCGAATAATTTTGTTCCATAGGAAAAAGGTAAATAAAAAAGGCTGGCTTCCTGAAATTGCTTTCAGAAAACCAGCCCAGTTTTTCTCTGATCTATTGTTCAGACCGAGGATACTGCGACTGCAAATTTACATTAACTAATACTTACTAATTTATACACTGTACTTTTTTATTTGTCAAGTATTTTATTTTTGAGTGTTATTTTGAAAAATCCACCCTACCTTCTTTAACGGGACTAAACTCCAGATAAAATTGTGTACCGTCTGACTTTAAACTCACCTCTAAATGGCCTTTGCGGTGACGCTTTACCATGCGCCAACCCTCAATTATTTCTATTTCATCAGAACTAAATCCTTTTCTGCCAAGACCGGCTTCTTCTCTATCCATAGCGCCTCTTTCGATCAAGCAAATACACTTACCTTGAAACTAAAGCTATATAAAAACCCCACTCTAAAACCGTTAATTCAAGCAGATCTATTATATATTGTTGGCGTTAGATACAGAACCGTCCTTCGCAGGAAAGCGCTTTCTTTGTTACTGGCAAAAGAAGTATACCATTTGCTTGCTGTTTTGTCAAGTTTCATAACAAACTAATCTATTTATTACGCAATAAAATATATTTCTATTGACAAAACAGAAATTATATTCTAAAATTACGCTATGGATTTAGGTCAGCGGGTAAAAAACTTAAGGGGTACTATAAGGCAACGAGAATTTGCTAAACGTTGCAAAATAGATGCCTCCACAATCAATAAAATTGAAAAAGGCAGCTTAATAGGAACATTAGACATCCATATCAAAATATGCCAGGCATTAGGTATAAGTTTATCAACGCTTTATAAAGACGTTTACGAAGAAAAGATACACCCCCTTGAAGTCATTCTAGAAAAACCATTAACTCTTGATAAAAAAATATCACGCCATATACTTACGCGGAATGTCCTTTTGAATAAAAGAATGCTGCCTGAAATTTTAATACTTGAAGAAGAAAAACAACTTCAAGAGAATCTCCCTCCGGACACGCAAAGATTTATTTATGTATTAGAAGGAAAAGTCGAGATAGGAACAAAAAATGAAAAGCATACATTGAGCCATGATCAATCGCTTTATGTTACTGATGCTTCTATACAACATACCCTAAGAAATACCGGCTTATCCCCTGCAACAATACTAGTCGTTACAAATCCTATAGTATTATAACGTCCCAAAAGATAGTCTACTTTATCCTAGCCCGACCCACTTAAACTGTGGTAGTATTTAAGTTCTTTTCATATACGGCTTTTAAAGGGAAAAATTCGTAATAATTTCTCTCATCAAACCAAGCACATTTAAAGTCCTTGACAGGGATTTTTGTCCTGGCTGCAAGAGCCAAGGCATATATTGTTAGCTGTTGTATTGGGTTTATTTTGTGTGCTTCTGGCTTATAGTCAAGAATATAGCTAAGACCATTTCCAAATAATCGGTCGATTATTTGAGTTTAGAAAAAGGTGAACTTGTTTTAAAAATTCTTTGGCTTCCATAAAATAATAGCCAAGCTATTTATTCCCTAAAATCTTGAACATCCCTGTACCGCAATCAAGGCATTTACCCTTCATAGCTTTGCGGCCATTCTTCATCGTAATTTTTTCTGCGTCTTTCATTCCTTTTTTAGTCTTACATTTTAAACAATAACCTTCCATATTTACCCCCTTTTCTAATAATTCAGTTATCTGCCTACCGTAAAGCTTAGACCGCTGATTGATTTGCTCTTTTTGGTTAATCACATGTCGATCATTCTTCAAACGTCTCCGGTATATAAACCTTTTTCAACGGAATAAGTCCTTTATATCCAGAATCAAATGATTCATAATGTTCCAAAATCAAGCTTACCAATTCATTGCCATCTATTAAGCGAAGATTACTTTTACTTTTGGCAAAACTCTTAGACTGATTACTAAAAGACCCTAAAGTCACAAAGAGTCCAAACTCATTTTGTCCAACCTTGCCATATAATGATGAGACTTCGGGATCTCCAATCGATCCGCTTGTGCTCTTTACTTGAACCTTAATAATTGGTGGTTCAAAACCAAGCTCATCTTTATGGGCGATAATGTCAATACCACCATCTGGGCCTTCAGGTGAAACGCGAGTCCTGTATCCCATTTTCCCCAGTAAATGCGCCACAAAGTCAGCAAACGGGTGACCTTTTAATTCCTGACTTAATCGTTTTAGGATAAAATCTCTGGCGGCTTCTTCTATGTCCTCTGGCACAAGCTCAACTTCTTCTTCTTTTGATACAACATCTGGAACCATTTTGTTTTCAACCTTTGATTTAAATTCATCTGCGTAATTCTTAACCTGAAAAAAACTCATCGCGCTTCCAATCTCATAAAGCGCCCCTTGCGTAAATGCAGTCCTCGGCAAAGACTTGATCCATTTAACATCTCTATGATTCGGATAGTCCTCTTCATGTTTTGTATCATATTTGTATTCACCCGTAACTATTCCAATATGGACTTCTCGATCTCGTTTTGAAGGGTAAATAACTAAATCATCTTTTTTCAATTCATATATGAAACGATAAAGTTGCCCTGCAAAATTTGCTATCGCTCCTGGTTTGGCATCCGGATAAGTTTCAGCTACGGCCTTCTTAAATTCCTCCCTATCTTTATTCCTGCCCAAATCACCCATTTCCCGCCAACCTAAAGCTATAACGTTCTTTTTTAAAAACAAATTGTCTGCATCACCAGTCCTACCAGCGTGTATTCCCCACATTACTACATCTCTTTCGGACATATGAATACTCCTTTTTACCGGTTATCTGCCTGCCGCAAAGTTTAAACTATTAATCTTATCTGTTCATTCCTTATCCAAGCAAATATTAATTGTTTTTTCTTCATTTTTTTAGCAACCTAAAATCATCCCAATCCGACCAATCGCTTCTTGCACACTTACTCCAATCATAATTAAGCTTACTATTGATCTTCCAACCATCTCTCTTTTTAATCACAATTCCACCAAGTAATGTATTTTCAGACTTCTTTTGTTCTTTGATATATTTCTGTAACGCCTCGGCTTTTGCCTTAGTCCAGGTTGTACCATCCTGATCATTGAAGTCTTTCGCTTCAAATATTCCTAATTTATTATTAAAGAAGTGAACTAAGTAGTCTGGATAAAATGTATGGATTCCGCCCTCATATTCATATTTAATCCCAAAGTAATCCTTCTTATTCTCACCATTCTTCCACCACCAAATAATGTTCTTACTATTTTCCTCCAAAAAATTCTCAAATTCTTTCTCTGGAGTTGACCTGTCAATATTTAAATAACAAGGACTATAAAGACAGGCCTTAGATTCAACTTTTTCATCTGCATATTGATTGAAAAAATACTCCGACAGTATCTCAAAATCATACACATTCTCTACTATTTTAGCTCTTACTTCGGACTCTTTAACGACTTTATATTTTTCAACAGCATTTAATAGTATCTCCTCAAATGTTTTTCTATTCCTTTCGTGCAAGAATATACGTTGTATAGCGATAATTTCTTCATCCCATCCTTTTGAACCTAAGAATTTCCTAAACCACTTGTATATTGACTCCCTAACTGGTGAAACAGATCTCTTTGGGGCAAAAGACCCGATATTATTCTTAATAACTTGGTTAAACATATCATATAAATCATTATCTGATAAAGTTAAACGAACAGACTTATCCGGTTTGATCTCACCAACTAATTCATCTAATTTCTTAGAATCTACTTTTGTATCAGCTATAATATCTTGGCTGAAACTTTTTGGATTAAAAACATGTCCTGCTCGTTCCAAATTCTTAATGTTTTCATCGTATAAAGTAACATTAGCCACAACAGGCAAACGAGCACACGCCACATTCTCAAAGGTTTCATAAAAACGTGCGGTTATATCACCATAGTCCGCCCTTGTTTTATAAAAAGATTTTAGCTTTATGTCTCTGTAACATGCCTTGCGTGTACTTTTTAAATGCTTAATGATATTTGGATTATATTCTTCTTTTTTAACTATGATGCTCTGAACATTAGTAAAAATATACCCACGGTTTAAATCCTCAATTATGTAATGTTTTTGCTCTGGCATACGCATTATTCTGCCAACCGTCTGTATTTCAAATGTTTCACTATGAGTTTCTCTAAATTTTACTAATATGTGCGCCCGCGGGCAATCCCAGCCGGTATTAATCGCTTGTTTAAATATCAAGAATTCAATCTTATTATCTGGCTCTGCAACCTCATCCATATCTTCTGACTTCTGTTCAGACAACCAAATTGCTAACTCTCCGGTTTCTTCTGCTAGATGCTTACCTGCGAGAAATTTCTTAATTGCCTGAATTTTTACTTCACCCGCCTCAGCATTAGGGAGCTGAATCAAAACTAAAGGATTGATATTAAGCCCCATTTCTTTAAAATATTTTGCCAAAATCAATCTCTTTTTATAAGCCACTTCAAGTACAACCTCTTGCGAATTTTGTTCATCATCTTCAATCTCATCAATATTTTCATTAATAATTATTTCCTTTTTAATCATGCCTTGCTCAATTACATCGCTTGGCTTTACATAGACATAAGCGCCCCTACCTTCTTCTTCGTCTTGCCTTGAAGGTATAGTTTCTTTATCTGGAGTAGCACTCATCTCTAGGCCTACATCCGGCAGGAACACCTCCGAGATAAGCTCTACTGTTCTCTGGCTACCTTTGCCGATGTGGCTTTCATCAATTATTAAAATAATCTTTCGCTGTTCTCTTGTCTTTCTTAGTACTTCCCTGAAATTTAATTTTTCCCCGTCTTTCATTAAAATATTAAGCCAATCTCCTGTATTATGATCTTGGCTTCTTAATTTCTCCCAATTAACTACCACGACCTCATTACGAACAATTCTTCCTCTACCCCCAACAAATTCTTCTTCAACTAATACACAACGCGGAAAACCACCGAATATTTTATTTAGAGCGTCCCTACTTTGAATGTGTAGATTTCCTTTGCCAATACTAACCCATAAGAAACATAAGTCTGTTCCGGAAAGCTCTTTGATTATTTCCTCTATAAACTTTGCAACGATAACTGTTTTTCCGCTACCCGTAGGTGACTGAAATACACAGACCTTGCCAGACTCCTGAGAGTCTAATAAATCCTTAATTTTGGTAATAAGTTGATCAACTGCCTTTTCTTGGTATAGTAATAAATTAATATTCATAAATTTCCTCATATATATCCAGAATTTTTTGCGGAATTGGTTCTAAGATTACATCGTCCCAGCCGATAAAATTATCTTTGTTTAAACCAAAAGAATCAAGAGTGAAACAGTACAGTATCTTTTTGCCACCCATCTTATCTAAAGTCTTTTTTAACTCTTTTATACTGTCATTAAGAAAAGAATAATAAACTGCCATGATTCTTCCATTTTTACTAAATATGCGGTAATCATCCTTCTCTTTTATGAGATCAAATATTCCCTCTTTCAAACAAAGCATTTCAGTACACTTGTTTGTAATATTAATTTTATTTTGATCTTGATTTATATTCTTTTTTACAAAAGCAGTTTTGAAATATTTAAGATTACTACCAAGCGGCTCAAAATCTTTATATCCTTTGATGATTCTTTCTAATCTCGGAATAGTGACTCGCCTACATAAACCAAATTCTTCTTTATTGGCCTTCTGGTCTTTTTTGACCGAATCGTCACTGACATCATTCAGCTCATTATTTGTACATAGAATGAAGGATCTTTTTCCATTATCATTCTTGTTCATCTCTAAAACTGCCTGCCCCGTAGTTCCGCTTCCAGCCATAAAATCAAGAACAGTAATGTCTAGGCTTTTATTGGCTATTCTGATTAAATACTTAATTAGTTCAACTGGCTTTGAATAATTAAAATCTATATCAATGGTTTTAAGAAAATCAGCGCCTTTTCTATTAATAAATTGATCAAGAAAATTTCTAGGAACAGTACCTACTTCACTTCTTTCGTCTAAATAACTTTTTGTATAAATATTCCATTTTGCTGGTTTACCATTTTGATCCAAAAGAGGAGATCTCTTTGTACCTTTAAAAACTAATAAGTCTTTCTTTTCTAAATATGTAGGATAAGACCATCTCCAGACTCTATCCGCTGAAGTTTCAGGTTTAATAAATGCTGCGTCTTTTTTCTTCCTTGGAAACACATTACCGGGAGGTATAACTAAAGAGCCGTCCGGGCATTCTATAAAATATCGTTGATTAGGACGAATGTCTAAAGATGATTGATATAAAGCAACGTCGTCACGATAAAACCCTTTTTTATCTTTCTTTTTATAAAGATCTACATTAACCTCGTCTTTAAATAGCGGGAGTGAGCTTATGTTCTTTGCATATACTAATATAAAATCTATAGAAGGAGCAAAATAATTTCCTTTATTACTTGCAGTTTTGGCTACACGAGCAACATAGCTTATAAAATTATTTTCCCCATAAATTTCATCAGATAATAGTTTGAGATTAGCGACCTCGGATTCACCAATACTCATAAAAATTACACCATCTGTTTTTAATAGACCATGGGCCAGCCTAAGCCTCTTATTCATAAAAGATAGCCACTTACTGTGTCGGTAAGCATCCTCTAAATCAACGTAACAATCGTTAAAAGCAAAATCTTTATTCCCCGTGTTATAGGGTGGATCAATATAGATTATATCTATAGCGCTTTGGTGGGTATAATTTAAAACTGAAAGGGAATGATAATTATCACCTTCAATAAGAATATTGATTGGCTCTTTAGGATCAGTAATTATTTCTTTGCTCTTTACTTCCTTTAATACTGGCAGGGCATTTTCGGATTCTTTCTCAAACTGCTCTTTTGTCTTTTCCTCATCCCATACCAACCCATACTTCTTCCGTGATTCTAACTTATCAATTATCTGGATGAGTTCGTCTTTTTCTAAGCGTGAATAGTCTTTTTTAGCCATTTTTTATAAGATTTTATATTATGCCGCTTCTTTATAAATATGAATAGATTATACCGCTAACCTTCAATCCGAGCAAACCTTTTTAAAGGCTGACCCTGCACCGTTTCTTCTTAGTTTCCTGGATTAGAATTAAAGCATAAACCATTCTTTTTGTCCGCTCAATTAAATCCCTATGCCTTATATTCCAAAGCCAAATAATTGGACCAATCATTTTGCACCTCCCGCTATAACTGACGCAGAAAACGGGGCAATCTAACTAACTATTATACAAACAAATATACTGTCAGGACGCCTAGAAATACGGAGCGACAAAAAGACTCTCTGTATACAGGCAAACAAAAAGGATATTGCTCAGATACAGTCAATATCCTTTAAACTCTCCGATTATACGATGAGAGTAATATTACTAGACCATCTATAAATCAATGAGTTATACAAATAATACTTTTATTCCAAAGCTAACTTCGAGTCTTGATTTTACCAAATTATTCACTTTGTTTACCGCCATTTTTATCAAATCTCTGGTAAAATAATCTATACCAAATTTTTGATTTCCATAAGTCTAACCTTGAGATGTTCATCTCCTTCAAATCTCTTAATAGCATCCTCAATATCAATACTATATCTCCTTTTATGCTCCTTCATCAATCTCACGTCTCTATAATACTCTTGGAAGAAATCACAAGCTAAGCTGACCTTCCCTTCATCTTCGCTGGAGAATAAATGAGTAAATAATCCCCTTACTTCTGCTTCATTAAGAGCATTAAAGGATTTTAAAGTGTTAATTACTGTAAACCTATTCCTTCTAACATTATCGGATTCTTCTTTTGTTTTAATGTTCTTTATACTCACCTGCCCTAAGTTTTTTCTCATGGCTACATTTATACTAGGAATAAACGCTAAAAACAAATCAGCAAAAAACTCCCAAGCTATTTTATCTAAATTTACTCCGACTATAAATCTTTCAATGTACTCCTCTTTGCTACTCATTAAATCCTGTACTTGCCCTATTTCGCTTTCGGGATTTGTTTCAATCGTCTCTGACTGAATCGCTGGCGTAGTGGTTTCATCTACGATAGCAGAAAAATCTGAAACAATAGCCTGAATCAGTTTTTTTGAATTATCTTTCGAGTATACACTTGAGCCTAGAAATTTTCCGCAAAGCAGAATCTGTTTTTCGGGTTTAAAATAAGTGAATTCGGAGAGAAATCCTTGTAAAGCTAAAGCCTGATTGCGATCATTCTCAAATTGTAATTCTACTTCGTTTAACATAATTTCTAGCTGGCTCTCCCCCAGGCTTCTTACCGCCTTTTCTTCTTTTAGTAAAAGCTGCAACGCTTTTGTCCTTTCTAAATTATCATCAAGACTTTTAACTATAGTAGTCAAACTAGTAAATAAGTTTTGGTTTAACTGGGGTTCAAGATCGGATAAATCTAGTTCCTCCGATAGAGTATAAATCTGGGCGAGGCCCCAACTAATCTTTTCTTTAATATTAACCGTAAGATAACTGACAAAAACATCTAATAGTTTTTCTTTAGCAACCTTGGAATATTTATTAAATTCAATTTTTAGTATATCTACGAGTATTGATTTTTGTTCAAGTGTCAATGCATCTACCGACGCGTTTATACAATGAGCGGGCGCAATACTCAAAATTAACTTTTCTTTATTGTCAACCAAGTTAATTATCTCATTAGCTACTGATTTCCAGAATTTGATTCCTTCATTATTAGGGAACTTTTGTTTATCATAATTCCTTATTTCATAAATCTCGTTAATAAAAGTATCAAAGAGTCTTTCTCGCGCCTGGGGAAGCAAAATAGTTTGATTATTAAGCATGAATTTACAAATCTTCTGTGTTATATCAAATCCTTCATAAACTTTGAGCTTTCCATTTAGTTGCGATAGAATACTATTTAAATCTTCATCGGAAAACCGTTTGTCGCAGAAGTTAACAAGATACTTCTCTGTTATTTGGAATTCCTCTAAATTATACTTTTCTATCATAATCTTGGAGAAAGAATCAGCTAGAGTATTAAATTCCTTTAATGGACGAACAAGAATCTTTAACGATATATCGTTAATTAGTGATAGTAACTTTTCGAATCCTTCAGACTCAACCGATTCCACCTTTTTAACAAGAGTATCTAATAATAACAATAGGGCATCTTGAGGAATCCTGGAAATGATGGGTGGTAATTTATCGATAATTTCGTAATAATACGTTGCGGTTGGAATCAATGCAACAAAATTGCTTATTCTCCTCTTAATATTTTTGTCCAGTGATAATAAAACTTCATCTAGAATATTAAAAGTCTTTCTTAAAACTTCATATTCCTGGCCCTCCTCAGTAGTCTTTTCTTTACCAGGCTTATCTAATTCCTTTAACGCACCACACACTTCTTCAACTATGCCTTCACTAAATAACTTTTCAATCGCCTTCCCATTTTCAACAAGATTATTTATAAAAGAACAAATTTCATCAAGAGGGAAAGAAATCAAAGTATTTTGACTAGCGTCGGCTATAGGTTTTCTCCTATTTAAAACATTACGAATTTTGGTAATGCTCGCATTGTTTCTAACTAGGGCTTCGTAATGAAAAACAGCATTTAGCAACTCAACGCCCAGTTCTTTTTCAGTAGTTTTTTCCAGAGTATCAACAAATATTCCAATGACACTTTCTTTAGTAGTAGCTGACTTTTCATATTGCAGAGTAAACACAATGCCTTCTAGGTTAAATTTCTTAAGCCAACTGTCATTCTTCATAAAAGCAGAAAATTCGTTCATTACTTTCCCTGCGACATGTTTCCTAAATTCAATGTTTTCGGGCATATAATCAACTACAATCTCAAAAAAAGTCTTTAATCCTCGCTCCTTTTCTCGGTCTCCCCTTAAAATATTACATAAAATATTAACTACGTTCTCAATACGATTCTGCTTTTCTTGTTCGGTTTTAAGCTCTTTAAACATTTCACGGACTTCATCAACCAACTCTTTTCTGACATATTCACATAATTTCTTTAAGTAATCACTTGTAAGGACATAACTACTCTTATCTGCATCTAGATAAATAAACGGCGAATAATTATCGATATCCTTGATATGATTCATTACTCCTTTTAAAAAAGAAATAAACTTTTCACATTCTCTTTCATAATTGATCTTATATCGTTTTGGGTCTAGAATGATTTCGCCCGTTTCAGATGATTTAGTAGAATAATATATCTCCCCTAGAATCCTCTTATGATATTCTTCTAAGAAATCAGTTTTTCCCTCTTCAATTGAAAGGATATATTTTAATAACTCATTGTCACTCACTAATAAATCAAAAATACGTGGATAATCAGTTTTTATAACAGTAAAAACTGCTAACTGCGGAAGCTTTGATGTAACATCTCCTTCGCGTAACTTTGATGAAACAGATTCTTCTCTTTTAAGTGCAATCTCAAAATCAGTAGCAAAACCATTAATCAAGAGGATAACTTTTCGCGGATTGAAAACTTCATTATGAATGAGGATATCCAAAATATCTTCTATGTCATTTAATTTCAAAAGACTACTATTCTGACATTCTAATATGTTCTTCGCATAGTCACGCATATTCTGATGAATAAAAGGAGGGATTCTAATAGTATATTGAAAAAATTTATTTAAATAATCTGCCCCATCACCATCCTTACAAAGCTCCTTTCGTTTAGCTTCAACGACTCTTTTAACTACATCATCCGCACAAGCTATTAAAAAAATACATGTTTTTACATCTAGATATGTCTTAATTGTCTCCAAGGTCTCAATAACCTTATCATCGGGGCACCTATCAAGATCATCGATGAAAATAATCTTTATTTTGTCTTTACTCTCTTGAACAACTTCAATAAATTTTTCCTCAAATTGTTCATCTGTATCATACCTATCAAAAGCTATAGAGATATTGGCTTTGTTTATAGACTTCCATAAATAGGCCAAGAATGTAGGTATCTGACAAATTGAGAAAAATAGTAATAAATCAAAAAAATCTGCAAAGTTTATTAATTTAGGAACCCCGTATTTGTAATTCAGAAAAAAAGCTACAAGAATTATAACCACATAGAAAACTAAACATGCTTTAAAAACATCCCAAGCTATGTTTGCTTTCCATTTTTTCAATTGCTCAGTTAAGGCGCCAGGATTATAAAGCAATGGGAAGGATAATGTCTTTTGCCCCCTCACTTCAGTATTCAGCTCGTCCAGTTTCTTCTGCCCTAATAATTTTTTGCCAATAGAAAAAATAAATTTCCTTTTAAGAGCTTCTGAAGAATATTTCCAAACTGTAAAATCTATAAAAATGTATTTCTTCTGTTTATTTTCCTTATTTAGATCCTCAATTAATTCTTTAAAAAGATTAACTACGGTTGATTTGCCTACGCCCCATCTTCCAAAAATACCTATATTAAAAGGTGTTAAATCCTTATCCTCGGATGTATTATCTTTAATGATTCTCAACAAGACTTCAGAGAAATCCTGATGATCAAATTGATCTTTCTGCGCTATTTTATCGTACAAGTAAATATTCTTAAACTGTTCTTGCGTAAGTTTCCCCACTTTAACTCCTGTTTTTATTCTCAGCTTACATTAACTTTTCTTTTGATTTAAATGCATCCAACTAGATCATCGGGAAAATAAGAAAAACCCAAGAAGACAAATTACTAAGATATTATATACCCCCAAAAGGAATAAAGCAATTTCTTTAATGCTTTAGGCTAGATTAATCGAATGGCAATAGTTAGTTTTAGCGAAAATTTAGATTTAGATAGAATCATCAACACTGATTTTAAATGTTAGGCCCCGTTAATTGTACCACTAGGAATTGGGCATTCGACTTTGACAATAATAGTCGGTAAGAGGAAACCTCTAGAGGCAGCTATGGGTAAGTTTGTGAGGTGACTCCGATAAGACGGCCTAGAAATATAACGCGGCAGAAAAACTCTCTGTATACAGCTTATTTAGAAATGGCACAACTTTGGGGTCAGTCTTTTCTCTTTTGCTATCTTTTTTTAATGTTCGCTCGGCAGGATTAAAACGCCATTTTCAAACCATAAATCAATCTTATTTAGCGGAAAATCTATCCATTCGATTTTCTCCCGGTAAAGCTCGTGATAGTTGCCATCCTCATTATGTGGCGTTGCCAATTATGTGGCATTCCCCCCTGGGACATGGATTATCCCGACGTGAAGCCAAAAGTGAACGCCACATAAATAATGTCAAATATTATTTGGAGAGGTTGGGATATTTAGTGGGGGGGTTGGATTTTCAAAATGTTACGACCTTATCGCTCTCTTTGATAATCTCGTACATATCCTTCATCGTGTTGATAGGACACATTTCAGTACCGTCCTGATTGCGGGACTTAATACACGTTCCGCAAGCCAGTATCTTGCCTCCTGATTTTAGAAGTTTTTCCGCCTGCTCAATCGTATTAAACTTTTCAGTGCTTATTTTCTGATACTCAACACCTTTGCCGGTCAAAAACACCTTCACTTCGTCTTTTTGTCCAATGGCAAAATTAGCGTACCGCAGAGCATTCCAACATGTTTCGGCATCATTGCTTGAAATTATAACCCCTATTTTCATTTTTAAGCTCCTTTCGTAAGAACAATCCCATAATGATACGGCTTCAAGTCATATCGAACGGTTCCACTGAACCCTGCGCTTTCTGCCCATTTTATACAATCTTCCGGTTTTGGCCGAATATCCATTGAGGGCCCGCGCGGCGTCTTCGGATCGTAATTCCAATGAATAATCCCAATCTTGCCATCTTTCCTCAAAATCCGCTTTGCCCCATTAATAAGAACCATCGGTTTTTCAAGATGAAGGATATTGAACAGCATCGCATAATCCACGCTTCCATCCGGAAGGCCAGAACCCTCCACCATGAAATCACGCAGGACTGTTTTAACATTAGTCAATCCGTTCTTTTTAGCTTCTTCATCAGTAAATCGGATCATGTCGGGCTCAAGATCCAGCGCATATATTTTCCCTTTGATTATTTTCGCGGCTGGAATCGTAAAGGTGCCGTAGCCGCAACCGAACTCCGCCACATCGTCCGCTTGACTGTTTAAGCCAAGCGTAGCCAGAATCTTTGCAGGATCAAAGAATTTCTCCCACATATCACGCTCAGGCATTCCGCTTTCTCTGATTTTCATAATACCTTACCCACATTCCACTAAGTTTAAATAATTTTTATGGCTTTAACCGGGCATACCCGCTCGCACCCACGCAGACGATCACATTTTCGCTCATCGGTTACTTTACATTTTTTGCTCTTTTCATCAATATATAAAATCTTTTTCGGACACAACTTTACGCATTCACCACATCCAATACATAAAGCCATATCAACAATAACTACTTTATTCATACCTTCTTTCATTTAGAAAAAATCATCTGCAAAGAAACCAATAAAAAGAAAACCCCAAACATTCTCTTAAGCAATACATCAGAAAAGTTATGCACAATATTAGCGCCAATGAGGCCACCAACAAAGAATCCGATACATACAAATGCCGCTATTGATAACTTAACATTTCCGCTCTGGTAATAACGTAATGCTGCAAGCAAGCCTATTGGTGGAACCAAAATTGCAAGAGTCGTGCCTTGTGCCTGATGTTGGGTGAGGCCAAAAATGAATACCAGCGCAGGAATTAGTATTGCGCCTCCTCCAATACCAAACATACCACCACATATTCCTGCAACTACCCCAAGAACTACATATAGTACTTGTGTCATGCTATAGCCTCCTATCTAAATTAAATTTAGATTGCTTAATTAGCAGTATTAACCCTGCCATAGCCATAATTAAACAGAGAACTTGTCCCATAGTTAAATAACCAACTACAAACCCCAATTGCTGATCGGGTTGACGAAAAAACTCTAGGAGAAATCTGATTACTCCATATCCAATGAGGTATAAAGAAAAAAGGCCACCAGGAATCCGTATTTTCTTACGTATGCTCCAAAGTATAACAAAAAGAAACACGCCTTCAAACAACATCTCATAAAGTTGAGATGGATGCCTTAATTGATTCGTTAGATCTAAAGGAAAATACATACCCCACGGCACTTTCGTAACGCGCCCATAAAGTTCACCATTAATAAAATTACCTAATCTGCCAAAGGTATACCCTAAAGGAACAACGGGAGCTAATAAATCCGCAAGTAACCAGAAATTAAGTTTATACTTACGACAAAAGATTACTGATGCAATAATTATTGCTATGAGTGCACCATGATAACTCATCCCATAAAGACCAGTATATTGAAAACCGTTATTAATATCAAACGGTAAGAATATCTCTAATGGATGCTTAAAATAATAAAATAAATCGTAAAACAGAACATAACCGAATCTACCACCAATTAAAACCGCCAGAATCAACCAAGTAAAATAATTGACTATAACTTCTTTCTTGAATCCTATATTTTCTGTTTTGAGCCTATACAGAACTAGCAAATATACGACAAGAAAAGCCAACAGGTACATTAACCCGTAATAATGCACCTGAATAGAGCCAATCCTAAAAGCAACGGGGTTAATGTGTTCAGGAATATGTTTCCAGAAGCTAATTAATTCTTTCATTTCTTAAAGCAGATATTTTAATGGCAGCCGTGCTGGGCGCAGGCATTTGATACGGTTATCTCTTCAAGCCCACCCTTAGTGAACTGGCTAACAATATCTGCAACTGTTCCTGGGATAGCCCGATAAGCCTTGATCCCGCCTTCATTAAGCTTTTGAACCGCTCGGCTACCCATTCCACCGGTAACCACAGCATCAATCTTCTTATCCATGAACGCGTTCATTGGCTGACACATACCGTGCGCGTGATGTTGATTTGCATTGTCAATAATCTCTACGGAATCCTTCTCTGTGTCAACAATGGTAAAATACGGCGCGCTACCGAAATGTCCAAAAACTTTTGCATTCTTACCTTCATTTGTTTCTGTTGGAATACATACTTTCATCTTGCTGCTCCTCTCTTGGCTATAATAATAGTCTGACATACATCCCTATAAACCTTAACAACCAATCCGGCCTTACGTAAATATTCTTTTACATCCGACATCGACATTTTAGACGCCGCATGGCTATGACCATCTAACGCATGCACTTTTTCCATAATTTTCTCACCTCTTTTATTTAAATCGGCTATGACAAGATTATTTTTAACTACTCTAATCATTTCCTTTAAGCATTTAATCGGATTTTTAGCGTGATGAATGAAATTTACTGAAATCACATAATCAAATGAGTTATCTTTATATTTTAACCTTTCGGCATTCATATTCTTAAGCGATACTAATGTGTCAAACCCGTAGTTTTTGAGGTTTAACTTGGCTGTCTTCTGGGCTTTTCTATCCAAATCAATGGAGACCACCTTCAAACCATTCTTTGCCAAAGCAACTGCCATATGTCCCCTGCCTGTACCAACCTCTAGAATTCTACCTCCAGAAATTTTGGCTTTTTTAAGAATAAAACTTCTTGCCTTGGGAATATCATAGCCATACCTTTTGAATAGTCTTAACCTGTCTTGATCCTGTTTTGCTAAATTATCCATTTTATCCACCATTTTAAATAACTTAAAACTTAATAAAAAAACCTAAGATTACTCCTCCGATTACAGTAAAAATAGGATTAACCTTAAATACAACTGTTAGCAAAATTACGGCAATAGCGATGAAGGCGGTCTTTAAATCTGTAATCGAAGTTTTAAATAATTTCAGGATTGCCACTGTAATAAAACCTATGGCCATTGGCCTGATAATTTTCAGAAGATTTTGAATTACGGGATAATCTTTGAATTGGGAATATTTCAAAGCGATAATAAATAATGCGAAAAAAGGAATCACAATAAGGCCTAAGGTTGAGAAAATCGCCCCTTTTATGCCGGCAACTTTCGTACCAACAAATGTTGCCAGATTAATCATAATAGGTCCGGGTGTAATTTCGGAGATAGCAACTAAATCCGTGAACTCCTGTACTGTGAGCCAATGATACGATTCCACCACATACCGTTGCGCCAAGACCAGCATGGAATAACCGCTTCCCATGGTAAACATTCCAATCTTAAGAAACGTTATAAATAGTTTTATGCATATCATCTGATGATACCCTCCCCAAGTCTATTCAAACTGCAACGCCTTAATCGGATCCAAAAGAGATGCCTTCCTTGCC
>Ga0163199_1000875_pt1 | contig 18830 bp, 21 predicted proteins | sample PL_2010_150m_FD_113537 | JGI IMG/M metagenome (GOLD analysis project Ga0163199, IMG submission 113537) | Freshwater microbial communities from Powell Lake, British Columbia, Canada to study Microbial Dark Matter (Phase II) - PL_2010_150m | ecosystem: Environmental > Aquatic > Freshwater > Lake ...
CTGCCATCCGCTGCGCTTTCGCATTACCAATTATTGATGCGGCCGCATCAATAATTGGTAATCTCCGGCAACGTGGTTTTCTGCTCCCAGCCTCCTTCCGGCCTCGGAAAACTTAGGAAAGCAGACGCCAACCTCAGGCTTTCATGGAACATTCCACCGAGTTAATTTCTACAAATAAATGATGCGGCCGCATCATTTATTTGCAAACGGATGTCGGAAATGGGGGTGGCTGCAGCGGGGGGAGCCTTGAATATTTGGTCCGCATTTTGGATGTGATGGGTTATGCTTCCCACATGTCGGAAATTCGCATCGGTATTTTCGGGGCTTCGGGGTTTGTGGGGGGTGTTTTGCGGCGGCTTGCGACCGGTGCGGGGATGGAGGCGGTTTGCTTTTCACGTCGGGCACAGCCCGGGTTCCGCGTGTTTTCCGGAAGCGGGGATTTTTCCGGTTTGGATGCGGTCGTTAACCTCGCGGGCGAGCCGATTCTCGGGCTTTGGACGGCTGAGCGGAGGAGGAAGATTCTGGAGAGCCGGGTTGACGGGACGCGACGGATTATCGAGGCGATTCGGGGGACGTCTGTTCGCACATTGTTGAATGCCTCGGCGATCGGGATTTACGGCGACACGGGAGAGCTGGAGGTTGATGAGTCGTCACCGGTCGGGGATGGATTTTTGGCAGAGACCTGTCGTGCCTGGGAGTCAACTGCCATGGAAGCTGCTGAGGGCGGAACCAGAGTTGTGATCGCGCGCATCGGGTTTGTGATCGGGGAGGGCGGTGCGCTGCGGATGATCCGGCCATTGTTCCGTGCCGGGCTTGGCGGAAATCTCGGATCCGGGCGGCAATGGATGAGCTGTGTTCATGTTGAGGACGTGGCCGGAATGATCCTCTGGGCGCTTCGGAATCCGGACGTCTCCGGCCCGGTAAATGCCGTCATGCCTGGGCCGGTGAGAAATTCGGAATTCACGCGGGCTCTGGCCGCATCCGTCCGCCGCCCGGCGGTTTTTCCCGTTCCGGCATTCGTGCTGAGACTGGCGCTCGGGGGACTTTCGCACGTGATGCTGGACAGCAGTCGGGTTCGTCCAGGAGTGGCGCTGCGGCTTGGATATCCTTACAAAATTCCGACCCTCCCCGCCGCCCTAGAGTGCGCAAACACGAAGAAATAGCAAAGGATCTGGCTTCCCATGCGGGTCGCTCATTTGTAGGTTTTCAACGGCATGGACAGGAGATCGAAAATTTTTGTGGCCGGGCACCGGGGGATGGCCGGAAGCGCGATTGTGAGGCGTCTGCAGGCTTGCGGGTATGAGAACCTGATCCGCCGCACCCGCGAGGAACTGGACCTTCTGGACCGTCCGGCTGTCAGGAGATTTTTCGAGGCCGAGCGGCCGGAGGTGGTGGTGGACGTGGCGGCGCGGGTCGGGGGGATTGTTGCGAATTCCGAAAAGCCCGTGGAGTTCCTGCTCGAAAACCTGACGATCCAGAACAACGTGATCAGCTCAGCCGCGGATTTCGGGACGCGGAAACTTCTCTTCCTCGGCAGCTCCTGCATCTACCCGAAATTCGCCCCGCAGCCGATTCCCGAGAGCGCGCTTCTTACCGGAGAACTTGAGCCGACAAATGATGCCTACGCATTGGCGAAAATCGCCGGCATCAAGCTCTGCCAGGCTTACGCGAAGGAATACGGAAAGAACTTCATCTCCGCGATGCCGACGAATCTCTACGGCCCGAACGACAACTTTGACCTCCATACGTCCCACGTCCTGCCAGCCCTCATCAGGAAGGTGCATGAGGCGAAGTTGTCGGGCGCGAAGGACATTCCGATCTGGGGAACCGGGAGCCCGCGCCGCGAGTTCCTTCATGTGGACGACCTCGCCGACGCGTGCGTGTTTCTCCTCGAAAACTACGATGCCCCGGAAATCGTCAACATTGGATGCGGCGAGGATATCACGATCCGCGAGCTGGCGGAGACGGTCTGCGAGGTGCTCGGGTTTCAGGGAGGCCTCGCCTTCGACACGTCCAAGCCCGATGGCACACCGCGCAAGCTTCTCGATATGACGAAGCTCTTCGCGCTCGGATGGAAGCCGAAAATCTCTCTCCGGGATGGCATCCGCAACGCCTACGATTACTTTCTCAGCGCACAGGCTAAGACAGCCTGAACAGGAGGTCGCTTGGATTTTTCAGGTTCAGGCTGGGAGTGATTTTTCCAACACGAGTCGGGTGCCCCGTGCCTGCGGGAGATAGGTCACACGGTCGAATGCCTGGCGGATGATGTGAACGCCCAGCCCGCCGGGACGGATGTCCTCGAGCGCGCGGCTCTTGATTTTCGACGGGTCGCACTTTCTGCCGTAGTCGCGCAGGACAAAACGGACTTTTCCGGAGAGGGTGGTCATTTCCAGGCGCACCGGCTTGCACTGGTGTCCGTAGGCGTGGCGGATGACGTTTGTGCAGGCCTCGTCGAGGGCGAGAACCATCAACTCGGAGGCGCAGTCGTCGAATCCGTTTGCGGAAAGAAATGTCCGCACCCGCGCGCGGACGTCCGCCAAATGGCATGTGTCGCTTGTGAAGCAGACCTTGTCCGTCATTCGAATCCTCCGACAAGGATGGTGAGGTCGTCGAGCTGGGGGCCGGTTCCCCGGTGCCGGCGCTCGGCGAGCACGATCCGGTTGAGAAGTTCATCCGGCGAGACGGCCGGGCCGGAGGCTGCCTGTGGCAAAGACTCGTCGAAAAGGATATCGGTTCCCTGACGGCGGGACTCGCTGAGGCCGTCGGTGTAAAGCACGAGCCGGTCGCCCTGATCGAGAACCACCTCGCCGTGGTCATAATGAACCTTCGGGAGAATCCCGATCGGCATCGCTCCCGGCGTGGCCAGCTTGCTGACGCTGCCGTCGGCTTTTACGAGCAGGGGGAGGCAGTGCCCGGCGCTGGCGAGTTCGACCCGGCGTTTTGCGGGATTCATCTTTCCGACGAGGGTGGTGATGAACATTCCCCGGATGATGTTGGCGTGGAGCGTCTCGTTCAGGAGGGCGAGAGCTTTCGAGGGCGTCGTGGCCGAGCCGAAGACGAAATGCATGGCGCTCAACGTCTGCGCCATCAGCAGCGCGGCCGAGATCCCCTTGCCCGACACGTCGCCGACCGCAAAATAGATCTCGCCGTTTCCCCCGGGGAAAACCCCGTAAAAATCTCCACCCACATTTGTCGCGGGCGTGTTGTGGGCGGAAAAATGAGCTCCTCCCACGCGGGCCGGGATCGCCCGGGAGAGGAGCTCCCTTTGGATCTCCGCTGCGATGGCGATATCCCGGTCGATCCGCTCCTGTGCTCGCATTCGCTCCACCGCGCGCAATTTTTCGATCGCGATCGCGGTGAGGTTCACATACGCGCAGAAGCCCTCCAGATCATCCTCGTCGAACGATTTTTTTTCACGCGGGTTGAGGATCTGGAGCACGCCGATCATCTGAGAGTCTCGCTTCAGCGGCGCGCACAGGATCGACCGCGTGGTGAACCCGGTTAGCCGGTCAGCCTCCTTGAAAAACCGTTCATCCTTGTAGGCGTCCGGGATCACAAGCGGTTTGCCGTGTTCCAGGACCCATCCCGCAATGCCCTTGCCGCGCGGAACGGTCAGCTTCGGCTCGACATACCCGCTCTCTCCTCGTGTCGCGATGGAAAGCTCCAGATTGCCCGACTCCGCGTCCATGAGGAACAGCGAGGCAGCCTCCGCAAGGAACACCCGCCGGGCCACATTGAGAATTTCGCGCAGGAGCTCCCCGTAGTCGGTGATCGAGTTGATCGCGGCGCTGACCTCAACGAGTCCCTTGTAAACCTGCAGAGATTTTCTCAGAGCTTTCGTGCCATCGGCCATGACGGCCAATGTCCCACGAAACGGAGGATTTTTCCAGAACTTCCCCCGCGGCGGCTACTCGGGGGCGGCGGAGAGCACCTCGTCTAAGGCGCGCTCGAAATCCTCAAGACCGGTGCTCGGTATGATCACGGTGTTCCGGCGTCCATGGGCTTCCTCGGTGATCCGCAAAAACCGGCCGCGTTCGTTTTCGCGGAATTCGATGAAGAAATGCTTGCGCTCAACCTGAAGTTCGCGCGATTCGAGAATCGTGTCCATGTAGGGCTCGTTGGGAGAGACTTGTATTAGAATGCATGCCAGCCCAGCAGCACAACAGAAAAGTGAGGGCCATGCGCGGGCAAAGATTTTTGTTCAAATTCGGCGCGCCAGAGGCGAAAAGGGATCTGTGAGACGGACGTTTTTGTTTTTTTTCCTTTCGTTTGCGGGCCCGCTCCTGGCCGGGCTTGAGTGGGAGACGACGTTTCGCGGGATGGATCCCAAGCCGGGTGAAAAAGTCTATACGGCGACATTCCCCTTCCGGAATCCGACATCAGAAATCATCAAGATCACCGGCATCCAGACATCCTGCGGATGCACTTCCGCCAAGGCGGACATCAAGGAAATCCCGCCGGGAGGCAGCGGATCCGTGCAGGTCCGCTTCGATGCCGGCAACCGCACCGGCGAGCAGGTCAAGATGGCCATCGTCCGGACGTCGGACAAAGAAAAGCACAAGCTCATCCTCCGGGTCATCATTCCCGAGCGTTGAACTCATTTGTCCGGGGACAATTGTTTTGTGTCGGGATTGGTTTTTGAGGTTAATGGCACCTGCATATGGGAGGCGTTTTGCATCGGATATTTCTCCGGGATCTTGTTCTCGTCGCGCTGGCGTTTTTGCTGTCGCTTGCGACCGGCGTTCTGGCGAACCGGATCCGCCCGGATCCGCTGTCGTTTCCTTATCGTGACCGCGCTTCCAGGGTGAAGGAGGCGGGAGCGAAAGATCCTGCGGTTATTGCCATGGCGGTGGTCGAGTCCGCCTGGCGGAATGGAACGGCGGTTTTCATTGACGCGCGCGAATCTGATTTTTTCGAGGAAGGCCACATCCCCGGCGCGGTGAATCTGCCGGTTTCCGGAATCAAAAAAAGCCTGCCCGCCGGGATTCCCGCAGACAGGTTTTTGATCGTGTATTGTTCCGGTGGCGACTGCGAGGACAGCGGGGTTGTGGCCCGGGCGCTCTTGAAAATGGGTTGCCGCGATGTGGCGGTGTTCGCCGGCGGGTGGGAGGAATGGTCTTCTGCAGGAATTTCCCGATGATCGCGCGCATTCTCCTCGCTCTGGTTTTTGTTTCGGCCGGCGTGCTCAAATTGCCCGATCCGCTCGGGGTAGCCGACGGGATGGCGGCATTCCGGCTGCTGCCGATCTGGGCGGTCACGCCGCTGGCGCTGGGCATCCCGGTTTTTGAGATTGTTGTCGGAGTTTCCCTTCTCTCGAAGAGGTTCCTCCGTCCGGCTGCACTGGCCGCGACCGGGCTGTCCCTGGCATTTGTTGTCCTGTATGCCTCGGCACTTGCGCGCGGGCTCGATGTCCAGTGCTCATGCTTCGGAACCCTGGAATTTTTTCGGGTCTCGACGGGAGTTGGACTGGTTCGGGCGCTCGTGCTGCTCGCGCTTTCCGCCTGGGCGTATTGGCGGGTCAGCCGGCGAGGCGCTTGAGGCTGTGGAATTCCATGCTGTCCACAAGCGCGAGCCAGCTTGCCTCGATGATGTTGTCCGAGACCCCGACCGTGCCCCATGAGGCACGGCCGTCGGTGGAAACAATGAGGACGCGGGTGCGCGCGGCGGTTCCCCGCGAACCATCCACGATGCGCACCTTGTAGTCGGCGAGCCGGAGATCGTCGATCCACGGGTAGAACGGGCGCAGGGCCTTGCGGAGCGCGGCGTCGAGCGCGTTCACCGGACCGTCCCCCTCCTCGACCGTGTATTCCGAAACCCCGTTGACCTGGAGCTTGACCGTGGCCTCGCAGGTGGTGAATCCGTGCAGGGCCGAGCGCCGGAACGAGCAGTGGTATTCGCGCAGGTCAAAAAGCGGCCGGTGACGGCCGAGCGTGCGGCGCACGAGCAGGTCGAACGATGCATCCGCCGCCTCGAATTCGTATCCCGCCGCCTCGCTTTCCTTCACTTGACGGAGGATGGCAGCGACCTCAGGTGCACCTTTTTTGAAATCGAATCCCAACTCCTTCGCCTTCGCGAGGATGTTGCTCTGGCCCGACATGTCGGAGACCAGGATCGTCTGGGCGTTGCCGACCAGTGCCGGATCCATGTGCTCGTAGCTTCGCGCCAGCTTTTGAACGGCGTGGACATGGAGCCCGCCCTTGTGGGTAAAAGCGGCGGGTCCGACATAAGGCGCGCGGATGTCCTGTGGAACGTTCGCTAACTCATCAACGAAGCGGGAGAGCTCCCGCAGGCGCGCGAGGTCGGGAACGAGCGACAGGCCCATTTTGACCTGGAGCGTGGGGATGACCGTCGTGAGATTGCAGTTGCCGACGCGTTCGCCGTAGCCGTTGACCGTGCCCTGAACCTGGCTGGCTCCTGCGGCAACTGCTGCGAGCGCATTCGCGACTCCGAGTCCGCTGTCGTTGTGCGTGTGGATGCCGACCGGGCGGCCCAGCGCGGAGATGACCTCTGCGGTGATCCTTCCGACCTCCTCCGGCAGCGAGCCGCCGTTCGTATCACAAAGCACGACGAGATCGGCCCCGGCATCCTGCGCCGCCTTCACGGTTTTCAGGGAATACCCGGGATCATCCTTGTAGCTGTCGAAGAAATGCTCGGCATCGTAGAAGACCTCGCGGCCGTTCGCCTTCAGATGGGCAACCGTTTCGGTGATCATCGCAAGGTTTTCCTCTGGAGTGACGTTGAGCACCTCCGTGACATGCAGGAGCCATGTTTTGCCGACGATCGTGACAACGGGCGTCTTCGCATCGAGGAGCGTGCGCACCTGCGCATCGTCTTGAACGGTCACTCCGCCGCGACGGGTGCTGCCGAAAGCGGCGATCTTCGCGTGCTTCCACTCCCGCTTGGCGGCCTCCTCAAAAAACGCAACATCCCGTGGATTCGACCCCGGCCATCCGCCCTCAATATAATCCACACCGAATGCATCCAGCTTCTCGGCGACACGGATTTTATCCAGCACCGAGAACGAGATGCCGGTGCCCTGCGTGCCATCGCGCAGGGTGGTGTCGTAGATCGAGACGCGTTTCATAGAAAGAAATACCCTATGCCCGCCCGGCGGCGGGATCAAGCCCAGCGAAGCTGTCCGCGCCAGCGCCTCAAAATGTCGAAAGCAGGCTGAGACTCCTTTTGCTCACTTTCCTCTACTTCCATGCGGGGAATGTTTCGAGCAGGCCGCTGAGAATCATCTGGAGTGCGATGGCGGCGACGAGGATTCCTGCGAGGCGGGTGAGGACGTTGATTCCGGTCGGGCCGAGCCACCTGCCGACCGGGAGGGCGGTCCTCAGCGAGAGATAGGTGATCAGAGCGGAGACGGCGATGAGGACCAGAAGAACGACGTCGCTGATCCAGAGCGGACCATGTTGCCCAATTCCCTTGCTGGAAAAAACGATGACGCTGCTGATCGGTCCTGGTCCGGCGAGAAGCGGAGTTCCGAGCGGCACGATGGCGAAGTCACCGGCGGGGGCCGCCGAGGGGGTGTCCGACTTCGGGGCTTCCAGCACCATTTTCAGGGCGATCAGAAGAATGATGATCCCGCCGGCAATCGTGAACGTGGCGATTTGGATTCCGAACAGATAGAGGATCGCCTTTCCTCCAGCCATGGCCCCGAGGAGAAGCGCGAGAACCGTCAGCGATGCCTTGCGGGCCACGGTCATCCGGGCCGCGTCGCCCATGGTGGCTGTCCGCGCCAGAAAAAGGGGAATGCCTTCCAGAGGGTTGATCAGGACGACGATCGCGATGAGCGTCTTGAGGATGTCGGGGATATCTGGCATCGGATAGAGAATGGTCTGTGCAGGTTGCGGTCTGCAACATGCAATTGACCGTTTCGTTCAGCGGGGGAAAACGGAAGTGACCGAAAAATGTTTCTGGACGCCAGCGCGGCCGCAGAGCCGCGCGGAATTCAGCTGTCCCCGTAGCGCTTGCGCCATTCGGCGCGGTAGTCGCTCATGAAATCCACAACGCGGTTGCGGATCCTGAACACATGGCGCCGGGCCGTGTTCGCGCGGCGCTTGTCGAGGAGCCCGGCTTCCACCAGACGCGCGGCGGCATCCAGCGCGTCGTTCGCGGCTTTGAGAGCGCGCTTCAGGTAGGCGATCGTCATGCCGATCTCGGTCGATTCCTCGCCGCACAGCGCGGCGGCGAGCTTCGCTCCGCAGACCGCGGAGCGGGTGGCAAACCGGACGGCTTCCGGGTGATCGCGGAGCCGCTCGTCCGATTCGATCCAGTTGTTGATCCAGCGGTGCAGGCGCAGGGTATCCTTGTAGATCGGCGAGCGGGAAAAGGCCTCGAACTCCCCGCCATCCTCCTCCATTTCGACCATTTCCTCTTCGCAGACGAGTTCGGCGATCTCGTCCATTTCCCGGTCGTCCTGGCAGAAGTCCCATCCCATTTCGCGGGCGATCAGTTCGTCGCGGTTCGGGTGATCGACATATTTTTCGAGGAGGCCGAAGTATTTTTCGGTGTTCCGGTCCTGTTCCTGAAGGAACCGTTCCCATTGGTATTCGTCCCAGATTTCCTCCGGAAAAATATTGTCGTCATCAGACATCACGAAACCGTTAATTCAGCGGCGCGGGCACTGCAAAGGATTTTTCAACCTGAAGTCTGAGTTGCCCGCAAGCCGCCGCGATGTCGTGGCCTTTTTCCCTGCGGAGGGTGGCATCGGCACCTCCAGCGCGCACCGTGGCGAGGAACTCCTCCTGTGTCTCCTGCTCCGGCCGTTCCCATGCGAGCCCGTCAACCGTGTTGTAGGGGATGAGGTTGATTTTCGCCCCGAGCTTCCTGGCATGCGCGGCCAGCGCCCTCGCCTGGTCGGGCGAATCGTTGATGCCGCAGATGAGGATGTATTCGAACGTGAGCCTCTGCTTTTTGCTGCTTACGTAATCCGCGCAGGCGGCAAGCAGTTCGGCCAGTGGATACTTTTTGTTCACCGGCATGATTTTTTCGCGCACGTCATCGGTCGCGCCGTGGAGCGAGATGGCGAGGCGGACTTGGAGCGGTTGCACGGCGAGATCCCGGATGCCCGGAACAAGTCCGGAGGTGGAGACCGTCATGTGCCGGGCACCAAGCCCGATGCCCCATGGCGCATTCAGAATGCCGATCGCGCGCAGGAGGTTGTCGTAATTTGCCATCGGCTCGCCCATCCCCATGAAGACGACGTTGTTGATCTTTTCACCCGAGAGTTCTTCGACGCGAACGAACTGGCCGACGATTTCGCCGGCGGTGAGGTTCCGCTTCCATCCGTCGAGCCCGCTCGCGCAGAATTTGCACCCGTAGGCGCAGCCGACCTGACTGGAAATGCAGATTGTCCGCCGGTCCGAGGCTTCGCCATAAAGCGCCGGGGATGCGGGGATAAGAACGCTCTCGATCATCTGTCCGTCCGCCAGGCGGAAGAGAAATTTGCGCGTGGTGTCGGCCGAGCCGGTCTCGCGGATTTTTTCCAGCGGCGTGAGGGGAAGGCCTTCCGAGAGTTTCGCCCGCAGCCCGGCCGGGAGGTTTGTCATGTCTCCCCAATTTTCCGCGCGCCTGGCATACAGCCACTCGAGGATTTGGGACGCGCGGAATTTCGGCTCGCCCATTCCGACCAGACGGGATTCCCAGTCGTCTTTGGTGAGCGAGTAAGCCTCCACGGGGATCAGGGCTTCCGGGCGAACGCGTCGTTGTAGATGACCGTGCCGTCCGTCGCGAGAAGCTTCATCAGTCCGAGATACGACCCGGACGGTCCGTAACACCAGATCGACCAGACCGGTGCCGCGCTTCCGCCGCTTTGCTGCAGGGCGAAGCTCACGCTTCCCACCTTCCTCCCGTTTGCTTCCGCGTAACGCTGGGCGATCCCGAAGGCGTCACGCGAATCCACCGAAACCTTGGCCAGAGAGATCGGGCTCGCCTGGGAAAAGATTTCGCGGAAGCCGAGCGTCCGGCGGTCCGAGGTGATCTGTCCGTCGGCCACGGTGAGGTTCCGGATATTGGCATCGTCCCCGCTGCGCTGGACGACGAGATACCAGGTGTCCGGGTTCGGGTCCGCATTGTCAGCCGAAAGCTTGAGCACGCCGTCCCGGTATTTCGCGGGAAGGTTTTGGAGGCCAGCAAGGGCACCGGAGGGATCGGCGGCGTGAAGGGTCGCGGTCAGCGCGGCAATGGCGAGGATGGCTTTCATATTACATGAAGACATACCCGGAAATCTGTCGCGGAACACCAATTTTCCTACGAATCCGGCCGTCACAGTTTTTGCAACCGCTTGGTTTTCTTCTTGCTTTCCGGAGGATTTTTTGTGGTAAGTCAGTGGTATGAAAGCAGCTGCTGCCCTCCTGATCACCCTGTCATTCGCTTTGTCCGCCCACGCGGACATCCAGGCTCCCCCTGCGTCCGATCAAGGGCCGACCCGTAAACTCGGCCGCGGGCTGAGCAATATCGCCTTCGGAGTGACAGAGATTCCCGATCAGATTTTTGCGGTGAACTACGCCGAGGGGAATTCTGCGGCATGGAGCTACGGGCTGGTCCGCGGAGTGGGGCGGTTTTTCGCGCGTCTCGGCTACGGGATCTACGAGGTGGCACTCTTCCCGTTCCCGACCCACAAAGGCACCTACTATCCTCCGTATCGCAGCGACATTCCGTGGATCAATTCCGGCTATGAGGAATTTCCGCCGGAGCTCGGGTTCGACACCCGTTACAACTACGTCCGCGATTATCAGCGCGATCCGAACTGACGGGCTGGCATTTTCAGCCGCCGGCGCCTGATGCGCCGGCGGCTTTTTTTTGTAATTTTGCCGGACGCCATTCCAGCTCTTTTGTTCCCGAGAGCTGATTTTCCCGGCGCGCCAGAAGGAACAGGTAATCCGAGAGACGGTTGAGAAAAACAAGCGGCTCCCGTGCGGCGGGTTCCTGCTCCGGAATGGAACATGCCTCGCGCTCGGCGCGCCGGGCGATCGTTCGGGCGACGTGGATGTGTGCTGCCGCCGGAGATCCGCCCGGAAGGACAAAGCAGTCGAGTTCTGGCAGCTTTCCATCGAGAGCATCCATTTCCTTTTCGATCCAATCGATCGTCTCGGTGGTGATGCGCGGCGTCTGCCCCGGTTTGAAAATGGTGGCAAGGTCCGCACACAGATCGAACACAAGCCGCTGGATAGCAATGAGAGCGGTCTCGATTTCTTCTGCGTGCGATGATGCGGCGGCTGCACCCAGAGCAGAGTTCATTTCGTCCAAGGCTCCATAGGCCGCGACGCGCGGGTGGTTTTTCTGGACCCGTTGTCCGGAGAAAAGGCTCGTTTCACCGTTATCTCCGGTTCCCGTGTAGATTTTCATGGCCACCCATTGCATCGCATGGATGGCAGGAAGCGCCAAGCCGGAAATCCGGCGCTTACCAGTCGGCGTTCGACCCGCGGGTGTCGAGGTGGGTGAAGCCCGGGTAGCGGCCGATGCCGCCCTTGAAGAGTCCCTGCTTGCGCATGTCGCGCGCGGTGGCGGCGACCTTGCGCGGAGAGGAACTGAACCTCACGTCGATCGCGTTGTTGCGCAGATGGTAGGAATTGCTCTTCGCGCCGGGGCAAGTGGCATTATAAGCCGGACACCGGTAAACCGAGAGGACTTCTCCGACCGGTTCGCCCAGCCGGACAGCCACCTTGTCGAGCGTCAGGAGGGTGCTTCGGATATTTCCCCAAAGCTGCCGCGGCGGCAGCGTGTTGTGGATGTGGCCGTGCGCTTTCGCATGCGTGTTCATGATGTCCTGCACGGAAATTTTTTTTAGCCCGATCCGGCTCAGAAATTTCCGGTAGACATCACCGTTGGATCCGAGAACCCCACGGAGCGAGGGAGGGACGCTGTTGTCGCTTGTGCCCGGATCCAGTCCGCGGAGGACATCCATGACATTCCACATGGCATCCGCCTTGCCGGCACCCATCAAAAGCCCAGTGCCCGTGCAGAGGATCAGCCCGAAAAGCCGCCTGCGCGGGATATCAAATTCACGTGTCTCCATTCGTCTAAAGGTTAAAAAGAAAGCACATTTCTCCGGATCTCAAAGTGATTTTTCCAAAAAAACCCAAGCAAATGGCATGCCACGATTCATGAGGAAGCCTTTCGGATGAGGATTTCGAGCCGTAGCCCGCTGATGTCGGGCTGGCTCGGGAGCGCCTTTGCGCAGGCAATAAACAATTGTCCCATGAACTTTTCAGGTCCGAAGCATAAGGGATTGTTGTTGAAACGGGTTGTCAAAGAGGACTAGATGGCAACGGATTTTTCAGTCATGACGCGACCCCAAGCCCTCGTAGCCGATTCCTTCGTTTCCACCGGGCACTTGCCTCCGGAAGATCTTGTGAAAGAGCTGGTGGCCGAGGCTCACGAGCGATTCCGATCCGGGACGGAAGGAGCAAACTCACAGGTCTATCCGGCGCTGGCGCGCGTGCCGTCCGGGCTGTTCGGAGTGTGCGTGGTCGGCACCGGCGGGAATATTTTTTCGGCCGGAGACGCGGATTACGAGTTTACGATCATGAGCGTTTCCAAGCCGTTCCTCTTTGCCTTGGTCGCACAGGCGGTGGGCGTCGAGGAGGTTCGTCAGAAGGTCGGCGTGAATGCCACCGGGCGGGCGTTCAACTCGTTGGAAGGCATCGAGCGCGGGCCGGGCGGACAGACGAACCCGATGGTCAACTCGGGGGCGATCGCCACGACCAGCCTCGTGCCGGGCGACGGCTTCGAGGAAAAATGGAAATTCATCCATGAGGGGCTGTCGAAGTTTGCCGGGCGGACGCTTCCGCTGAATGACGAGGTCTATGTCTCGGCGTCGGAGACGAACTTTCGCAATCAAAGCATCGCGCGTATGCTGCAGAGCTTCGGGCGCATTTACATCGATCCCGCGCAGGCGGTGGACCTTTACACCAAGCAGTGCGCGCTCAACGTGAGCGCCAAAGATCTTGCGGTGATGGGGGCGACGCTCGCGGACGGCGGCGTCAATCCGATCACCAAAGAGCGCGTCGTGGACGCAAGTGTCTGCCACTACGCACTCGCCGTGATGGCGACCGCCGGGCTCTATGAGACGTCCGGTGACTGGTTGTTTGACATCGGGCTTCCAGGCAAAAGCGGGATTGGCGGCGGGATTGTGACTGTCTCGCCCGGCAAGGGCGGGCTCGGGACGTTTGCCCCGCCACTCGATGCGGCCGGCAACAGCGTGAAGGGTCAACTCGTGGCCAAGTTCCTCTCACAAAAGCTGGGCATGGATCTGTTTGTTTCGCAACCCGAGGCTTGAAAAGGCAGGCGCTGCCGAAGCCGCCGCACCCCAGTCTGCAGAACCAACCTTGAAAAACATGAAAGCAAACACCCTTTCCAACGCTTCGCCTGACATCGAGGAAAACGCATCCTGGCTGCCGATGGTCGTGATCGCCATGGGCCAGATGCTGATGTCATTTAATGTCGCCGCCCTGCCGGTTTCCATGAGCGGCATGGTCAGCAGCTTCAATACCCCGCCCACCACGGTGGGGACGGCGATCGTGATGTATTCGCTGGGCGTCTCGGGTTTCGTGATGCTTGGCGGAAAGCTCGGTCAGCGATTCGGCTCAAAGGTTTTTTTCCAGGTGGCGGTGGCGCTTTTCCTCGTGGCGATGGTGACGATGGTGCTCAGCCCGACGGCAGGAGTGATGCTGGCCGGACAGGCTCTGGCCGGGTTCGCGGGAGCCTCGCTGGTGCCCTCGCTGGTCGCATTGATCGCAAATCATTACAAGGGTGCCCAGCAGGCGAAGGCGGTGGGCTGGCTCGGCTCCGCGCGGGCCATTGCGGGGGTGCTGGCGTTTGTCATTGTCGGCTACGTCGCCATGATCAACTGGCGCCTCGCGTTCGGTCTGCTCATCGTTCACGCATCCGTCCTGCTGCTCCTGAGCTTCAAGCTCAAGCCATCCGCGCCCAATCCTGCGGTGAAGATCGATGCCTTTGGCGTGGTGCTCTCGGCTGCGGCGGTGATTCTCATCAGCTTCGGATTTAACAATCTGCGGAACTGGGGACTGACGCTGGCCCGGCCGGCCGCGCCGTTCGACTTGTTTGGAGTGTCGCCCGCACCGCTCATGATCGGCCTTGGCATTGCGATCTTCATGGCGTTCTTCCTGTGGAGTCACAAGCAGGCGACCAAGGGGAAAACGCCGTTGCTGGCGCTGGAAGTGATCGACTCGCCGAAGGAATGGGCAGCCGTCCTCACGCTTTTCCTCATCGTTGCGACCGAAGCGGCGATCAACTTCACCGTGCCGCTGTATATCCAGATCATTCAGGGACGCACCAGCGCCGCGACATCGGTGGCGATGATGCCCTTCATGCTGACGGTGTTTTTCACCGCGATCCTGATCGTCCGTTTCTATGGCAGGTTCGCTCCGCGCACCATCGCACGTACCGCCTTCGGGCTGGTTGCTGTCGGGGCGCTGTGGCTGGCATTCGTCGTGAGCAACGATTGGAGCGTCTTTCCCGTCATCATCGGTCTGATCACGGTCGGTCTTGGGCAGGGCGCGCTGGTGACACTCCTCTTCAACGTGCTGGTCACCTCATCGCCCAAGGAACTGGCCGGCGATGTGGGCGCCCTGCGCGGCGTGACCCAGAACCTCGCTGCTGCCGTGGGAACTGCGGTCATGGGCACGCTGGTGGTCGGAGTGCTGAGCGCCGGGGTGATGAGCCGCGTGACGGACAACCCGCTGATCACGGCAGAAATGAAAGCCGAGGTGGATCTCGGCAGCATCAATTTCCTCAACAACGACCGGCTGAAAGAGCGATTCGAGACAATCAACGCCGCGCCAGGGCAGATCGCCGAGGCTGTCCGCATCAACTCCGAGACCCGCCTGCGCGCTCTCAAGATCGGCTTCTTCGTTCTCGCATGCATGGCGCTCTTTGCCATGGTCCCGTGTGGGTGGCTGCCGGAATACCGGCCCGGCGAACTGCCGTCCGGAAAACCTGAAAGGACCTGATTTTATGGAAACTGCTCAAACAACCCCGGGGGCCGACGGAATGATGAAACGAATTTTGGACGTCGTGGAAAAGGTGGGGAACAAGGTCCCGCATCCGGCGATGATCTTTTTGTCGCTCATGGTCATCGTCATCGTGCTGTCGCACGTCCTGCACCTCTTCGGCGCCTCGGTGACCCAGCAGGTGATCGATCCGGTGACTGACAAGATCCAAACGAGCACCATCGTGGCCCGCAGCCTCCTCACGACCGAGGGGATCCGATTCATCTACGCATCCGTTATCCCGAACTTCATGGGGTTCACGGCCGTGGGGCTCATCATCGTGGCGATGGTCGGGGTCGGCGTGGCCGAGGCCTCCGGGCTGATCAAGGCGCTCATCCGCAAGCTGGTCGCCGTGTCGCCCGGATGGGCGATCGCCTACATCCTGGTTTTTGTGGGCATCGTGTCGAGCATTGCGGCGGACGCGGGGTATCTCGTTCTGATTCCCCTGGCAGGCTCCGCGTTCCTGAGCGTCGGCCGGCATCCGCTGGCAGGTCTGGCCGCAGGCTTTGCCGCGGTCGCCGGGGCGTTCACAGTGAACATGCTCATCAAGCCGCTCGACGCCGTCCTCACCGAGTTCACAAACGATGCGATCCATCTGGTCAATCCCGCCCTCTCGATTGATCTGACCGCCAACCTCTGGTTCTCCATCGCGTCAGTCATCGCGCTGACGGTGGTGATCACGTTCATCACGCAGCGGGTGATCGAGCCGAGGCTGGGGGAATACAAGCCGGACGATGCGGGCGATCTGGCGGGGACACCTGACTCTGCAGAGGCCGGGGTGCTGGGCGACGAGCCGCGCGGTCTGAAATTCGCGGCCGTCGGGCTGGTGGCCGTGCTCGTCGTTCTGGGCTTCCTGACCATCGGCTCCGGATCGGCGCTGCGCGATCCGGAGACCGGCGCCTTGATCGGAAACTCGCCCTTCATGAACGGGCTGATCGCCGTGATCATGGTGGTGTTTCTGGTCACGGGTGCCGCTTACGGATTCGGGGCCCGGACGATGAAAACCAGCACCGATGTCATCAAGGCGATGGAGAAAGCGATCGCTGGCCTCGGCAGCCTCATCCTGCTGCTCTTCATCCTCAGCCAGTTCATCGCCTACTTCAACTACAGCAACATCGGAACAATCCTGGCCGTGTCGATGGCCGACGTGCTGAAGTCCGCCAGCGTCCCTCCGCTGCTTCTGTTGCTCGGGTTCATCCTGGTCGTCAGCCTCATCGATCTGCTCATCTCCGGCGCGATCGCGAAGTGGGCTCTCTTCGCGCCCATTTTCGTGCCGCTGCTCGTCCAGTTGGGAGTGGCTCCCGAAGCGGTGTTGGCGGCTTACCGGGTTGCCGATTCACCGATGAACGTCATCACCCCGCTGAACGCGTATTTTGCCCTGATAGTCGTCTTCGCCCAGAAGTATGACTCCAAGGCCGGGGTGGGAACGATCGTGGCCTTGATGATTCCCTATGTCATTGCTCTCTACGCCATCTGGACGCTGCTCTTCGTCGCGTGGTTTTTGCTGGGGATCCCGTGGGGGCTGAATTGAGAGCCGTGCCATCGGTCGCCCCCGCATCATGAGCACTGAATTTTCTCCGCCCGCTTCCCCGGCTCCGAACACCGCAGTTCTGCTCGAGTTCCTGTTCCGGCTGGGGCGGGCCTATCTGGCGTGCGGCGAGCAAACCGCGAAGGTGGAGAAGCTCCTGCGAAGCATTGCTTCGGCATATGGCATGCAAAAGTCGCGGGTTGTGGCCTTCCCCACAGCCGTATTTATCTCGCTTCACGACAGCAATGGCGAGCGCGTCACTCTCGCCGAAAGCGAACCGCAAATGCTGCGGCTGGACCAGATCGCCGATGTTTACGCGCTGGGCGAGGAGGCTCAGAGTGCCACGGTGGATCCATTGGACGGCCTGAAGCGCCTGGCGGCAATCCAGCGCCAGAAGGCCCGCTTCGGGCCGGTCGGCCACGTTGTCGGCCATGCGATCCTCACGGTCGGGCTGGCCTTGGTGCTGATGCCAACGACGATCAACCTCGCTGCCGCAGGGCTGCTCGGATTTATTGTGGGACTGCTCAAGCTCCTCAACCGCGGACGCACCATGCTGTCGGTGCCGCTGCCGGTGATTGCCGCCACCGTGGTGTCGTCACTGGTTTTTCTCGCGATCCGGAGGGGAATCCCTGTTGACCCGCTCCATGCCTTGGTCCCTCCGCTGGTCACCTTCCTTCCCGGGGGGATGCTGACCCTTGGAATGCTGGAGATGGCCTATGGCGACATGGTCAGCGGAGCCAGCCGCCTGATCGCCGGATTCGTTCAGCTCGTCCTGCTCGCGTTCGGGCTCGCCATCGGGGCAGCCTTTACCGGCTATCTCCCGGCGGATCTCGTCCACTCGGGCGGAAACTATGGATATGTGGCGTGGGCGCCTTGGGCCGGCGTGCTGGTGTTCGGCTTGGGTGTCTACCTCCACTTTTCGGCTCCGCGCAAATCTCTTCACTGGATGTCGCTTGTCCTCCTGCTGGCGTTTGCCGCCCAGCGGCTCGCGTCCGGGTTTTTCAGCAGCGAGCTCAGCGGGTTTTTCGGCATGCTCGTCGCGACACCGCTCGGCTATCTCATCCAGTATCACTTCCGGGGGCCACCGGCGGCGGTGACTTTTCTGCCCAGTTTCTGGCTGCTGGTGCCCGGTGCTCTCGGGCTGCTGAGCGTGACCCGCATGCTCAGCGACCGCGCTGCAGGGATCGATGGTCTGGTTACCGTGGTTTATGTGATCACATCCATCGCCCTCGGCACGCTGGTCGGCGCCTCGCTCTACCGGTGGGTGGGCGAAAATATTGTTGCCCCGCTGGCGCGGATCAGGCGTGTGGGCAATCCCTCCTGATGCGGATTCATACCATTGTGACACCGAAATGGGTGGAATCAACGGACGGCTCGGCGATCCGTCCCTACCAAAAATTGGTAGGGGCACATCGCCGAGGTGCCCGACTTTTTTACCTGTCCCGCTGTGTATTTGGTCTCAGGCGACTCCGGCCAGTTCCGGCCAAAGGTGCGCCGCCATATTCATTCCGGCCATGTAGGCATCGAGGGAAAATTTCTCGTCGGGCGAATGCGCGTTGTCGTCCGGCAAGGCGAGCCCGAGCATGAGCGAATCGGCTTTCAGGTGTTCTTTGAACGCGGCGATAATCGGGATGCTGCCGCCGCCGCGGGCGAGGAGGCATTCATGGCCGAACCCGAGCTTCGCCGCGCGCATGCAGGCCTGCGCCAGCGGTCCCGTGGGATCCACCATGTAGGGTCCGCCGCCCTGACCCTCGGTGATCGTGAGCTTCACGGTGGGCGGGCAAATGGCCTTGAGGTGCTTCTTCACGAGCGCGATGATTTTTTTCGGATCCTGATCCGGCACGAGGCGCATCGTGATCTTGGCGCTGGCCCATGAGGGGACGATCGTTTTGCCACCCTCGCCCTGATAGCCGCTCGTGAGGCCGTTGATTTCGAACGTGGGCCGCGCGGCCCGCTGCTCATCCGGGGTGTAGCCCGCCTCACCGAAGAGTGCCGCCACTCCCACGGACTTGCGGAATTTCGCCTCGTTGAACGGCACTTTGGCCATCTGCTTCCGCTCATAGGCCGAGAGTTTCACCACGTCATCGTAGAAGCCGGGAATCGTAATGCTCCCGCGCTTGTTCCGCAGTTGTCCGAGCATCTGGCAGAGGACCATGGCCGGGTTGTCCACCGCTCCGCCGAAGAGGCCGGAGTGCAGGTCGCGGTCCGGGCCGTCGATCCGGATTTCAATCGGTGCCATGCCCCTCAGCGAATAGCAGAGCGCGGGGTGCTTCATGCTCGGGATC
>Ga0163199_1000878_pt1 | contig 18810 bp, 18 predicted proteins | sample PL_2010_150m_FD_113537 | JGI IMG/M metagenome (GOLD analysis project Ga0163199, IMG submission 113537) | Freshwater microbial communities from Powell Lake, British Columbia, Canada to study Microbial Dark Matter (Phase II) - PL_2010_150m | ecosystem: Environmental > Aquatic > Freshwater > Lake ...
TGGCTACGAAATTAAGTTTTAAACACGACGTGCTAAGTGTTGCCGTATTTACAATCTAAACATTGCATGAATACTTGGCCTCAGTGCCTATTATGTGGCGTTATTTATGTCGCCATGTTTAAGTTACACCGCATTCAGCCAGCGCAGACGAAGCAAGCTACATAACGAGGATGCTGTTCTGCTTGATGGCCGGGTGCATCAAGGCAGCGTCCGTGAGCATGGGTTGGTCAATACGTCGCAACCACGTTGTTTCGCGGTTGCGGATAGGGTGGTCAGCACGCTCCCTCGCACCGCCAGTCGGCGTTTGCTGGAACTTTTGCAGACCCATCTTTCGGCAGAGCGGGTGCCACCGAACCGCTATCACCGCTACTCCACCGTGTGCAGCAAGACTATGTGGCCTTCAGTGCCAACCCAAAACTCCATGGCCTGGCCTCTACGCTGGTGGGTGTGCGCTTGCTCGAAAATAAAGCCGCCATTCGATGTCGGCGATTCGCGTGCTTACCTTTTGGCAGATGGTCAGGCACGCCTGCTGAGCCGTAACCAAGCTGATCAATGAGCGCGAAATTCAGCTCGGTGCTTGTCAGTGATGAACCGGAGAAAATAACAGCCCTTCCTCCGGATTTCTTGACCCAAATCTGCGCTGTTTAGACTATGGCCAGGCAGACTACACTTCCTGCAGTTCCACCAACGACTTATCAAAATAGCGTTCTTCTATCTGGTATACCATCCACAGCTTGCTCGTGATGTGATAGGTCATAGAATTCGTGTGCAGCTATTTCTCCATGACCGGAATCCGGATTGTCTTGATCTCAACCTGCAGCGGCCGCTGGAGCATCGCCAACGACTGTGCCTCATCCCCGGTCTGGTATGGCCGGGGCAAGATCACGGAGATCAGGTTCATTTTATAGTTTCCCGGTTCTTGCAGATTGGTCATGTTCAGCAGACTGTACCCGGTTGCCGGTGGTTCAGAGCGAATGACGGTTCCACGGACTATCCCCCAATCCTTCCATTGCTCCGGAATCACGAAGGCCTGCAGGTATGTGCCCTGTTTTCCGCTGACGACGTACCACTCGTGATCTTTGCTGGTGACCACCTCCGTTCCGTTCTTTTTACCGGAAAATGTCAGGTTGCGCGGGTTCACCGCGTCCCGATAAGTCATCTCGACCGTGCTGCCGTGGATTTCATTCTCGGTGGTAAACTCGAAACTGCGCAGAGCCTTCACAACCAGCCACGGCGCTGAGAACGTTGACGGCGTCATGAACGAGCTGAAGTAGTAGTAGGTGTAGGCCGTCCCGCCTGGCATGTCCGGGAAGAATTGGCCGAGGTTAAGCCATTGACGGACTCGGCGAATGGCCCGAACCGGGCCATTCCTGATCCCGTCGACCCGGACGGAGAAGTCTTCTTCGGTGAACAGGGGGCTCCAGGTCGTCAAGAGCACCGAGAACGTGGGATGCACGCGCAGTTTCATCCGGTCGAGGATATTCTCGCCCGTGCCGCCTGCCGCGGGCGCGATACGCAGACCCGTAGAGAAGTTGCGGCCGCGATAGTAGTCCACCGTGTAATGCAACGCCCGAGCTTGGTTGGTTTCAGCATCGAACGTCGCATAGGTGACCGGAGAGAAAGGGGGGATATGCTCAGAAAAATGTAGCAAGTACGCCCAGCCGCGTCCTCCATCCACGGAATCGGTCACCTCAATCTCGACTGCGGTATCGTGCGTGGCCGGCAACAATCCCGCTGCCATCCGATCTCCAGTATCCTTGGCCATGAAGACCAGCTCATCGTTTTCGTCGAAGCGAAAGCCGCCGCTGGCCCCGGCATTGCTGAAGACGATGTCATCTGCGCTGTTCCTTTCGTCGAACTGGAAAGGAATGGGGGAGAGTTGGCCGTGCTGGATGCTGTAGAGCCGGTAGCCGAGCGTGTCTTTTGCCGGGAGTCCCATCAGCAGAGCGGTCTTCACGATTACGGGATCATGCAGGCGCGTGAGTGTTTTCGTGTCCTGAGCCGATGCAGGATTCGCCCCAGCGGAGAAGAGCGCCACGCACACACAGCTACAAAGCGCATACCTCCATGCAGCAGTTGCTAGAGAGGCGTGTCTATGCTGGACCATTTGCGCCAGTTCACCGGAGCCGTTGGCCGGGCGGCAGAAATCGACTGGTCGGTGCCGGTGTTTGAACTTGGGGCTGCATCAGAGAAACAGCCTAGGCTGCCCGCAGTTCCACCAGCGGCTTGTCGGGGTAGCATTCCATCTGGTATGCCATCCACAGCCTGCTGGCGATGCGATAGGCCAGCGCATTCGCGTGCAGTTGCAAGTTCGGGTTGCCCATTTCCTGGGTGGTTTGCCTGAAGAGTTGCAGCCACCGCTCGAACAATGCGGCCGACAGCTCCGGCAAGGCCAGATGCTTGGGCATGGGCGCGCCCCGGAAACGGCTGGTTCCTCGCAACTGCATCGACCAGAAATTGATCATCTGCACAAAATGCGCATCCCAGTCGGTGACATGCGCTTCAAAGATCGGGCCCAGCCCGGGGTCTTTTCTGGCTGTTGCATAAAAAGTATGGACCAGTTGCGAGATATCCTCTTCGCTGAACAGGCTGGGGTCGGGTATTGCAGGCTCTGCTTGTGACATGGTTTATGAGTGATTCAGAAGTGGTGATTCAGTCTGGTCGTGCAACTTCAGTTGTATCCGCCAGTGTAATGTTCGCCGCTCAGGCTGTCCAACTAAAGATAGCCAGAGCAACTCATTTGGATATTGCGGGCAGATGTTGCAGCGGGTCTACCGGTTTTCCGTGCTTGCGGATTTCAAAATGGAGCTTTATCTGGCTGGCATCGGTATTTCCCATCTCGGCAATTTTCTGTCCTCGGGTCACTGTTTGCCCTTCTTTCATTAGCAGCTTGCTGTTGTGGGCATAGGCGCTAAGATAGGTATCGTTGTGCTTGATGATAATAAGATTGCCGTAGCCGCGTAAGCCGCTGCCGCTGTACACCACCTTGCCTGGGGCGGAAGCCAGTACCGCTTGCCCGGTCTTGCCCGCGATATCCACCCCTTTGCTGCTTTCTGTAAAACCTTCCAGTACCTTGCCCTGGGTGGGCCAAATCCAGTCGATACGCTCATCCGGATTGGATTCGGCGCTCTGTGGCTGGGGCTCGATGTCAATCTTGGCAACCCTTTCAGACGCCGCATCAGCCCTGGCAGTTAAAACCGGGGGGGTATCTGCCGGTCCCTTCAATTGCGCCAGCGTCTGTTCCGAATACGGCAGCTTGAATGCCTTGGGTTCAGTTTTCAGCTTATCGGTATTGGCATCAAACTTCCCCCTGGATTCCGTGGCAACCCTGGGTGCGGGCGTTTCAGCGGCCGGTGGTGGTGCCGGTTCGGATAATGAAAATAGCGCGGGTTGCGCCGATTGAGCGGGTGGGGACAAATTGAGCTGCTGACCGATATCGATGGCGTTAGGATTGTCGATGCTATTCCACTCCGCCAGATCCTTGTAAGAAAGACCGTGATTCAGCGCAATGCCGTAAAGCGTGTCGCCCTTCTGCACCGTGTAAAGTTTGACGGTTTCCGCGAGTTTGCTTGCGGGTTTTTGTAAAGCCGGGGCACGGTCGACTACCGGGACGGGAGACTGGGTAACGCTGCAACTGGCAACCAGCAGACAAAAGATCGGAGACAGGAGATAGAAAGCAGAAGACCGGGGTCTGTTTGGGCGAAACGCCGACTGAGGACGCATAAGAGCCGTAGGCGGGTTTCCACCGGTATCCAGACTCTGCTGCTTGATTCCCTTACCTTTCATTCCTCATCTCTTGCTCCGCATCGCTTAGCCGCCCACGACACCAGACAACATTGGTACAAACCTCGCTTCATCCAGGACGGTTTCGACATAACCCTGCGCATTGCGCTCAATTACGCACAGATACTGTTCCTGGCTCCCTTTGGGGAAAACCATTCTACCACCTACCGCCAACTGCTCCAGCAGCGAGGGAGGAACATGCGTAGCCGCGGCAGTCATGATGATGCCGTCGAATGGCGCGACTTCAGACAACCCCAGCATGCCGTCAGCATGCTTCAGGCGAACATTGCTGAAACGAAATTCGCGCAGGCGGGTGCGCGTGCGGGTGAGCAGCGGCCCGATGCGTTCGATCGAATAAACCTCGTGCGCAAGTTGTGCCAGTACAGCAGTCTGGTAGCCGCAGCCTGTGCCAATCTCCAGCACCTTGCCGAGATTTGAACCTGCACGCAGCAGTTCACTCATGCGCGCCACGACAAATGGATTTGAGATGGTCTGGCCAAAATTAATCGGCAAAGCAACATCGTCGTAGGCGCGACTCGCCAGCGCCTCCTCGACAAAGACGTGACGGGGAACAGCGTTCATTGCCGCCAGCACCACTTCGTCGTTGATGCCTTGCGCGCGCAGACGCTCGATCATACGCACTCGCGTGCGTTGAGAAGTCATGCCGATACCGGAATGATCAGTGCTCAAACTCGCTATCCCCGGAATTGTTGATTTATTGGCATGCGAGATCTCGTTAATGCTTCAGCGCTATTTCAGCCACTGTTTTACCGTATCCATCTGCCCATAGTGGGTCAGGTCAATTTGTAATGGTGTCAGCGATACCCGATTGTGCTGGATGGCAAAAAAATCCGTGCCTTCGCCGGCATCCTGGGCAAGGCCTGCCGCACCCACCCAGTATACCGTTTCCCCGCGTGGGCTTTGCGATTTGACCACCGCTTCGGCTTTGTGGCGACGGCCTAGCCGTGTTACCTCAATGCCTTGCAGTTGCTCATAAGCAACATCGGGCACATTGATGTTGAGCAGTACCGGCTCATTGAATTTGTTGTCTTTGAAACGTTGCACCGTGTCCGTAGCAACACGCGCTGCCGTGGAGAAATTTTCACCGGAAACGCTGGTTAAAGATACGGCCAGAGAAGGTATGCCAAGCAGAAAGCCTTCGGTGGCAGCAGCTACCGTCCCGGAATAAATGGTGTCATCACCCATATTGGCGCCGGCGTTGATTCCGGATACCACCATGTCGGGTAATGTGTCCAGCATTCCGGTCACCGCCAGATGCACGCAATCGGTAGGGGTGCCGTTGACGTAGTAGAAACCATTGTGGGCTTTGTGCAGATTCAATGGGCGATCGAGCGTAAGCGAATTGCTGGCGCCGCTACGGTCGCGCTCCGGCGCAACCACGATGATGTCCGCAATGGCGGAAAGTGCTTCTGCAAGACAGGCGAGACCTGGCGCAAAGTACCCATCGTCGTTGCTGAGCAATATGCGCATTCGCGGATTATCCAGATGATTTTCAGGTTAGCGGGGAAATGATGTCAGCCATTCGGTTCGCATCCAGCCTGAATGACATGCGCAGCACCTGGTCAACTTATTGATTTAAATTGGTCGGGGCGAGAGGATTTGAACCTCCGACCACTTGCACCCCATGCAAGTACGCTACCAGGCTGCGCTACGCCCCGAAGCTGCGGATTATAGCAAACAAGCCCTGATGTTAGAAATTGCTTTCGGCGTTGCGCGAGGTGAAGAATGCAGGAAGTAGAGAAATAGATGAACAGGTCATGATTGCAGCAGTGACACGACACTCTTGATCTCACTCCGCAGCAATGCCAAATCGACTGGTGAGTGAATTGAGGCAACCGGAGTGGCGGCAGGCATCGGTTCAGCCGCGCTTTGTCCCAGACGGCCACGAGCGCCATTGATGGTGAAACCCTGCTCGTAGAGCAACTCGCGGATACGGCGGATCAGCAGCACTTCATGGTGTTGATAGTAGCGGCGATTACCACGGCGCTTGACTGGTCGCAACTGGGTGAATTCCTGCTCCCAGTAACGCAGCACATGCGGTTTGACACCGCATAACTCGCTGACTTCGCCTATGGTGAAATAGCGCTTTGCCGGGATGGGCGGCAAGACGCTGCTAGGTATCACGTTTTCCCTGATGGTTTTTTTCCACCATGGCCTTTAGTTTTTGACTGGCACGGAAAGTCACCACGCGCCGGGCGGTAATCGGAATCTCTTCGCCAGTCTTGGGATTGCGACCGGGGCGCTGCGGCTTGTCGCGCAACTGAAAATTGCCGAAACCTGAAAGTTTGACGCCATCGCCGCTCTGTAACGCAACACGAACTTCCTCGTAAAAAGCGTCTACCATGTCTTTGGCCTCGCGCTTGTTCAAGCCAACTTTCTCGAACAGCAAGTCTGCCAATTCGGCCTTTGTTAAAGTCATACTCTTCCTCACCTGTTTATTGATTTTCTGGACGTGTGCTCGACTACCTGTTCATCTGTATGCGGTCATGTACTCAGTTACGCAGTCTCGCGTCAAACTGACTTTGCAGAATGCCCAGCAATTTTGTGATGGCCAAGTCTGCTTCTGCATCTGTTAATGTTTTTTCAGTATCTTGCAATAACACACGGAATGCAAGACTTTTTTTGCCATTTTCCATCCCCTTGCCGCGATAAACATCAAACAGGGAAATCTCTGCAACAATGGATGGTTTCTCAGCCTGCATGCCCTCCAACAGCGCTTGGACGCTGACGCTATCTGCCACGACCACAGCGATGTCACGTCTCACTGGCGGGTATTTTGAAATTTCCCCCGCTGCTGACAGTGTGCGCGCCGTCAAGAGGTCCAGATCCAGTTCAAACAGCACTGCGGATCTCGGCAAATCGGCCTTTTGCTGCCAGCGCGGATGGAGCTCTCCCAGCCAGCCGACAATTTTTCCGCCCAGACAGATTTGTGCTGACTTTCCGGGATGCAAAGCGGGATGAGTCGCCGCTTGGAAAATCGCCACTTCTGGCCAGAACAACGCTTCGATGTCTGCCTTGGCGTCATAAAAATCCGCGGTGCGGGCAGGCGCACCCCACTGTTCGGTCACGGCATCACCATAGCAAAGCCCGGCCAGTCTTTCCGGCTGCACATAAGCTTCGCCCTCTTTGACGAAACAACGGCCGATCTCAAACAATCGCACCCTGGTCTGCTTGCGGTTTAGATTGAATTGCAAATTTGCCATGAGTCCACCGATCAGGCTGCTGCGCATCACACCCATCTGGCTGGCGATGGGATTCTTCAATACGATCGGCATCTTGTTATGCGTAAAATCCGCTTCCCATGCAGCATCGACAAACGGGTAATTGATCACTTCCTGATAATCCCGCGCTGCCAGGATACGCCGCAACTGTAGCGGCGCATGCAGCAGTTCGGATTCGGGCAGCATGCTCAGAGCCGCATGCGGCAAGCTGGCGGGAATGTGATCGTAGCCGTAAATACGTGCCAGCTCTTCGATCAGATCTTCTTCGATGGCAAGATCGAAGCGATAGCTCGGCGGCGTCACCTGAAATACACCGCCGTCGACAGTAAAATTGAACTGCAGGCGCTGCAACAGTTCAGTTGCCTTGGACGTGTCCAGATCTATGCCCAGCACCCGTCGTGCGCGCTCCACGCGCAGGCGGATCGGATTGCGTTGCGGCAGCTTGCCCTTCACTTCAACAATTGGCCCCGCCTTGCCGCCACAAATATCCACTATCAATCTTGTGGCGCGCTCCATTGCATTGCGCGTGGCAGCGAAATCCACCCCGCGTTCAAACCGGTGCGCCGAATCGGAACTGAATCCCAGACGAAAAGATTTGCCGGCTATCGCCTCCGGGCTGAAGAATGCACTTTCCAGAAATAGGTCGGTGGTGCTCTGCTGCACCCCGCTGTCACTCCCGCCCATGATGCCCGCCAGCGCCAGCGGCTTGGCCTCATCGGCGATCAACAGCATGTCGGGTTGCAGGACAAGATTTTCGCCATTCAGCAATTGCAGCTTCTCGCCGGATTTGGCGTAGCGCACGTGCATCGCACCCGCAAGCTTCGCCAGATCAAAAGCATGCAGCGGCTGACCGATCTCCAGCATTACATAGTTGGTTACGTCTACCACCGCGTTGATTGTCCGTATGCCGCTGCGTTCCAAACGGCGGGTCATCCATGGTGGCGTGGGCGCGTCGAGACGTATGCCGCGTATCACCCGACCGCAATAGAGCGGGCAGGCATCCACTGCTTCCACCTGCACAACCAGGATGTCGTCGATCTCGCTGTGGACCGGCTGAATCTCCAGCGGATCAAGTTTTGCGGAAGTAATTGCCGCCACTTCTCGCGCCACCCCGGCCAGTCCCAGGCAATCGGCACGGTTGGGCGTTAGCTTGAGTGTGAAAAGTTTGTCATCCAGCGCGTAATAGTCGCGAAAATCTGCGCCCGTTGGCGCATCGCCGGGGAGCAGCAACAAGCCTTCTGCGGTATCGCTCAAACCCAATTCCCTGGCTGAGCACAGCATGCCGGAGGATTCCACACCGCGCACTTTAACCTGTTTGATGGCAGCGCCAGGCAGTTGCGCACCAACCAGCGCGCACGGCACTTTCACACCGGCACGAACATTGGCCGCGCCACAAACGATCTGCAACGCTTCGCCGCCCACCGCTGCCCCCGCATTCACCTGGCATACATTCAGACGATCCGCATCCGGATGCTTCTGCACTGACAACACTTCGGCTACCACCACTTTGTCAAAGGCCGGCGCAGCAGACTCGATCGCTTCCACCTCCAGCCCTGCCATGGTCAGGACGTGAGCCAGTTCGTCACTCGAAAGCGGTGGGTTGACCAGGGTACGGAGCCAATTTTCAGAGAATTTCATGGGGGCCTGTTTTTGTCTCAGGAGATGCGATGGGCGCTGTTCAATTAAACTGTTTCAGGAAGCGCAAATCATTCTCGAAAAACAACCGCAAATCATTCACGCCGTAGCGCAGCATCGCCAGCCGTTCCACTCCCATACCGAAAGCAAAGCCGGTATATTTTTCGCTGTCTATGTTGACATGCTGCAGCACGTTGGGGTGCACCATGCCGCAGCCCAGCACTTCCAGCCAGCCGGTGTGGCTGCACACCCGGCAGCCGCTGCCGTGGCACATCACACAGCCAATATCCATTTCAGCAGAAGGCTCGGTAAAGGGGAAGAAAGAAGGGCGGAAGCGCACCGGCAAATCGTCACGCTCAAAAAAGTGCCGCATGAAGTCTGCCAGCACGCCCTTCAACGCGGCGAGATTCGCATTCTCATCCACCCACAAGCCTTCCACCTGATGGAACATGGGCGTGTGGGTCACATCGGAATCGCAACGGTATACTCGCCCCGGTGCGATTACTTTTAACGGTGGCCGGTTACTCTGCATGTAACGGATTTGCACCGGCGACGTATGGGTACGCAGCAAATGCTTGTCATCGACATAGAAGGTGTCATGCATCGCCCGCGCTGGGTGATTTTCCGGGATGTTGAGCGCAGTGAAATTGTAAAAATCGGTTTCGATTTCGGGGCCGGAAGCAACAGCAAAACCAATTGAGCGGAATAGTAACTCGATGCGTTCCAGCGTACGCGTTACCGGATGCAAACCACCCGTGCCCAGACCGCGTCCCGGCAACGTCACGTCCAACGCTTCTCCGGCTAGCTGCGTTCCCAGTTTTTTTGCCTGGATCGCATCACGGCGGCGATTAAGCGCCGCCTCCAGCGCCTCCTTCGCCTGGTTGATACGGCTACCCATAGCGGGCCGTTCTTCCGGTGAAAGTTTGCCCAATCCCTTGAGCAGCTCGGTCAGCGTGCCACTTTTGCCGAGATAGCGTGCCTTGGCTTGCTCCAGTTCGGCAGCATCGTCTATGCTATCAAACAGGGTGATGGCTTCACTGAGAAGATTATCCAGATTATGCATGGGTACGCAAAATAGTTGGGCTGTGTCCGCGAAATCACACAAGAAAAAAGGAGGCTGAGACTTTTCGCCTCTTGGCCTCCTTGCCTCTTTTTTGTTACTGCCTGCTATACGACGAGACTGGCCTTGGCTTGCTCAACGATTTTTGCAAAAGCTGGCTTGTCAAACACCGCGATATCAGCCAGCACCTTGCGGTCCACTTCTATCTCAGCTTTCTTCAAACCGTTCATGAACACGCTATAGGGCAAACCACATTCGCGCGCAGCCGCATTGATACGGGCAATCCACAATGCACGGAACTGACGCTTCTTCTGCCGGCGATCGCGGTAAGCATATTGCCCTGCCTTCATCACTGCTTCTTTGGCGATGCGATAGACATTCTTGCGGCGACCACGATATCCCTTGGCCAGATCCAGGATCTTCTTATGACGGGCGTGAGCCGTCACACCACGTTTTACTCTTGGCATGGCAGTCTCTCCTTAGGCGTAGGGCATCATGGCGCGTACTGACGCCACGTTGGTGGAATGGACACCGGCGGTTCCCCGCAGTTGGCGCTTGTTTTTGGTGGTTTTCTTGGTGAGAATGTGACGCTTGAAAGCCTGCGAACGCTTGACGCTACCGCCGGGCCGCACCTTGAAGCGCTTGGCAGCGCCGCTCTTGGTCTTCATCTTGGGCATGATACTGCTCCTGTTTTAACATGACATCGGGTGTTTCCTGAGCGGAACACTTTTAAGACCCGGGAGTCACTTGGTTTTACGCTGACATGAATATTCTTCGCGCCAGCTTTTTGCTGCCATCCGCGTATGCCAGAGCATACGCCGGTTGTTACTTGATCACTTCTCAGCCTCTGCGGCCACTACCTCTGTGCTGGCTGCAGAGTCTACCTCAGTCTTTGTTGCATTTGGAACTACGTCACTGGCTATCTTTTCCGCCTTCGGCTTGGCTACCTTCGGCTTGGCCACTTTCACTTCCTTCTTCTTAGGCGACAACACCATCACCATTTGCCGTCCTTCCATCCTGGGGAACTGCTCTACCACAGCATGCTGCAACAGATCGTCTCGCACCCGCTCCAGCAGGCGTATACCGAATTCCTGATGCGCCATCTCACGTCCACGAAAACGCAACGTGACTTTGGCCTTGTCACCTTCTTCCAGAAAGCCGATCAAGTTGCGCAACTTGATGTTGTAATCGCCCTCGTCAGTGTTGGGACGGAATTTGACTTCCTTGATCTGGATTTGCTTTTGCTTGAGCTTGGCTTCGTGTTTTTTCTTGCTTTCTTGATAACGAAACTTGCCATAATCCATCAAGCGGCATACCGGGGGTTGGGCGGTAGGTGCAATTTCGACCAAATCTATTCCGGCCTCCTCCGCCAAGGCATTGGCGACCGCTAGCGTAACGATGCCTATCTGCTCTCCCTCTACACCAATCAAGCGCACTTCCGGGACGTTAATCTCCTGATTTGTACGCGCTGCTTTTTCTTGAACTATAGCAATTCCCCAAGTTTGTTTAATAAATCAAACCGTACCAGCCCTTATGGATATTTCCGCTTCAAGGCGTTCAATCAACGCTTGCAGAGACATCTGGCCAAGATCTAAACCTGACCGGGTACGCACGGCAACCATTTGTGCCGCCACTTCCTTATCGCCCACTATGATCTGATAAGGCAGTTTCTGTAAACTATGTTCGCGGATTTTATAGGTTATTTTCTCATTTCTCAAGTCCGCGTGTGCACGAATGCCATTGTGCTTGAGTTTGTCAGCCACTTCACGGGCGTAATCCGCCTGTCCTTCGGAGATGTTCAACACCACTGCCTGCTCCGGCGAAAGCCATAAGGGAAGCGCCCCGGCATGGTTTTCAATGAGGATGCCAATGAAGCGTTCCAGCGACCCCAGAATCGCCCGGTGCAACATCACCGGTATCTGCCGGGTGTTATCCTCGGCTACGTATTCCGCTCCCAATCGTGCTGGCATGGAAAAATCCAGTTGCAAGGTGCCGCACTGCCATACTCGGCCGATGCTGTCCTTGAGTGAAAATTCGATTTTTGGGCCATAGAATGCCCCCTCACCAGGCTGCAACTCCCACACCAGTTTCTTGTGATTCAATGCGGACTCCAGCGCGGCTTCCGCCTTGTCCCACTGTTCTTCCGAACCGACTCGCTTCTGCGGGCGAGTGGAAAGCTTTACCAGAACCTCATTAAAACCGAAATCAGTATAAACCTCCTGCAACAGGTCGATGAATTGCATCACCTCGCCTTGTATCTGGGCCTCAGTGCAGAAAATATGTGCGTCGTCCTGGGTGAAAGCGCGCACCCGCATGATGCCGTGCAGCGCACCGGACGGTTCGTTGCGATGACATGAGCCGAACTCCGCCAGTCGCAGCGGCAAATCACGGTAGCTTTTCAATCCCTGGTTAAATACCTGAACATGGCCTGGACAATTCATCGGCTTGACCGCGAAATCGCGCTGCTCTGAATGTGTGGTGAACATGTTCTCACGGAAATTTTCCCAATGTCCGGAACGCTCCCACAATCCCTTGTCGAGAACTTGCGGTGTGCGGATTTCCAGATAGCCATGATCTTGGAATATCTCCCGCATGTACTGCTCTACCTGCTGCCAGATGACCCAGCCCTTGGGGTGCCAGAACACCATGCCCGGCGCTTCTTCCTGAATGTGAAACAGATCCAGTTGCCTGCCGAGCTTGCGGTGATCACGCTTTTCAGCTTCTTCGAGCCGATGCAGATAAGCATCCTGGTCTTCCTTTTTGACCCAGGCCGTGCCATAAATCCGCTGCAGCATTTCATTGCGCGAATCACCGCGCCAATAGGCACCCGCCACCTTCATCAGCTTGAACACCTTGAGTTTGGAGGTAGCCGGCACATGCGGGCCACGGCACAAATCGGTAAAATTTCCCTGGGAATAAAGCGACACGTCCTCATCGCCGGGAATGGCCTCGATGATCTGCGCCTTGTAGTGCTCGCCCTGGTTTTTGAAGAAATTGATCGCTTCGGAGCGCTCTAATACCTTGCGCTCCACTTTCAGATCACGTTTGCTGATTTCCGCCATACGTTTTTCAATCGCCGCCAGATCCTCTGTCGTAAATGGGCGCTTGTAAGAGAAGTCGTAATAAAACCCATCCTCGATCACCGGCCCGATGGTGACCTGCGCTTCGGGAAACAGCTCCTTCACCGCGTGCGCCAGCAAGTGCGCGCTGGAATGACGTATGACTTCCAGCCCTTCGGCATCTTTCTCGGTGATGATCGCCAGATCACAATCGGCTTCGATACGGTGAGACGTGTCCATAAGCTTGCCATTGACCTTACCAGCCAACGCCGCACGCATCAGTCCCGCACCAATCGACGCTGCGACTTCCATCACCGTCACCGGCTGCTCAAATTTACGCTCCGAACCATCCGGTAGACGAACGACTGTCACAGCTGCTTCCTTTGATCAAAAATGGGGGCTGACTGCAGGGGCTTATAAAATTTCAGATGAATCCTGGCACAAATTGCATTCTCCCATAGCTCCCGTTGAGGGGCAACCCGATGCACTGTACATGAACGACAGAAACATCCAGCCTGGGTGTGACAATCCGTCGTAGCGGACACTTGAAAACAACGATCAGTTGATGGCCTTTTAACCGGCTGCAGCGCTCCGCACGGCCCCGGCTATCTGCTCTGCCCAGCGTTTGACCTTCCGTTCTGACTCACCTTCCACCATCACTCGCACCAGCGGCTCGGTGCCTGATGCGCGCAGCAGTATACGACCTCTGTCGCCAAGATCGTGCTCGGCAGCGGCTTGAGCGGCTTTGACCTGCGCGCTAACACGAAAATCAAATCCCTTCGCAACCTTTACGTTAACCAGTCGTTGCGGATAAAGCGCAAGACCGCGCGTAAGACCGGCCAGGGTCTTGCCGCAATCTCGCATTGCATGCAGTACTTGCAGTGCAGAAATGATGCCGTCGCCGGTAGTATGCTTGTCGATACAAATGATATGACCGGAGCCTTCCCCGCCCAGTTGCCAGCCTCTCTGTTGCAACAGTTCCAGTACATAGCGGTCGCCGACATTGGCACGGGCAAAGGGAATATTCAATTTCCTGAAACCGTTCTCTACCGCAAGGTTGGTCATCAGCGTGCCCGCCACCCCCCCCTTGAGCAGGCCCCTCTGCTGGCGATGCTTTGCAATGATGTAGACCAGTTGATCCCCGTCATAGAGCGCGCCTTTACCATCCACCATGACGACGCGATCACCGTCGCCATCCAACGCAATGCCAAGATCGGCGTGATGCTGCCTGACGGCTTCTTGCAAGGTGGAACTATGGGTCGCACCACATTCGTGATTAATGTTGAGACCGTCCGGTTGCACCCCGATGGCAACCACATCTGCCCCCAGTTCGTGCAGTACATGACCGGCGATGTGATAGGTTGCGCCATGGGCGCAATCGACTACGACACGCAAACCACGCAGATCGAGATGGTAAGGGAAAGTACTTTTACAGAATTCGATGTAGCGCCCTGGCGCGTCGCTGATACGCCGCGCCTTGCCGAGCTGCGCTGAAGGCATGGACTTGATGGGTGCATTCAGTCCCGCCTCTATCTTGTGTTCAATCGCATCGGGCAGCTTGCTGCCTGCAGCGGAAAAGAACTTGATGCCGTTGTCTTCAAACGGATTGTGCGAAGCCGAAATTACAATGCCCGCCTGTAACCGAAGTGCGCGGGTGAGGTAAGCTACTGCCGGGGTCGGCATGGGTCCGGACAGGAACACGTCCACTCCGGCGGCAGACAGTCCTGCCTGCAAGGCTGATTCCAGCATGTAGCCAGAGATACGCGTATCCTTGCCTATCAGCACCGCCGGGCGCTCGCCCCTGGACAGATGCCAATCGGCGGAGGCCAGCACCTTGCCGGCAGAATAGCCCAGATGCATGATGAAGTCAGGGGTAATGGGTATTTCCCCCACCCGCCCGCGTATTCCGTCAGTGCCAAAATATTTTTTGCTCAATTGGAAATCCACAAAGGGTGAAAAGTAAACAGCATGACGAACGGCAATGCGCTGCCGCTCTTCATCACTTACAGGTCACTGTTTCAAGCGCATTATAAACCGCCAACGCATCTCTGGTCGCCTTTACATCATGGACTCGCAGAATGCTGGCGCCTCTGGCTGCCGCCAGCAAAGCTGCAGCCACGCTGGCATGAATCCGTTCACCCACTTCATTGCCGGTGATCTTCCCCAACATGGATTTGCGTGACAGCCCTGCCAGGACCGGTACGCCCATGTCCACAAAGCGATCAAGATGGCGCAGCAATTCAAGATTGTGTTCCAGTGTTTTACCGAAACCAAACCCTGGATCTATTACCAGCCGCCCGAGCGAGATTCCTGCTGCTTGCGCCGCATCCAGCCGATGCTGCAAAAAGTCCTTCACTTCCGCCACCACATCACCGTATTGAGGATTAATCTGCATGCTGCGCGGCTCACCCTGCATGTGCATGAGGCATGCTGCCACATTTCCAACTGCAACCGCCTCCAGTGCACCCGGCGCCTGCAGTGCATTGACATCATTGATCATGACCGCACCCGCCTGTATCGCTGCACACATCACTTCCGGTTTTGAAGTATCCACCGAAACAGGTATATCCCTGCTGGCTAGAGCTTGCACCACCGGGACGATACGGCGCAGCTCCTCTGCCGCGTTTACCGGGTCACCGCCGGGGCGAGTGGATTCACCACCAATATCCAGCATGTCGGCTCCCTCTTCCCGCAGACGTAGAGCATGGCAGATAGCGCTTTCGCTAGATGCATACAAACCGCCATCAAAAAAAGAATCGGGTGTGACATTGACGACCCCCATGATGAGAGGACGGTGAAGAGAAAGGTTGAATTTACCGCAATGAAGGAACAAGGGGTCTAAGAGCTACGAGGCTGAAACTGGGGTCTAATAAAAATAAGGCGAGCCAAGCTCGCCTTATTCATTTCTGCTCACTACCATCTACCGACAATCTGTGGCTTCTCACACTTCCTGCGCTGGTGTCGCAGTCGCTGCCGGCGCTGCCGGAGGCGTATCATCCTTCGACGACGGCACAGATTTGGAAGGCTTTGGGGGTCGCGGAGCGCGGCCTTCCATGATGTCACCGATCTGGTCGGAGTCTATGGTTTCCCACTCCAGCAGGGCTTGGGTCATGGCCTCGATCTTGTCACGGTTTTCCTCGATCAATTTACGCGCCAGGGCATACTGTTCGTCAATAATACGACGAATTTCCATATCCACCTGTTGCATGGTGGCTTCACTCACGTTCTTGTGAGTGGTGACAGAGCGGCCGAGGAAGACTTCTCCCTCATTCTCGCCATATACCATCGGCCCAAGAGAATCTGACATGCCCCACTGGGTAACCATGCGCCGAGCCATCTGGGTAGCACGTTCAAAATCATTGGACGCGCCGGTTGTCATCTGTCCCATGAATATCTCTTCGGCAATGCGTCCACCAAACAGTACCGCGATAGTCTGCAGAAGCTCCTCCCGATCCATGCTGAAACGATCTTCGGTCGGAAGTTGCATCGTCACACCCAGCGCGCGTCCACGTGGAATGATCGTAACCTTATGCACCGGGTCGGTTTTAGGCAGGAGCTGCGCTACCACGGCGTGACCGGATTCATGATAGGCGGTATTACGACGCTCGCGCTCGGGCATCACCATGGAACGCCGTTCGGCACCCATGAAAATCTTGTCCTTGGCGCGTTCGAAATCTTCCATATCCACCAGTCGCTTGTTGCTGCGTGCCGCAAACAGCGCCGCCTCATTCACCAAGTTGGCAAGGTCAGCACCTGACATCCCTGGCGTGCCACGCGCAATGATGTCAGCGCGCACGTCGGGTGCAATTGGTACCTTGCGCATATGCACGTTAAGTATCTGCTCACGTCCACGTATATCGGGTAGCGGAACCGTCACCTGCCGGTCGAAACGACCCGGCCGTAATAGTGCCGGGTCAAGCACATCGGGACGGTTGGTGGCGGCGACCACAATCACACCGACAGATGCCTCAAACCCATCCATCTCCACCAGCAACTGGTTTAATGTTTGTTCGCGTTCATCGTTGCCACCGCCCAGTCCTGCGCCGCGTTGACGACCGACCGCATCAATCTCGTCGATAAAGATAATACAGGGCGACTGTTTCTTGGCCTGCTCGAACATGTCCCGTACACGCGCGGCACCCACACCGACAAACATCTCCACGAAATCAGATCCGGAAATACTGAAAAACGGAACCTTGGCCTCGCCCGCAATGGCACGGGCCAGCAGGGTTTTACCGGTACCGGGATTACCCACCATCAGTACGCCACGAGGGATGCGGCCGCCAAGCTTCTGAAACTTGGTGGGATCACGCAGGAAATCGACCAGTTCCGACACCTCTTCTTTGGCTTCCTCGCAGCCGGCGACATCGGCAAAAGTCACGGTGTTGGTCGTCTCATCCAGCATGCGTGCCTTGCTCTTGCCAAACGAGAACGCGCCACCGCTGCGTCCGCCACCCTGCATCTGGCGCATAAAGAAAATCCATACGCCAATCAACAACAGCATCGGGAACCATGAAACGAAAATGTTCATCAGCAGTGATGGCTCTTCCTCTGGCTTGGCGTCGACAATGACACCGGCCTTGAGCAAATCACTTACCATCCAGGGGTCGGAGGGGGTATAGGTGGTGAAACGCCTGCCATCGGCTTTGGTGCCTTTCAGCGTACGTCCCTCAATGGTGACCTTGGCGATTCTGCCCTGCTTCACCTCATCGATGAACTGAGAATACTCCATCGTCGCCTGCGCTGTTGTCTGGCGCGTGCTGAACTGGTTGAACACGGTCATCAACACCAGCGCGATCACTAGCCAGATGGCCATGTTTTTAATGAGATTGTTCAAGATAGCTCCTTGGCTTGCGCCGTCAAAATCTTACAATAATTTGCATTCTAAACCCATTTCGGGATTTATAACAGAATGGATTGCGCCCGTGGCCCGTCTTGTTTCGATCGCCACGCGGCCCGCTCTGTACACTACTCGCCCAAAATGGAAAGAGCCTTTTCCCGTTTTCCCAGTCCCAGCAAATATATTTCGCTGCTCCGGCCCCGGGAAGCTTCCGGTTTACGCGTTAACACTTGTTTGAATGTGGCGCGCATGGCAAGCAAAAACTGCTCAAAACCGGAGCCTTGAAATACTTTGACGAGAAAGTTGCCGCCAGAGTTCAATCGCCCCACGGAGAATTCAAGTGCCAGCTCAGCCAGACACATACTACGCGCCTGGTCACTCATGCTTATGCCGCTTATATTGGGGGACATATCCGAAATTACAAGGTCAACTGGACAGTCACCCAGACAATTCTCCAGTTCAGCCAGTACCGTCGCTTCCCTGAAATCTCCCTGGATAAAAATCACGCCTGGCAGAGCCGCCATTTCCAGTAGATCGAGAGCAATTACCCTGCCCTTCCTGCCCACCTTGTCCGCTGCTACCTGCGACCAGCCGCCTGGTGCCGCACCCAGATCCACCACCGTCATGCCCGGTCTGAGCAAATGATCACGCTCAGCGATTTCCATCAACTTGTAGGCGGAACGTGAACGATAGCCTTCTTTTTTCGCTTGCTTGACGAAAAAGTCATTCACGTGCTCCCTCATCCAGGCTTTGCTGGTTTTGGCGCGTTTCATCGCGTAGAATGAAGCATTCTGGAAAATTGCATGTTAGCTCTTACTCTCACTCATCGTCATGCCCTAAGGGTGCTTGCCCATGCCCTCAGTCCGGTTGTCATGATAGGCGAAGCGGGCCTGTCGGAAAATGTTATCCGTGAATTGGATCGCGGACTCAGAAGTCACGAGCTAATCAAGGTCAAGGTACTCAGCGGCGAACGGAAAATAAGGGAGCTGCTGCTTGAGGAAATCTGCCAGCGTCTTGAAGCCGCCCCGGTACAACATATCGGCAAGATACTGGTAATCTACCGTCCCAAACTGGAAGAAGCAGTAAAACCTGCTGCTGCCAAGTTTCGCAAAAAACGTGAACCACGTCGCGCCAAGCGCAGCTTTCAGGCCTGATGCCGTAGTTATCGTATTGAATCAGATATATTTCACA
>Ga0163199_1000880_pt1 | contig 18771 bp, 13 predicted proteins | sample PL_2010_150m_FD_113537 | JGI IMG/M metagenome (GOLD analysis project Ga0163199, IMG submission 113537) | Freshwater microbial communities from Powell Lake, British Columbia, Canada to study Microbial Dark Matter (Phase II) - PL_2010_150m | ecosystem: Environmental > Aquatic > Freshwater > Lake ...
GCCACCGAGATGATCCACATCTTCATCTCGCACACGCCGGAGCGCGTCCGTCGCGGCGCTACGGGATACGCACTGCCGGGCTACCGGGCGCGGGTGGTGGATGACGCCGGTCGCCCGGTGCCGCCGGGCACCATCGGCCGGCTAGCCGTGCAGGGACCGACCGGATGCCGCTATCTGGCCGACGATCGGCAGAAGGTCTACGTGGAAGATGGATGGAACCTGACGGGCGATGCCTACAAGATGGACGCCGACGGCTACTTTTTCTATCAGGCGCGCACCGACGACATGATTATCTCCGCGGGCTACAACATTGCCGGCCCCGAGGTCGAGGACGCGCTGCTGCTGCATGCGGCGGTCGCCGAATGCGGCGTGGTCGGGGTACCCGACGAGGAGCGTGGCCAGATCGTCAAGGCCTTCGTGATACTGCGGCCGGGATTTGCGCCGTCCGCTGCGCTGGTGAAGGAACTGCAGGATTTCGTCAAGAATACCGTCGCACCCTACAAATATCCGCGCGCCGTCGAATTCGTCGGCGTTTTGCCGCGCACCGAAACCGGAAAGTTGCAGCGCTTCCGATTGCGCGGCATTTCGGCGACCGGATAAGCGATTACATCTCTGGGAGAATTTCATGGAGTTTTTGCAACCACCCGGCTGGGTCCGCCCGAAAGGCTATTCCAACGGAGTCTCATGTGCTGGCCGCATGCTGTTCGTCGCCGGCCAGGTCGGCTGGGACCAACAGGAAGTGTTCCGCACCGACGACCTGGTGGAACAGGTGCGCCAGTCGCTGACCAATATCGTCGGGATCCTCGCCGCGGGTGGCGCCAAACCCGCAGACATCGTCCGGATGAATTGGTATCTGGCCGACCAGAAGGAATACAACGCGCGGCTGGCAGAGATCGGCGCGGTCTATCAGGAGCTGATCGGCCGGCATTACCCGGCGATGACCGCGCTGCAGGTTGCCGGCTTCGTCGAGGACGGAGCGAAGGTCGAAATCGAGGTGACCGCGATGTTGCCAACTGAGCTGCCAACTGAGCTGCCGGCTTGACCGCCTCAGCTCAAATGTATACAGTATCCAAAGCGGTCTGGATCTGAATCCTCGCAGCACCAACCTCCAGGATTTCCAAGCTCATGGTTTCCTCGCTCAAGCCGGTCGAAAGACCACGCGCCCTCGGCGACCAGGTGTATCAGACCCTGCGCGCCAATGTGCGCAACGGCAAGATCCTTCCCGGCCAGGCCCTGCAGGAAGTGCAACTGGCGGCGCAACTGGGCGTTTCGCGCACGCCGGTGCGCGAGGCGCTCACGCGGCTCGCCAGCGACGGCCTGGTGACGGCGGACGGGCGCAGTTTCGTCGTCCCCTCGCTGACCCTCGCCGATGTCGACGACATCTATGAGGTGCGCGGCTTGCTGGAACCCGAGGCCCTGCGTCGCATAGCCGCGCAGACCACCAATCCGGTGGTGCGGGCGCCGCTCATGAGGGCGCTCGAGGCCAGCGTGGCGGCCCACAAGGCAGGGGACAACGAGGGGTTCATGGATGCCAACGCGCATTTCCGTTCCGCCTGGCTGGCGCTGGTACCGAACCCGCGGCTGGTTCACGCCGTCGAACTGTATGCGGACCATGTGCAGCACCTGCGCGCATTGACGCTGAACGACGCGAACGTGCGCAAGGTGGTGCTGGGTGGTTTGAAGCGCATCTCCAAGGCATTGATTGCAGGTGACGGTAACGCCTCGGCCCAGGCCATGCACGACCATCTGCGGGAAGCCAAGCACGCCTTCATCGACGCCGTGGGCCTGGGTGGCCACGGGGTGTCGCGACCTTCAAAAGGAGTCAAGTCGAAATGAGCTACAAGGCAGAAATCCCCTACGGCGCCTACTGGAGCACGCCTTTTGCGCGCTGGCAGGGTAGCTTGGCGCATCTCCACAGTGTCGAATTTGCCGCCCATGTGGCGCGCCTGGAACTGGCGAAACGCAACATCGACCCGAAGGAGTTCGATTATGGGGTGCTGGGATTTTCGGTGCCGCAAAAGCATTCCTTCTACGGACTGCCTTGGCTCACCGGGCTCGCGGGGGTGCCGCAGGCCGGTGGCCCGACCGTGATGCAGGCCTGCGCCACGGGTGTTCGCACATTGCTGGCGGCGGCCCAGGAGGTCGAAGTCGGGATGGCGAAGGCGGCGCTGGTCGTCAATTGCGACCGCACCTCGAACGGACCGCACCTTTATTATCCGAATCCGAAAGGGCCCGGTGGAACCGGCGCGGCCGAGGACTGGGTGATGGACAATTTCGGCTGCGATCCCCTCGGCGGACATTCGATGCTAAAGACTGCGGAAAACGTTGCCGGCGACCACGGCATCAAGACCGTGCAGCAGCATGAGGTGGTGTTGCGGCGCGAGCAGCAGTATCGGCAGGCCCTGGAGAACGACTCCGCCTTCCTGCGTCGCTTCATGACCCTGCCATTCGAGGTGCCGGCCGCCAACTTCAAGAAGACGCTCAGCACACTGATGGGCGACGAAGGCGTCAGCCAGTCCACTCCGGAGGGGTTGGCCAAGCTCAAACCCGTAGTGGAAGGCGGCACGGTGACTTTCGGCGGACAGACGCATCCCGCCGACGGCAATGCCGCCATCGTCGTCACCACCAGGGATCAGGCGCGCGAACTCTCCGCGAACCCGAAGATCGCGATCCGCCTGCACGGCTTCGGTCAGGCCCGCGTCGGCCTCGCGCGCATGCCGGAAGCCACCGTGCCCGCCGCCCTGGCCGCGCTTTCGCAGGCCGGAAAGGCGATCAAGGACATGACGGCAATCAAGACCCACAATCCGTTCGCGGTGAATGACATATATTTCGCCAAGCAAACCGGCGCGGACCTGATGAACATGAACAACTTTGGCTGCTCGCTGGTCTGGGGTCATCCACAGGCACCGATGGGCACCCGGGCGATCATCGAACTGATCGAGGAGCTGGCATTGCGCGGCGGTGGCTTCGGGCTGTTCACAGGTTGCGCCGCCGGCGATTCCGCGATGTCGGTCGTCCTGGAAGTGTGCGACGCGTAGTTCTCCGAGATGAACCTGTCGCCGAAGGGGGGGTGGGGGTGCAACTGAGCAACTGGATCGATTGCCATGCCGGGCAAACGCCGGACAAGCTGGCACTGCGCTTTCCGGGACGCGACTATTCCTATGCTCAGCTTGCCGGACTGGTCGATGACCTTTGCGCTGCACTCGCATCTGGCGGCGTTGCGCGCGGCCACTGCGTCGCCTACCTCGGCCTCAACAGCCCGGAGATGCTCGCCCTGTTGTTTGCCTGCGCGCGCCTCGGCGCGCTCTTCATGCCGCTCAACTGGCGGCTGGCGGGTCCCGAACATCGCCAGATGCTCGAGGATTGTCCGCCGGCGGTAATCTTCGTCGACGCGGCTTTCCTGGCACAGACGCACGAGCATGTCGGCGTACTGCGGCAGGCCAGGCGAGTGAGTTTCGGCCCGCCGCTGGAGGGCTGGACCTCCTACGATGCCTTCATGAAGCAGGGGCGGGGGGCTTCCCGTTCCGAATCGGCCGGGGCGGCCGATACGCCGCTGCTGATCTGCTACACCTCCGGTTCGACGGGCAAGCCCAAGGGAGTCCTGCTGACTCCGGCGGCGCTCGAGGCCAACGCTGCCAACAGTGCCGACATGCACGGACTCACCGCCGCAGACCGGATCCTCAACACCCTGCCGCTGTTCCATGTCGGCGGACTGAATATTCTGACCACGCCGGCATTGAATGCCGGCGCCAGCGTGGTGATGCACCCCAAGTTCGAGCCGGAGGCGACCTACGACGCCATCGAGCAGGAAAGGATTACGCTTACCGTGCTCGTGCCGGCCCAACTCGAGATGATGATGGCGCACCCGCGCTGGCGCAGTGCGGACTTGTCCAGCCTGCGAATGATCACCACCGGCTCCAGCATCGTACCCGAGCGACTGATCCGGGCCGTGCACGAGCGCGGCGTGCCGCTGGTCCAGGTGTATGGATCGACCGAGACCTGCCCGATCGCCACCTACCAGAAGCGGGAAGACGCGCATCGCAAGGCCGGATCGGCCGGCCGGCCGGCGCTGCGATGCGAGGTCCGCGTCGTCGATGCTGCGGAATGCGATCTCCCGGCCGGTGAAACCGGCGAGATCGTCGTGCGCGGCGCCAATATCATGGCCGGCTACTGGCAGGCGCCGCAGGCAACCGCGGCGGTAATGCACGACGGCTGGTTTCACAGCGGCGACATGGGACACTGGGATGTCGACGGCTTCCTGTTCGTCGATGGTCGCAAGAAGGAAATGATCATCTCCGGCGGCGAAAACATCTATCCGGCGGAGATCGAAAACGTCCTGGTCGAGTGCGAGGCGATCGCCGAGGCGGCGGTGGTCGGACGCCCCGACGAGCGCTGGGGCGAGGTGGTGGTCGCCGTGGTGGTGCCGAAGGCAGCCGCCAGCCTGAGCCGGGAACAGGTGCTGCAGCTGTTCGAAGGCCGCATCGCCCGCTACAAGCACCCCAAGGACGTGGTGTTCATCCGGGAATTGCCCAAGACCGCGCTCGGCAAGGTGCGCAAGGAAGAGGTGCGCAGCCTGGCGAGCAGGGGAGAAACATGCCAACCATGATGGAGAACCAGCCATGGCATTAAAAATAGGCATCGACGTCGGCGGAACTTTCACCGACCTGGTGGTGACGCGCGACGGGGCGGAACCGTCGATCTACAAGACGCTGTCGACGCCGGCCGATCCGTCGATCGCGTTCGTCAACGGTTTGACCGACATCGCCACCAGCATGAGCCCACCGCTGTCGCTGGAGGCCTACGCGGCGACCATCGACGTTATCGTGCACGGCACCACCGTTACCACCAACGCCACCCTGACGAGCACCGGCGCCAAGTGCGCGCTGCTCACCACCCAGGGAGTGCGCGACGCGCTGGAGATGCGTCGCGGCATCCGCGAGGAGCAGTACAACAATCGCTACACCAACGTCAAGCCGCTGGTATCGCGGCACTTGCGCGCCGGCATCGAGGGACGCATCGATCGCCACGGCCGCGAGTCGGCGCCGCTCAACCTCGACCAGGTGAAGCAGGCCATCGACATGTTCAAGCAGGAGGGCGTCCAGGCCGTGTCGATCTGCTTCATGAACTCCTTCGCCAATCCCGAGCACGAAAGGGCGGCGGCGGCGCTGGTGCGCCGCGAGATGCCCGGCGCCTACCTGAGCGTGTCCACCGATGTCCTGCCGTCGATTCGCTTCTACGAACGGGTCAGCACCACGGCGCTGAATTCCTATGTCGGACCCAAGCTCAATCATTACCTCGACCAGCTGGTCGGGCGGCTCAAACAGATCGGCTTTCGCGGTCTGCTGCTGATCATGCAGTCCAACGGCGGCGTGATCTCGCCGCAACTGGCTCGCGACAAGGCGGCGCTGACGTTGTTGTCGGGCCCTGCCGGCGGTCCTGGCGCCGGCTTGTTCTATACGCGGGTGCACGGCCAGAACAAGTGCATCGTCACCGACATGGGCGGCACCAGCTTCGAGGCCTCGGTGGCGGTGGATAGCCCGATGATCAAGAACGACGGCGAGATCGCCCGCCACAAGATCGCCTTGCCGATGCTCGACATCCACACCATCGGCGCGGGCGGCGGCTCGATCGGCTGGCTCGACGAGGGAGGCATGCTGCGCATGGGTCCGCAGAGCGCCGGCGCCGATCCCGGGCCGGCCTGCTACATGAAAGGCGGCACCCTGCCGACCACCACCGACGCCAACGTGGTGCTCGGTTATCTCGATCCGGACTTCTTCGCCGGCGGCAAGATGAAGCTGGACGTGGCGGCTGCCCGCCGCGCCATCGAGGAGCACATCGCCAAACCGATGGGACTGTCGATCGAGGAGGCGGCGGCCGGCATGTACCGGGTCGCCTGCAACAACATGGCCCAGGGCGTGCGCGAGGTGACCATCAAGCGCGGCTTCGATCCGCGCGAATTCCCGTTCATTCCCGCCGGCGGCGCCGGGCCGATCCATTCCTGCCTGATCTGCGAGGAACTCGAAATCCCGTTCCAGATCGTGCCGCGCGAATCCTCGGTGCTGTGTGCTTTCGGCATGCTGATGAGCGAACTGAAGCATGATTTCGTGCGCACCTTCGTGGCACGCCTGGATTCCGTCGCCTGGGACAAACTGCTGGCCGTCATCGACGAGATGGCGCGGGACGGCGCGGGCCAGCTTGCCGAAGAGCGCATCCCGGACGCGCAGCGCCGCCATGAGATCAAGCTCGACTGCCGCTACATCAAGCAGTATCACGAGGTGTCCTTCGCCGTGCCGCGCGAACTGATTGCCCGCGGCGACACGGCCGGCATCGCCCGCGCCTTCCACGACGAACACAATCGGCTCTATGGCTATTCGCTGGAGCAGGAAAAGTCACCGGTGGAAATCATCAACGTGCGGGTACAGGCGATCGGCCTCACCGAAAGACCCGCCTACAGCAAGAAGCCCTGGCTCGGTGCCGATGTTTCCGGCGCCCACAAGGGCAGGCGTAGCGTCTACATTCCGGAAACCAAGTCGTTCAGGGAGATCCCGCTCTATGATGGACACAGGATGGGCTACGGCAACCGCATCGCCGGTCCGGCGATGATCGAGCAGGAAACCACGGCGATCTTCGTCAGCGCCGCCTACGATTGCGTGGTTGATCCGTACGGCTCGTTCGCCCTCTACCAGAAAGGACGGGAGGACCTGGTGCAAGCCTGTCTGCGGAACGAAGAGGAGGTGACGGCATGAGTGACGTGAAGATTGACCCGATCCTGTTGTCCGTATATGCGCGGACCTTCAAGTCGATCACCGACGAGATGAGCATCTCGATGGAGCAAACCACCCGCTCGCCCATCCTTTGCGAGGCCAAGGACTATGTTACCGGCCTCTACGACGGCGACGGCAACATGCTGGAGCAAACCGAGAACCTGCCGATCCTGGCCTTTTCGCTGGCGCCGGTGTGCAAGTACATCAAGGAATTCTTCGGCGACGACCTGCATCCGGGCGATGTGATCTTCCACAACGACGTGTTCAGCCTGGGCAACCAGAACAACGACGTCGCGGTATTCAAGCCGGTCTTCCTGGAGGGCCAACTGGTTGCCTGGACGGCGGTCAAGGGCCACCAGGCCGACATCGGCGGCAATGTCGCGGGTGGATATAACCCGAATGCGGTCGAAGTCTGGCAGGAAGGGCTGCGCATCCCACCAGTCAAGATCGTAGACCGCGGTGTGCTGCGCAAGGACGTGTGGGGATTGATTTTCGCCAACATCCGCTTCGATATCGTCCAGCACGACATGAAAGCCGAGATGGGCGCCTGCACCGTCGGCGAACGTCGCCTGCTGGAACTGCTCGCCAAGTATGGCGTGGGCAGTTACCAGGCGCACAAGCTGGCGCTGTTCGAGGCGACGCGCAAGATGATGGAAGCCGAGATCGCCAAGATTCCCAACGGCAATTATTCCGGCGAGGGTTACGTGTATTACGACGGGCGCCACGAAGGATCGAAGTTCACCATCCGCGTCGACATCGAGGTCAAGGACAAGCACATCAAGTTCGATTACTCGCGCACCGATGCGCAGACCAACGGCTTCGTGAACGGCACCTTCACCTCCAGCGCCTCGGCCACCATCCTGACGCTGCTGCAGATGGTGAATCCCGACATCCCGCACAACGAGGGCATGGTGGCGCCGATTGAGATCGTCATCCCGGTGGGTACCATCCTCAATGCCGCTTACCCGAAGGCCACCACCTTCGGTAACCACCTCTGCCCGCCCAACGCCGATGCCATCCAGCGGGCACTGGCGCCGGTAATGCCGGACCGCGTGACCGCCGGGTGGAACAACCTGCTGGCCTCGCTGACCACCGGCATCGATCCCAAGAATGGCGAAAAATACGTCGACATCGGTTTCATGGGCCTGAAGGGCGGTTCCGGCGCCATGCTCGGCACGGACGGCTACGATCACATCGGCATGATCGACGCATCGGGTGGTGTGCTCGACCAGGACTACGAGATGTTCGAGCAGCAGACGCCACATACCCTGATCAGGCACGAGCTGCTCACCGATTCTGCCGGCGCCGGGGAGTGGCGCGGCGGCCTGGGCGTCGAGACGATCTTCGAAATTGGCTCCGACGACACCCAACTGGTGACCTTTGGCGACGGGGACTTCGAACCCGCCTTCGGGCTGTTTGGTGGCGGTGATGCCGGACTCAATTTTATTCGCCTGCGCTATCCGGACGGCCAGACAGTGGTGCCGAGAAACAAGGACCTCATCACCGGGGTGCCCAAAGGCACGGTGTATCACCAGGTCGCCAGCGGCGGCGGCGGCTACGGCGACCCAAAGAAGCGCGACCGCAAGCTGCTGGCCGAGGAGATCCGCAACGGCGTGATAACGCTGGAAGCGGCGGTGCGGGATTACGGATTCGTCGAGTGAGTGCTGAAATGAAGGTCCCCATTCCCGCATTGAACCCGCTGGACTCGGGCCGCCAGGGCACTCTGCTCCGCTCCATGTCCCCTGTCGTTGGCCTTCGACCAACTCCGCCCACGGCTTGCCCTGCATGGCAAGCCGGCTTCGGCAGCGCGGAGCCGTGCTCCGCTAAACCCTGCCTACGCCCTCCTTTACTTGCGCGAAGCAGAGTGCCCTACCGGCCCGAGCGGTTGTCGCCGTGCCTCTGTGGCGGTTCAAACCCAGCGGCGTATCCGGCCACGGATAGTGGGTATCCGATTCCCGCAAGTAAAGGAGGAGGGGCGGCGCTTTATCGCCCCGGGGGACATGGAGGGAATCGGATACGCGCCGTCCGTGGTGCGCGCAGGCCGCAATCCCGCCCAGTAGGAAGCGCAACAACGAAACAAACGACATGAACTTCGAACTCACCGACGACCAGAAGGCGATCCGCGACACTTTCGCGCGGTTCTGCGACGAACGGATTGCGCCGCAGGCTGAGGCGCTGGATGAGGCCAAGGCGTTTCCGCGAGCCTTGTTCAAGGAACTCGCCGATCTGGGGTTCTTCGGCATGCGCTATCCCGAGGAGGTCGGAGGCAGCGGCATGGCACTGACCGAGTTCTGTCTGGCGCTCACAGAAGTGGCGCGCGGTTCGATGTCGCTGGCCGGGGCGGTGGCGATGCAGTCGCTGATGGGTACCAAGTTTTTGCACATGCTCGGCAATGCCGACATCATCGAGCGGCTGTTCAAGCCCGCGCTGCGCGGCGAGAAGATCGCCGCCATCTGCATGACCGAGCCGAATGCCGGCTCCGACCTGAATTCCATTGCCACCACGGCGAAGAAAGTGGATGGCGGTTACCTCATCAACGGTCAGAAGACCTGGATCACCTCGGCGCCGGTGGCCGACTTCTTTACCGTCTTCGCCAAGGCAGGCGAAGAAAAGAAGCTCACCATTTTCCTGGTCGAGCGCTCCTTCAAGGGTCTCACGGTCGGCCGCGAGATTCACAAGATGGGGGTGTGGGCGCTGCCGACCTCCGAGGTTGCCTTCGACGAATGCTTCGTCCCGGACAGCCACCGCCTGTCGAAGGAAGAAGGCGACGGCGAGGGCCACTTGAAGAAGACTCTGGCGGAGATCCGCATCATCACCGGGGCCATGGGCCTGGGCGTGGCCCGCGCCGCGCTTGGCGAAGCGGTGCGCTATGCCTCGGAACGCCAGCAGTTCGGCAAACCGATCAATCGCTACCAGGCGATCCAGTTGAAACTGGCCGAGATGGCCACCGACCTGGAGGCCGCCACGCATCTCGTTTACTTCGCCGCCTGGCTGCGCGATGCCGGCCGGCCCCATCACAAGGAGGCCGCGATGGCCAAGTTGTTTGCCACCGAGACCGCTGCGACCATCTGCGACAAGGCGGCCCGCGTCCTGGCTTCATATGGCTACGCCATGGAATATCCGGTGCAGCGCTATCTGCGCGACGTGCGCTTCACCTTGATCGGCGGTGGCACCAGCGAGATTCTGAAACTCATCATCGCCAAGGAGGTATCGGCGTGAACCAAACACCAATCAAAGTGCTACTTGCCAAACCCGGCCTCGACGGCCACGACCAGGGTGCCAAGATCGTCGCCCGCGCCATGATGGATGCCGGCTTCGAGGTGATCTACACCGGCCTGCGCCAGACGCCCGAGGCGGTGGCGCGCATGTCGCTCGAGGAGGATGTGGACGTCATCGCCCTGTCCAGCATGGCCGGCTCGCACCTGCCGTTCTGCCGCAAGCTGAAGCCGTTGCTGGAGGAAAGTGGACTGACCGACAAGCTCTGGCTGATCGGCGGCAACCTCCCCGCCCAGGATCACCAGGCCTTGCGCGAACTCGGCTTCAAGGGAATTTTCCCCACCGGGTCAAAACTTGATGCCATCACGGATTACATCCGCGAAAATGCGGGGGGCGCCTGATATGAACGCCCCCGCCAAGCCTGAAATCCGGCCGGTCACCAACGAGTCGGGCATCGAGGTCAAGCCGCTGTACACCGCCGAAGACGTCGAAAAGAGCGGCGGCTACAAGTTGGTCGGCCTGCCCGGCGAGTATCCGTTCACCCGCGGCATCCACCGCCTGATGTATCGCAAACAGCCGTGGACCATGCGCCAGTATGCCGGCTTCGGCAATCCGCGCGAAACCAACCAGCGCTTCAAATACCTAATCGCCAACGGCCAGACCGGACTCAATGTCGCCTTCGACTTGCCGACGCAGATTGGCCTGGATTCGGACGATCCGCTGGCGGAAGGGGAGATCGGCCGCGTCGGCATGTCCATCGACACCCTGCGCGATTTCGAGGTGGCCTTCGACGGCATCGATCTCAACAAGATCACGGTATCGCTGACCATCAACGGTGCGGCGGCGATCCTCATCGCCATGTATCTGGCGATGGCCGAGAAGCGCGGTTACGACGTCAAACAGCTGCGCGGCACGGCGCAGAACGACATCCTCAAGGAGTTCATCGGCCGCGGCACCTGGATTTTCCCGGTCGAGCCCTCGGTGCGGCTGGTCGGCGACACCATCGAGTACTGCGCCGAGCATGCGCCCAAATACAGCCCGGTGTCGGTGTGCGGCTACCACATCCGCGAATCCGGCGCCACGCCGGCGCAGGAAATGGCCTACGCCTTCAGCATCGCCAAGGCCTATGCCGACGAAGTGATCAGGCGTGGCCTGCATGTCGATGAATTCGCCGGGCGCCTGTCCTACAACTTCAACATCTTCGGCAATATCTTCGAACAGGTCTGCAAGTTCCGCGCTGGCCGCAGCCTGTGGGCCAAGATCATGAAAGATGAATATGGCGCGGAGAAGCCCGGCTCGATGTGGCTGCGCATGATCGCCGGCGGCGGCGGCGGCGGCCTGACTTTCGAGCAGCCCGAAATGAACATCGTGCGTGGCGCCTACTACGCCCTGATCAGCGCGCTGTCCGGCGCCCAGACCATGGCGCTGTGTTCCTACGACGAAGCCTACACCATCCCCACGGAGTACTCCGCCCGCATCTCGCTGCGCACCATGCAGATTCTCGCCGACGAAATGGGGCTCGCAGAGACCGTTGACCCGCTGGCGGGCTCGTTCTACGTGGAGACCATGACCAACCAGATGCGCGACAGAATGGTCGAGATCATGGCCGAGACGGATGCCCAGGGCGGCATCGTCAAGCTCGTCTCGGAGGGCATCGTCCAGGCCAAGGTTTCGGCGCAGGCCTACAAGATGCAGCGCGACATCGAGTCCGGCGCGTTTCCCAAGGTCGGGGTGAATCGCTACCGCAACGAAAAGGACGAGGAACATGCGGTGGAATTCCATGCCTACAACGAGGACGACGCGCGACTGCAAGTCGCCAATCTCGACAAGGTCCGGGCGGAGCGCGACGCCGATGTCGTGTCGCGCTGCCTCGCGCAGGTGCTGTCCGATGCCCAGTCGGGCGTCAATGTCATGCCGGCCATCGTGGCTGCGGTGAAGGCCTATGCCAGCGTCGGCGAAATTACCCAACAACTGGTGAAGGCTTATGGGCGCTACCGAGAACCGATTCGCTTTTGAGGACCGCACGATGGATATCCAACACTATCTAGCCCCGAGCAGCCTGGGCCAGGCGCTCGACTGTCTGGCGGCCGGCGACGTCACCATCCTCGCCGGCGGTACCGATGTAATGCCGCAAAGCCAGGCCGGCAAGCTCCAGTTCAAGCGAACCCTGATGAACGTCCGGCGCATTCCGGAACTGATCGGGATTGCCGCGCAAGGCAAAGAACTCTGCATCGGCGCCCTGACGACCATCACCGAACTGATGGACAACGCCCTGGTGCAGCGGCACCTGCCGGTGCTGGCGGATGCCTGCAATCATTTCGCCAGCGACCAGATCCGCAATGCCGCCACGCTCGGTGGCAACATCTGCAACGCCTCGCCGGCGGGCGATACGCTGATCCCGCTGCTGGTGCTGGACGCCCGTATCGAACTGGCTTCCCGGACCAACGGCAAACTGAATTGGCGGAGCCTGCCGCTGGCGGAGTTCTTTACGGGACCGGGCAGGACTCGTCGTGCGCCGAACGAGTTGCTGGTCGGGGTGCGCATTCCGCTGCCCGGGCCGGGACGTGCGGCGTGGTTCCACAAGTCCGGCACACGCCCGGCGCTCGACATCTCGACGATTTCCATCGGCATCGCCGGAACCCTCAGGCAAGGCACTTTGTCCGATGTGCGCGTGGCTTTCGGCGCGGTGGCACCAACAGTGGTACGGGCGCCGCGGACCGAGCGTGCGCTGGAAGGAAAACGCCTGGACTCCGGGACCATTGCGCAGGTGGCGCAGATCGCCCGCGACGAAGTGAAACCGATCGACGATGTGCGCGCCTCGGCCTGGTATCGCAAGGAACTCATACACAACATGACCAAAAGGATGCTCGACCATGTCGCTGATGCATGATATCGATTTCACGTTGAACGGCGTCAGGCGCAGCGCCACGGTGCGCGTCGACATGAGCGCTCTCGACATGCTGCGTGACGTGGTGGGGTTGACCGGCACCAAGTATGGCTGCGGCGAAGGCGAATGCGGCGCCTGCACCGTCCTGGTCGACGGCCTGTCCGTCAATTCCTGCCTGATGTTCGCCGTCGATTGCGATGGCCGCGAGGTGGTGACGATCGAGGGGCTCGTCGAAGACCCGGCGAGCACCCGCGCCGCCGCGTTGCGCGATGCCTTTGTCGGGCACGGCGCCGTACAGTGCGGTTTTTGCACGCCCGGCATGATGGTGCAGGCGAGCCACCTACTCGACAAGCATCCGCATGCCGACGAGGCCGGCATCAAGCGCGGCATCGAAGGCAACATCTGTCGCTGCACCGGCTACAAGAAGATCGTCGATGCGATCGTCGACGTCAGCAGGCAGGAAAGGGGAGCCGGAAAATGAACGTTGCAGAAAAGACCCGATTCATCGAGCGCGATTCGTTGATCGGCAAGCGCATCGTCAAGATGGATGCGCCCGAGAAGATCGAGGGCAAGACCCGCTATATCCATGACATTTCCCTGCCGGGTCAGCTGCACGGCAAGATCCTGCGCTCGGCCCGTGTGCACGCGCGAATCAAGTGCATCGACGTCTCGGCGGCGCGGGCCTTGCCCGGCGTGCACGCGGTGATCACTGCGGCGGACCTGCCGCACCAGCGTCCGATCGGCGTCGCCCGCGACCACTTTCCGCTGAAGGGCGACAAGGTGCGCAGCCAACGCGATGAAATCGCCGCAGTCGCGGCGGATACGGAGGAAATCGCCACGCAGGCGCTGAAGCTGATCAAGGTCGAGTACGAGGACCTGCCAATTCTCAGCGATCCGCGCGACGCGCTTAGGCCGGGCGCGGTGCTGATACACCCGGAGCCGCAGTTTGCAGGCGCCGGCCAGGAGCAATTGAAGAAGGGGGCGCCGGTCGCCTACACCGGCAAGTCGGACAACGTCGCGATGCGCTTCGACTATGGTCACGGCGACGTTGCGCAGGGCGAGGCGGAGTCCGATGTCGTGGTGGAAGACACCTTCCAGCTGCATTATGTGACCCACTGTTGCATGGGGGTCTCGGGCATCATCGCCGAATTCGACGCGTCGGGAAATCTCCTGATGTATTCGAACACCCAGGTTCCCTTTCTGCACAAGCGCGAATTTGCCGACTATCTCGACATGGATCCGGCGCGCATCCGCATCATCCAGCCGCCCATCGGCGGCGGCTTCGGCTCCAAGCTGGACATCTATCCTTTCGAGGTGATCTGCGTCTTTCTCGCCAAGGCTGCCAGGCGCCCGGTCAAGCTGCTGTTCACCCGGGAGGAGGAGTTCCTCGCGTCGCCGACGCGCCAGCCGGTGCTGCTGACATTGCGTTCCGGCTGCAAGAAGGACGGTACCCTGACCTTCCGCCAGGTGAATACCCTGCATGACAACGGCGCCTACACGTCGTGGGGTGCCACCACGCCTTTCGTGATGATGCAAACGTTTTCGTCACTGTATCGCGTGCCCCACTGCGACTATCACACCGTCGCGGTGTACACCAACAATCCCTACGCCGGATCGTTCCGCGGCTACGGCAACCTCCAGGCTACTTTCGCCATCGAGCAGCACATGGACATGCTGGCCGAGGCGATCGGCATGGATCCGTTCGAATTCCGCCTGAAGAATGCCCAGGAAGCCGGGGAGGTGACTGGGCAGGGCATGTCTTTCAAGAGCTGCGGCTTCAAGGACTGCCTGAACACGGTTGCGACGCGCAGCGATTACCAGGGCAAGCGCAAGGCCAATGAAGCGCAGCAGAAAGCCCCCGGCGCGATCAAGCGCGGCATCGGGATGGCGTCGATGCTGCACGTCGGTGGCGGTGCAAAGATCTATCCGTCGGACGGCTGCGGCACCATCCTCAAGCTGGACGATTTTGCCCACGTGACCCTGATCACCGGCGCCTCGGAAATCGGCCAGGGATCGGAGACCGTATTGTCGCAACTGGTCTGCGAGGAGCTCGGCCTGCCGATGTCGGCGGTGACGGTGGTGAACAACGATACCGCGATCACACCATGGGACGTCGGGGTGCATGCTTCCCGCACCACCTTCATCGCCGGAAACTCGGCGATCGGTGCAGCCAAGAAGGCCAAGATCAAGATTCTCGCGGCGGCGGCGAAGAAATTCGAATGTGCCGAAAGTGATCTCGACCTGCGCGGCGGCTGGGTGATCAAGGCCGGCACCGGCGAGGCGTTGATCGACCTGCCGCGCCTCTTGCGCTCGCTGCATTTCACCGACAAGGCCGAACTGGTGATGACCACCTTCTACTACGAGCCGCCCAGCGTGCATCAGGACAAGGGTTACAAGGGGGACGTCTCGGCGGCCTATGCCTGGGCGACCCAGGCGGTCGAAGTCGAAGTCGACACCGAAACCGGCATCGTCCGGATGGTCAAGGTCACCGCCGCGCACGACGTCGGGCGGGTGCTGAACCGGCTCGGCATCGAGGGACAGATCGAGGGCGGCATGGTGATGGGGCAGGGCTACGCGCTGACCGAGAACCTGATGATCGAAAACGGGGTCATGAAGAATCCCAACTTCCGCGACTACAAGCTCGTCACCGCGCCGGAGATTCCGGAGATGGACATCTCCTTCATCGAGTCGATGGACGGCGAAGGTCCGCAGGGCGCCAAGGGCGTCGGCGAGGCGCCGGCCATCTGCATCGCCGCGGCCACCGCCAATGCCATCTACAACGCCACCGGCGTGCGCATGTTCGGCCTGCCGTTCACGCCGGAGAGGGTGTATCGGGCGCTGCATGGCGAGGCTGAAAAGCTGAGCTGGAAGCCCCAGTGAGGAAGCGGACAGTTCTGTCGATGGAGCAGGCGCTGTCGTTGCCGTATGCGACGCTGCGCTTTGCCCAGCTCGGCTGGCGGGTGATCCGCATCGAGTCGACGCCCGGCAGCGACGGGCTGCCCGGAGATCCCAACCGCTACATCGGCGCCAAAGTGGTGGATGACGACAGGCGCACCTACTTCATCGCCCCCAACGTGGGCAAGGAAGCGATCGCCCTGAATCTCAAGGACCCGCAAGGACAGGAGATCCTGCGGCGCCTGATCAAGGATCTCGACGTCGACGTGTTCTGCTGCAATACCGTGCCCAAGCGCTACAAGCAGCTCGGTATCGACTACGAGAGCCTCTCGGCGGTGAAGCCAGACCTGATCTGGGCGGGTATCTCGGCGATGGGACCGGCGTACCCGGATGCGCCCGGCTACGATCCGGTGATCCAGGCCATGGCCGGCTACATGGAACTGACCGGGCCGGCCGACGGACCGCCGACCCTGGCCGGGGTACCGTTGATCGACCTGAAGGCCGGCGATGAGGTGTATGCGAATGTGATGCTGGCGCTGCTGGGGCGTGCCGAATCCGGAAAGGGCACGCGGATAGACGTGTCGATGCTGCAGGCTGCGGCCTCCTGGCTGATCACCACCCTGCCGCTGCTCGACTTCGACTGCCAGCCCAGCGAGATCACCCGTTGCGGCAACGAACACCGCAAGTTCATTCCCACCAACGTCTACCCCACAATCGACGGTTTCATTTACATGGCCATCGGCAGTGATGTGCAATGGAAACGCCTGACCGACATTCCGCGATTTGCCTCGGTCGGCAATGCCCTGCGGGTGACCAACGAGGGCCGCCACCAGGAACGCGAGGCAATCCATCGCGACATGGCGGCCGCGACCAGACAGTCCACGACAGCAGAGATCGCCGCAGATTTTCGTCAGGCAACGATCCCCCACGCCCCGATCCAGACCATTCCGACCGTGCGCGATATGGCGGCGATTCGCGACAAGCTTACGCTGACGCGCACGCCGGCCGGCAAGGCGGTGCGCATGCAGCCGCTGGCCGTCGATGTTGTCGGCTGCGGCGGCGAACTGGCCTTTCCCGCCAAGTATGGGCAGCACACCCGCGCGTTGCTCCAGGAAGCCGGCTATTCGAGTGAGGAAATCGCGCGACTGGGTCGTGACCATGTTGTCGCTACCGGCGCTGCGCTGGCCGTTTGAGCAACCCTGACAACCTGACAATTCGAACCGAGGCATCCGAGAGTATCCCATGAGAACCGCAAATCCGCTCCTGACAACCCCGTCGCGGGCTCTGCCCAAACACGTCGCCGTGATCGGCGCCGGCACCATCGGTCCCGACATTGGCTACTACCTGAAGAGCGCACTGCCGCAGATGCGCCTGACCCTGGTGGACGTGGCGCAAACCCCCATCGACAAGGCCCTCCAGCGCTGCCAGGACTACGCCCGCAAGGCGGTGGCGCGCGGAAAAATGAACGAGGCGCAGGCGGCGGCGGTGACCGCCAATATCGCCGGCACCATGGACTATGCGGCGCTCGCCGATTGCGATTGGGTGATTGAAGCGGCCACGGAAAACCTGCCTCTGAAGCGCCGCATCTTCGCCCAGTTGGAAAGCGTGGTTTCGCCCCAGGCTTTGATCACGTCGAATACCAGTTCGCTGCCGGCAGCGCGCATCTTCGCCGAAATGAAGCACCCGTCGCGGGCCACCGTCACCCATTTCTTTGCTCCAGCATGGCGCAATCCGGCGGTCGAGGTCATCGACTGGGACAAGACCGATCCGGCGGTGGTCGACTATCTGCGCTGGCTGTTTTGCTTCACCGGCAAGGTGCCGCTGGTTACCGCCGATGCACCCTGCTTCATGCTCGATCGCGTTTTCGACAACTGGTGCAACGAAGCGGCCATGCTGCTCGATCGGGCCACGGCGGCGGAAGTGGACAGCACCGCCGTGGAATTCGTCCAGGCGGGCCCGTTCTTCGTCCTCAATCTTGCCCGCGGCAATCCCATCATCACCGAGACCAACACCCTGCAGGCGGACGAGGAGGGCGAGCATTACCGCCCGGCGCCGATCTTCCGCTCAGTCGATACGTGGGTTACGGTGCCTCCCGGCAAGCGCGTCGAGGTGGCACCGCCGACTGCGGCCGCCGCGCGCGATCGCCTGCTCGGCGTAATGTTCTCTCAGACGGTGGATATTCTCGACCGCGCCATCGGCGAGCCGGCCGATCTCGATCTTGGCTGCAAGACCGCGCTCGGATTCAGGAAAGGACCGCTGGAACTGATGCGCGATCTCGGCGATGCCGAGGCAGGTCGCATCCTCGAGCGCTTCCTGGCGGAACGCCCCGGGATGCCGATGCCGAACCGGCCGCTATTCTCCTATCAGGATTTCTGGCGCCACGTGCTGGTGGACGATGTTGACAATGTCAAGGTGATCACCCTGCGCCGACCCGAGGCGATGAATGCCCTGCACGACGAACTGACCGACGAGGTTCTGGCGGTAATCCGCCGCTTCGAGTCCGAACCTGCAGTATCCGGTTTCGTCATCACCGGCTACGGGCCACGGGCCTTCTGCGCCGGGGCGGACATCGGCCGCTTCCCGGCGATGCTCGGCGATGCCGCGGCGGCGGTTCAATACTCGCGCGACTGCTCGCGACTACTGGTGCATCTGGACGCAATGAAGAAACCGGTTGTGGCCGCGCTGAACGGCATGGCGCTGGGTGGCGGATTGGAACTGGCAATGCGCTGCCACGGCATCGTGGCATTGCGTGATGCCTGGATGCAACTCCCGGAAATCACCCTCGGCATCGTCCCGGGCATCGGTGCCATGGTGGTGCCCTACCGCCGCTGGCCGCGGGCGGCAGCGACCTTCCATGGCATGTTGCGTCGCGCCGAGCGGTTGAAGGCGCAACGCGCCCACGAGTTGGGGGTGGTCGACACGCTCGCCGACGACTTCGGCGGCCTCGTCGCACAAGCCGTGGCGCGCGTCCAGGCGCTGGCTGGCAAGCCCTCGGGCATCGCCGACGGC
>Ga0163199_1000881_pt1 | contig 18770 bp, 17 predicted proteins | sample PL_2010_150m_FD_113537 | JGI IMG/M metagenome (GOLD analysis project Ga0163199, IMG submission 113537) | Freshwater microbial communities from Powell Lake, British Columbia, Canada to study Microbial Dark Matter (Phase II) - PL_2010_150m | ecosystem: Environmental > Aquatic > Freshwater > Lake ...
CAGCGTGACCGCTTCGCCGAACAGGTACCACGCGGCCAGTGCATTGACGACGTAGCCGATCGACAGCATCGGGTAGGCGATGCTGACTTCCACTCGCGACAGCGCCATGATCCACACGATTACACTGAGTACATAGCAACCGAGACCGCCGATGATGTGCGGCTCGGTCGCGAGCTCCCAGCCCACCGGCACGAGGTTGCCGCGGCTGAACGCGAACACGCCGACGCTGTTGGTTCCGGCCTTGAGCAGCAGTTGCGCGGCCGCATTCAGCAATACGCCGGTCATCAACAACGAAAAACTGATGGCATTCATGGTTTGGAACCTCCTTCATCTTGCCGCGGCGGGGTGCGCACGAATACGCGCTCGGTATCGCGCGCGACGAGCTGCATCGGCAGTTGCGCGTGCTGCAATTGTTCGTACATTTCGGGTCCCATGACCGCGAGCGCATAAGCGTGGCCGCGCCACTGGCGCTCGAAATCCGCGAGATCAGGAACCCACCGCTGCGGCTCGTGCTTGAGACCGAAGGCCATTTCGTCCTGGTAGGCGACGAGTGTCACGGTGCGGTCAATGTAAAACGGCAGGGTCTGCTCGTAGGTGCCGACACTGTAAAAGGGCACGCCGGGCTTGAGATCCGGCATGAGCTGCTGGACCAGATGATAAGTCGAATGCGAGGGGGACAGGGCGTCTTCGCTGGTCACCAGGAACTGGGTCGTAGCGAGCCCGGTGAAGGCGCACACCACGACCGCGTGCCTGACGTTGCCGCGCCAGCCGCAGACCATCGCTGCGGTGCCGCCGGCGAGCAATACGGATGCCGCCGCATAGAGCCACGGCAGCTGGTTCTGGTACAGCGCGGCCGGAATCGCGGCGGAGGCGAGCCTGACCGTGTACGGCACGGCGAGCAGTCCCGCCAGCGCGATGACCGGGAGCGGCGCGAGCTGCCATGCGAGCACGCGTGCATCGATCGTCGTCAGGCGCACCGCGATGAGCAGTGCGAGCGCCGGAAATATCGGCAGAATGTACGAGGGCAGCTTGGAGTCGGAGAGCGAGAAAAACGCGAAAATGAAACCTGCCCACAGCAGCAGGAACAGCGTGGCATCGAAGCCGGCGGCACGGGGCCGCTTGAGTGCGCCGATCAGTGCATCGAACAGGGTCACGATCCACGGCAGGATCCCGAGCAGCAGTATCGGGATGAAGTAATACCACGGCTGGTAGCGATGGTGGATCGTCGTCGTGTAGCGCGCGAAGTGCTCGTGGATGAAGAAAAACTGCGGAAACTCGGGATTGGCGATCGACACCGCGACGAACCATGGCGCGCTGATGGCAAGAAACAGCACGCCGCCGCTGACCAGGTGCAGCCGGCGCACGAGCGCGAAATCGCGTTTCACCAGCATGTAGAGCACGATCACCGCGCCCGGCAGGACGATTCCGATCAGGCCTTTGCTCAATACGGCAAGTGCGCAGGCAGCGGCGGCAACATGCATCCACACCCGGTTGGTGCGGGCGTCGGCGCGCGGGTCGAGCGCAAGCAACATTCCCGCCATCGCCAGTCCGAGGAAAAACGTGAGCCCCATGTCGAGCGTGAGAATATGGGCCATGCCCGCATACAACAGGCTGCTGCCGAGCACGAGCGCGGCGTAAAGGCCGGCGTCGGCACCGTAGAGCCGCGCGCCGACATGAAACATCAGCAGCACGCCGAGGAAGCCGGCCAATGCGGGCCACAGGCGCGCGGTCCAATGATGTTCGCCGAATACGTTATAGGCCGCGGCAGTCGCCCAGTATTGGAGCGGCGGCTTCTCGAAATACTTGATACCGTTGAGCCGCGGCGTGATCCAGTCGCCGCTTTGCGCCATGTAGCGCGGAATCTCGGCGTAGCGGCCTTCATCGCTCAACGCGAGCTTGCGGTATTCGAGGTTGCCGCACCAGATGGCGATGGCGACCAGCAGCATGAGCCACAATCCGCGTGGCGCGGATCCGGCGGCAGTCGACATTGACGGTGGGGGAGAACTGCTCAAATGGGACGGAATTATAGCATCAGCGGGCACGCGCGAGGCAGTGTGCTGCGAGTTCCCCGAACGCGACATCGCTGTCCGCGGTGACTCCCAGCCGCATGCCGTCCGCATAGTGCGGGTAGTGTTTGAGCGTCGAGCGCGTATAGGCCGGATCGTAGTGATTTTCCAGCAGTTCGCGCACCAGCGCATCCCACTCGCCGGCGGCGGCAAGCCGTTTCCATGCGCCGATCCGGTCCCGCCCGTAGTGCGCAATCAGGCAATCGAGCTGCGTTCCCAGCAGCGCCGGGTCGGAGACGAAGTGTCGATATTCGTCCCTCAACATGGCGACGCGCAGGGCGATTGACGCTTCGAGCCGTATGCACTCGCCGTTCCACATCGATGCGATCAGCGCTTCGGGGACGCGCAAGCTCCCGATTTTCTTGCTTTCGGCTTCGACCCACACGGGCCGCGCAGCATCGAATTTGCGCAGCTCCGCCCACACCAGGCTTTCGAACATCTTTTGCGACGGCTGCGGCTCGCCGGGCAGATTGCCGAGCACCGAGCCGCGATGGGCCGCGAGCGCTTCCAGGTCGAGCACCTGTGCGTCGCGCTGCGCGAGCGCCCGCAGCAGGCGGCTCTTGCCGGAACCCGTGAGCCCGCACACCACGCGCCATTGGAACTGCTGCGGCAGGTCGTGCAGATCGGCAATCACGGCGCGCCGATAGGCCTTGTAGCCGCCGTCGAGCCGTCCGGCGCGCCAGCCGACCTGCTGCAGCACATGCGCCAGCGCGCTGCTGCGGCTGCCGCCGCGCCAGCAATAGACGAGCGGCCGCCAGCCGCGCGGGCGGTCGGCAAAGCTCGCTTCGAGATGGCGCGCGATATTGCGGCTGACCAGCGCAGCGCCGATTTTCTTGGCATCGAATGCCGATACCTGTTTGTAGACGATGCCGACGCGCGCGCGCTCTGCATTATCGAGCACCGGGCAGTTGACCGCGCCCGGAACGTGGTCTTCCTCGAATTCCGCTTCCGAACGCACGTCGATTACCTCGTCAAACTCGGCGAGTTGTGCTACGGTAACCAGCGTGGAGTCCTGCCGTGCGGCGTGTGGGTGGTGTGTTTTGTTCATACTGACCGACGCATCCGGAAAGACAGGTTTTTCGAATGCAGGTTAGTCTACACTGAAATTTTTCGATGACGGCAGTATCTGATCGAGACCAACAATGAACAAACCGATTGAAGCTAGCCCTATCCGCCTGACGCAGTTTTCCCACGGCGGCGGATGAGGCTGCAAGCTGCCCGCAGCGTTGCTGGGGGAATTGCTTGCACTATCGCCGCTCGGCAAGGTTGACCCGAATCTGCTGGTGGGGACCGAAACGAGCGACGACGCGGCGGTGTATCGCATCAACGCCGAGCAGGCGATTGTCGCGACCACCGATTTTTTTCTGCCGATCGTCGACGACCCGTACGATTTTGGCCGTATTTCCGCGACCAACGCGATCTCCGATGTTTACGCGATGGGCGGCAAGCCGTTCCTCGCGCTGGCGCTGGTCGGCATGCCGCTCGGCAAGCTGCCGGTGGAAGCGATGCAACGCATCCTTGCCGGCGGACACGCGGTGTGCGATGCCGCCGGCATCCCGATCGGAGGCGGCCATTCGATCGATTCGCCCGAGCCGATGTACGGTTTGGCAGTGCTCGGGCTGGTGCATCCGGATCGCGTCAAGCGCAACGATAGCGCGCGCGCCGGCGACGTGCTGATCCTCGGCAAGGCGCTCGGCATCGGCATCATGGGTGCGGCGCTCAAAAAGGGCGAGCTGCACGACAAGGCTTACCAGCAAATGATCGAGACCACGACCCAGCTCAATACTCCCGGCGTTGCTCTCGCCGAATTGCCGGGCGTGCACGCAATGACCGACGTGACCGGATTCGGTCTGCTCGGGCACCTGCTCGAAATCTGTCGCGGCTCGAAATTGCGCGCCGAGATCGCGTTCGATGCGGTGCCGGTATTGTCCGCAGCGCTGCACCTAGCTCGGGACGGCTATGCGACCGGTGCTTCCGATCGCAACTGGGCCGGTATTGCCGGCCATGTCCAATTGCCGGAGGGAATGCCGGAGTGGCAAAAGAAACTGTTATGCGATCCGCAAACCAGCGGCGGCCTGCTGGTGGCGTGCGGTCGTGACAGCGCGCCCGCAGTGTTGGAGATATTCAGGCAGCAGGGCTTCAATTTCGCGTGCGAGATTGGGCGGCTTGTGGCCGGCCCGGCCAGCATCACGGTGCGCTGACGCCGCGCACCGGCCGGTCAGCCTTCAGTGCGGCCGGCTCCGGGATAGCAACGAACTAGAACCACCGGAACAACCAGTACTTTTCGTATAGCACTTTGCCGAGATGCCGCATGACGCTGGGCTGCTTGAGCACGATCTGCGGCGCAGGGCTCGCGTAGAAATTGCCGCCGCCGAATCCGGCGCGCCCGTCGCCAGCCTCGAGAAAGCATTCGCCATCGCCGGTAAAACGCTGCGGCGCGCCTTTTCCGGTGATGGTGTGAACCAGGTTGTTGGCCACCACTTCCGCCTCGTAGTGGGCGAAAACGCCTGCCTTGGGCAACGGCTTGCCGATCGAGGTGAGCATGATGCCGGTGATGTCGCCGAGCGCGAACACGTCCGGAAATTTCGTCGCCATGGTTGCGCGGTCAACCGCTATCCAGCCGCTCTCGCCGCACATGCCGGCATCGCGCACGAGCTGCGGGGCGCGATGCGGCGGGATGTAGGCGAGCAGGTCGAATTCGGCGCTCGCGCCGTTGGCGAACGTGATGCGGCGCAAGTTGGGATCCACCGCAGTTACAGCGTGGTTTGGATGGTAGCCGATGCCTTTGCTTTCGATCATCTGGCGCAGCGCCGCCGATACCGCTGCTCCGGCGACCGGCATCGGCCCCGGCTCAGCGGTGTAGAGATCGACGCTGATTTTCTCGCGACTACCGCGCTTACGGCAGTCATATTCGAGCAACATCACCGCCTCATTTGGCGCACCCGGGCATTTGAAGGGCATCGCGCTTACGAGAACGACAATGCGGCCTTGGTTAAGTTTGAGACGCGCATCGCGCAGCGATTCGGCTCCGGCCAGCGTGTAAAAGTTATGGCCGGCTGTGGCAAGGCCGGGTACCAGTTCCGGAGCGAGTTCTGCCCCGAGCGCAACGATCAGGTAGTCGCCGGCAAGCTCGCGGCCATTGACGGAAACTGTGCGTCGCGCCGGGTCTATCTTTTCGATGTTGCCGCGCACCACTTCGATTCCGCGCTTGGTCAGGGAGGCGATGGGGCGGGAGATCGCGCCTGGCTTGCGTTTGCCGATCATCAGCCACAACAGGGAAGGCGCGAAGACATGGGTGGTCTCGCGCTCCACCAGAATCACTCGGTGTTGGCGGGGCAGTGCCTGGCGCAACCGGCATGCTGCGACGATGCCGCCAAAACCACCACCCAGTATCAGGACTGTTTTCGCTGCGGAATTCATGCGCGCCTCAAAACACCAGGACCTTGTCGGCCCATTGTGTCCACGCGGTCAATTCATCCATCGTGCTGCGATGGGCACTTGGCACCAGATCGGTTTCGGCAATGCCGCGCGCGTCGATGCAGGTCCCGCAGACGCCGACCTCGGCGCCAGCACGCAGCGTCATGCCCAGCATATCACCGATATTGTAAAAGCCCTGCGGAACTTTTTGCCCGGCCTTGGCACAGGCGGCGGCATCGCCGATCAGGAACACCTTGACCTCGGCGCCGCCCGCTTTCAGCAGCGACCGCGCGAGACGCAGCGCGTTATAGCTGCGCTCGCTGCCGTAGGGCGCGTCGTTCAGAATGAACAATGTTTTCATCGTGGAATCTCCTTCGAGTAGTCGCCGATTTGATCGCGGAACGGCTCGAGCAGCATCTGGTCGAGCCACAAATCCCGCCGCGTGCGGAACTGCTTGATACCGATGATCATGCGCTCATGCCCGGCCGCAGGCTGCGTGCGATAGGTACCGAACAGCCGGTCCCACCACGGCAGGTTGAAGCTGAAGTTGCTGTTGCATTCCGACGCGTCGATGGAATGATGCACACGGTGCATATCGGGCGTCACAACCAGCCAGCGCAGTGCGCGGTCCCACGGCTGCGGGATACGGACGTTCGAGTGGTTGAACATCGCCGTGGCGTTGAGCAGCACTTCGAAGACCAGCACCGCGAGCACTGGTGGGCCTAGCAGGAGGATCACGGCGAACTTGATTAACATGGACAGTATCATTTCGAGCGGATGAAAGCGCGCGCCCGTGGTCACGTCGAAGTCCAGATCGGCATGGTGCATGCGATGCACCCGCCACAGGATGGGCATCGCATGGAACATCAGGTGTTGCAGATAGATCGCCAGGTCCAGCACCAGCAGTGAAAGGACGATCGCGAGCGGATAGGGCACGGCGAAGATGTTGAACAGCCCCGCACCGCGCCCGGCGACGAACGCCGCCACGCCTACCGCGGCGGCTGGAAACAGTATCCGCAGCAGCGCACTGTTGAGCACGGTGATTGCCAGATTGTTTGTCCATCGGATGGACTTGGATTCTCGCAACGCACGCCACGGCGCCGCGATTTCCCAAGTTGCCATCAGAGCGAAGACTCCGACGAACATACCGAGCCGGATGCCCGTTGCATGAGTGAGTAGCCAAGTATCCATGGAAAACCGGAGAGTTCTATTGCGGGTTAAACTGAGACGTATAATGTGCTAGCATTATTCAATTGATTACTTGAATAGTCAAGCGTAAGGAGCCTGGCGCGATGTCGGAACAGAACTTCAAGAGCGACTTGTTCGAGCAGTTCGCGCGTATCGGCAAGGCGTTATCCAGCGGGAAGCGTCTGGAAATGCTGGAGTTTCTGGCACAGGGCGAGCGCAGTGTCGAGCAACTCGCACGCATGACGGGGCTCGCCGTCGCCAATACCTCGCAACATCTTCAGCTGTTACGCCAAGTGGGGCTGGTGACGGCGCGCAAGGAAGGCCTTTACGTTTACTATCGGGTCGCCGGAGATGGCATCGTCCGGTTGCTCGCCGCGCTGCGTGCGGTGGGAGAAGAACACGTTGCAGACGTGGATCGGCTGGTCAAACTTTTTCTCGATAGCAAGGACAACCTGGAGCCGGTGCCGGCGAAGGAGCTGTGGCAGCGGGTCAAGCAGGGACTGGTGACGGTGCTGGACGTGCGTCCGCCCGAGGAATACGCCCAGGGACACATCCGCGGCGCGATCAACGTGCCGGTGACGGAACTGAAGAAAAGGCTGCACCAGATCCCCGCCGGTCAGGAGGTGGTCGCCTACTGCCGTGGTCCCTATTGCTTGCTGGCTTACGAGGCAGTCCAGGTCCTGCGTAAAAAGGGGATCAAGGCGCGCCGTCTTGAAGACGGTTACCCGGAGTGGAAAAGCGCGGGGTTGCCGGTGGACGATCCTTCCCGCGCGTAACAATTATTTCAGCATCGGCGCGAGTTGCTTCCAGACGTTTTCGAGGATGACCGGCTGGGCCTGGGCCGTCGGATGCAGATTGTCATCCAGAAATAATTCGCGTTTTCCGGTCACGCCTTCGAGCAGAAACGGCGCCAGCGTGCATTTGAACTGGCGCGCGAGCGCGATATACGCCTGTTCGAAATCCTGCGTATACTTCGGCCCGTAGTTGGGCGGCATCTTCATGCCGACCAGCAGCACGCGGCTGCCGGACTTTTGCGCAGCGGTCAGAATGACCGCAAGGTTCCTCCGCATTTGCCCGAGCGGCAGGCCACGCAGGCCGTCGTTGGCGCCGAGCGCCACGACCACGATGGCCGGCTGGTAGGTGGCGAGCGCCGCGCCAATTCGCGCCGCACCGCCGCTCGTGGTCTCGCCGCTGACGCTGGCGTTGACCACGGTATAATCCAGCCGCTTCTGCCGCAAGCGTTCCTGCAGCAACGCGACCCAGCCGGCTTGCTGGCCGATGCCATACGCGGCCGAGAGGCTGTCGCCGAAAACGAGCAGCGTCGGACTGGCATGCGCCAGTCCGCAACCCAGCAGCGCGAGCGTTATTAATAATTTTCCCATGGAGACCCGAGTTCCGATTGTCAAGGCAAGCAAGCTGTCGAAAATCGTACCAAACGGCGCGGACACGCTCGCTATTCTGCAGGATATCGACCTCGAGGTCATGCCCGGCGAAGCGGTCGCCGTGGTCGGCGCCTCAGGCTCGGGGAAATCGACGCTGCTTGGCCTGCTCGCCGGTCTGGACATTCCCAGCGCGGGCAGCGTGGCGCTCGACGGGCGCGACCTGTTCAGCCTCGACGAGGATGGCCGTGCGGCACTGCGCTCGAAACTGCTCGGTTTCGTGTTCCAGTCGTTCCATCTGCTACCGGCGCTCAACGCGACGGAAAACGTCATGCTGCCGCTGGAGCTTGCGGGCGACCGCGATGCCGCCGCTCACGCCGTGGCGCTGCTCGAGCGCGTCGGCCTCGGCGCGCGGCTGCGACATTACCCGAGGACTCTTTCGGGGGGCGAGCAACAGCGCGTCGCGCTCGCGCGCGCGTTCGTGACCCGGCCCAAGCTCCTGCTCGCCGACGAGCCGACGGGGAACCTCGACCCCGCTACGGGTGCTGCCATCATCGATCTCATTTTCGAACTCAATGCCGAGCGCGGCACGACGCTGGTACTAGTCACTCACGACGAGATGCTCGCGCGCCGCTGCATGCGGCTGATTCGTCTCGCCGGCGGCCGGCTTGAGAAGAACTGAAAGGAATTCGGGTTACTTGAATATGCTTTCATTGCGTATGCTGCTGCGCGACTGGCGCGCGGGGGAGTTGCGTATCCTTGCACTCGCGCTGGTCGTGGCCGTGGCGAGCGTGACCAGCGTGGGTTTCTTCGCCGACCGCGTGCGCCAGTCGCTGACGCGCGAGGCGCATCAGCTGCTCGGCGCCGACCTCGCGATGATCGCCGATCACCCATGGCCCCAGTCCGTGAGCGACGAGATCGCGCGGCGAGGTTTGCGGTTGGCGGAAAGCACCGGATTCACCAGCATGGCGCGGGCGCGCGAACAGGCCCAACTCGTCGCCGTCAAGGCGGTGTCGGGCGGTTACCCGTTACGCGGCAAGCTGCGCATTGCGGCCGGGCTCAATCTGACCGATGCGGAGACCGATGCGGTGCCGCAGCCGGGGTCGATATGGATCGACGAGCGGCTCGCGCTGGCACTGGCGCTGACGGTCGGCGACACGCTCGAGCTGGGTGCCATCAAACTCAGCGTGGGCGCGATCCTGACGCTCGAACCGGACCGCGGTGTGTCGTTCTTCAACATTGCGCCGCGCTTGATGATGAACCTGGCCGATGTTTCGGCGACGGGATTGGTGCAGACCGGCAGCCGGGTGTGGTATCAACTGCTCGCCGCCGGGCCGCGCGAGGCGGTCGAGGCATTCGAGCTATGGGTCACGCCCAGACTCGGGCGCGGAGAGTCGCTGCAAAGTCTGTCCAACGCGCGCCCGGAAATCCGGGCCACCTTCGAGCGGGCGCAGAAGTTCGTTGGTCTCACGTCGTTGCTTGCAGTGGTGCTGGCAGCGGTGGCGATCTCACTTGCCACGCGCCGCTACACGCAGCGGCATCTCGATGGCTGCGCAGTGATGCGCTGCGCGGGCGCTTCGCAGCGCCAGTTGTTCGGGTTGTTCGCCGGGGAGTTCGCGGCGCTCGGCGCGCTTGCCGGCGCCGCAGGTTGCATTGCGGGCTATCTCGTCCAGTTCGCGATCGCGGGGCTGGTGGCAGAACTCGTCGCAGTGCCGCTGCCGCAGCCGACGCTGTTGCCGGCACTGCAGGGTTTCCTGATCGGTCTAGCCTTGCTGCTGGGTTTCGCGCTCCCGCCGCTGCTTCAGCTCAAGCACGTGCCGGCGCTGCGCGTGATCCGGCGCGACCTCGGTCCGCCGCGCGAGCGCGCGCTTGCAGCCTATGGCGCGGGGCTGACAGTCATCGCAGCGCTGCTCGTCTGGCAGGCGGGCGAGGCCAGGCTCGGGATCATCGTGCTCGGCGGTTTCGGCGCTGCGTTTGTCGTGTTCGGCGGCATCGCCTTCGGCGCGCTGCACGTGCTGGGGGGCGCGACGCGCGTGGCGGGACTGACCTGGCGCTATGGCCTCGCCAACCTGAGGCGCCGCGCCGCGACCAATACCGTGCAGGTCCTCGCGCTGGCGCTGGGCCTCACGGCGCTCCTGCTGCTGAGCTTCACCCGCGGCGATCTGCTCGCGACCTGGAAGGCAAAGATTCCCGCCGACGCGCCGAACCGCTTTATCGTCAACATCCAGCCTGAGCAGCGCGCTCTTCTGCTGGAGTTCTTCCGCGACCACGGCATTGCGCTGCCGCAGACCTATCCGATGGTGCGCGGCCGCTACGTGGCGGTTAACGGTGCGCCGGTCGAGGCGCAGCGGTTCGATGCACGCGAACAGCGGCTGATCGAGCGCGAGTTCAACTTGTCTTACATGGATGCAATTCCCGGCCATAACCGGATCATTGCGGGTCGCGGGTTCTCGACGGACGATCGGGTCGAGGGCGCACTGTCGGTCGAGGAGGGGATTGCCCGTTCGCTCGGCTGGAAGCTCGGCGACCGCTTGTCGTGGCAGGTGGCGGGCCAGACCTTCAGCGCGCCGATCGTGAGCGTGCGCAAGCTCGACTGGGACTCGATGCAGGTGAATTTTTTCGTCATCGCGACGCCGGGATTGCTCGCGGGCGCAGCCACCAGCTACATCACGAGCTTCCATCTGCCGCAGGCGCAGGCGCAATTCACCAACCGCCTGTCGCAGCGTTTCCCCAACATGACGGTGGTCGACATGAGTGCGATCCTGCGCCAGGCGCAGAGCGTGCTGGAGCAGGTGATCCGCGCGGTGCAGCTCGTATTCCTGTTCGCGGTCGGGGCCGGCATCCTCGTGTTGTATTCTGCGCTGCTCGCGACCCGCGACGAGCGAGTACAGGAAGCTGCAGTGATGCGCGCGCTCGGCGCTTCGCGCTCGCAGGTGCTCGCGGCGCAGCGCGCCGAATTCGTCGCGCTGGGCCTGCTCGCGGGATTGCTGGCGGCGGCCGGCGCCACTGCGATCGGCTTTCTCATCGCGCGGCAGGTTTTCGAGTTCGCGCCCGAGGTCAACCACTGGGTCTGGCTGGCGGGGCCGCTGCTCGGCGTCGCCTGCGTGGCGGTGAACATGGTCGCCGGCGCGCGCGCTGCCCTCAACCGGCCACCGCTGATCGCCTTGCGCGAAGTGTGAGTCCGCCCGCGGCGGGGTAGAATAGCGCTCCCTGACTTTCTCGCCGCATGTCCGAAGCCACCCTCATCCTGGTCCTGATTGCCGTCGCGCTCATCGCGTGGCTCGCGTGGCGCGTCGGCACGCTCCAGCGCCGTGTCGACGAGCTACCCTTGTCGCTCGCACAGGGGCTGGAGCAGCATCACCGGGGGATGCTGGTCAATCTGCACGACGGGCTTGCCAAACAGGGCGACCGTCTTGCCGCCGCGCTCACAGACAATTCCGAACGCTTGCGCAGTTCGACCGCCGATGAGCTCAAGCAGACGCGCGACACGCTGCACTCGCTGCAGCTTGCCTTGTCCGAGACGCTCGGCCAAAGCCGTGAAGCGATGCTGGAAAAGCTGGCCGAAATTACCCGCGCGCTGACCGGGAAAATCGACGAGCGCCTGGAGCAAATCAGCGTCAAGGTCAGCGAGCGGCTGGACGAGGGTTTCAAGAAGACCAATGAAACCTTCACCAACGTCATGACGCGTCTCGCGACCATCGACGAGGCGCAGAAGAAGATCGAGACACTGACCGGCAGCGTCGTCAGCCTGCAGGACCTGCTCGGCGACAAACGCTCGCGCGGTGCGTTCGGTGAGATGCAACTCGAGCAGATTGTCCGCAACCTCCTGCCCGAAACGGCGTTTGAGTTTCAGTACACCTTTGCGCGCGGTGTTCGCGCTGACTGCGTTCTCAAGTTGCCTGAGCCCATGGGGCTGATCGCTGTCGATTCCAAGTTTCCGCTCGAAAATTATGAGCGCATGTTCCTCGACGGCGCCGAGCGTGCGACTCCTGCCGCATTTAAAGCGGACGTCCGCAAGCACATCGACGATATTGCAACGAAGTACATCATTCCGGGCGAAACCGGTGACGGCGCGGTGATGTTTGTGCCGGCGGAATCGGTATTCGCGGAGATCCACGGTCGCCACCGTGATCTGGTCGAGTATGCGCAAGGCAGGCGCGTCTGGATAGCATCGCCGACCACGCTGATGGCCATCCTGACCACGGCTCAGTCGGTGATCAGGAGTGTCGAGACGCGCAGGCAGATTCACATCATCCAGGAAGAGCTGCGCAAGCTGGGCGCCGACTTCGGCCGTTTTCAGTCACGCATGGACAATCTCGCGCGCCATATCGAGCAGGCCAAGAATGACGTTGATGAAGTGCATGTCAGCAGCCGCAAAATCAGCGAGCGCTTCGCGAAGATCGAACGCGTCGAACTCGAGGTATCCGAACCGCCGCAGCGGCGCGCCGTGGAATTCGGTAAACAGGAATGATGCGGCGCGATTTTCTGCTGCGTAAGTAAAAAAACACCCTCGCGTCATGTGGGAGGCTCTCAAGCGCTGGTGGCGTGCCCGTATCATCGCGCGCGCGTCGCTCGATTCCGCGCAGTGGCAGCGCACGCTCGGGCGCCTGCCTTTTCTGCACGGATTATCGGCGGCCGAGCGCGAACGGCTGCGCCAGTCGGTGATCCTGTTCCTGCACCATAAATCCATCCACGGCGCGGGCGGGCTCGAGCTCGACGCGGAAATGCAATTGCTGATCGCTGCGCAGGCGTGCCTTCCGATACTCAATCTCGACATCGATTACTATCGCGGCTGGGTCGAAGTCATCGTCTATCCCGACGAGTTCGTGCCGCGGTTCCAGTATTCCGACGAAGCCGGTGTCGTCCACACGGAGCGCGAGCCGCATGCCGGCGAGGCGTGGCTGCAGGGCCCCGTGATTCTGTCGTGGGCCGACGTCGCCCCGTCCGCCGACGGCGTCAACGTGGTGGTGCACGAGTTTGCGCACAAGCTCGACATGCTGAATGGGGATGCCAACGGCTTTCCGCCGCTGCACCGCGGCATGAGCCGCGAGGCATGGTCGAACGCGTTCGATTCCGCGTATGCCGATTTCTGCCGCCGTGTCGAAGCCGGACGGGAGGATGCGATCGATCCCTATGCCGCCGAAAGCCCGGGCGAGTTCTTCGCCGTGTTGAGCGAGGCATTCTTTGAAACCCCGCACGCGGTTATCGGGCTCTACCCGCAGGTCTATGACCAGCTCAGGCGGTTTTACCGGCAGGACCCCGCGGCGCGCGGGGCGATGTAATTCCGGCGTGCAATCGGTTAAGCTTAAGCGGGTGGATTCAGGGTTTCAGCGGGGCGAGTTCGCGTTGATCTACTATTAATTGCCGTGCTTGTTTTTTTGAGATAACTTCCGGACATTTTCCGACTGCCGTGTTGAAACAGCTTGTTTTCACCAAATCGAAACAGGTGCTGACCGCCGGATTCGGCGCGCTGCTCGTATTGATCGTCGTCGTCACGCTGGCCGGCATGTACGGCATTTACTCCGCCGCGCCGCGCATTGAGGCGCTGGTGCCGATCGCGGTCGTTGGCGGGCTTATGCTGATCCTCGGCGCCGGGGTGGCATTACGGGTGAGCCGGCAGATCGCGCGTGGCGAAGACGCGCTGTACCGCGAAAAAGAACTCGCCGAAGTGACGCTGCATTCGATCGGCGAAGGCGTGATTACCATCGATGCCGAGGGGCGCGTCGACTACCTGAACCCGGTCGCGGAACAGTACACCGGCTGGAGCGGGGCGGATGCCAAAGGCCAGCGGCTGGACGCCGTCTATCGCGTCGTCCACGAGCAAACCGGCAAGCCCGTTGCGTATCCCGGCGGCGACGAGACCGGGGTGCACGACATGCCGCGAGGTGTCACGGTCAGGCTGCTGGGGCGCAGCGGCAACGCGTGCGCGATCCGCGACTCGTACGCGCCGATCCACGACAGCAACGGCAACCTTGTCGGCTGGGTGGTGGTGTTCCACGACGTGAGCCAGATCGAGGAAATGGCGCAGCAGCTGAGCTGGCAGGCGAGCCACGACGCGTTGACCGGACTGCTCAATCGTGGCGAGTTCGAGCGCCGGCTGGACGATCTGATCGATTCGGTGCGCAAGGAGAACAAGCAGCACGCGCTGATGTACATGGACCTCGATAATTTCAAGACCGTCAACGATACCTGCGGCCACGCGGCGGGCGACGAACTGCTGCGCCAGCTCACCACTGTCATGCAGGCCCGGATGCGCGGCAGCGACACGCTGGCACGGATCGGCGGCGACGAGTTCGGCGGTCTGCTCGAATCGTGCCCGCTCGACCAGGCGGTGCGGATTGCCAACGGCTTGCGCGAAGCGGTACGCGATTTCCGTTTCGTCTGGCGGGACAAGACCTTCGGCGTCGGCGTCAGCATCGGGCTCGTCACGATCGACGGCGCGAACATGAGCGTCAGCAGCGCGCTGGCGACGGCCGATGCGACGTGTTACGAGGCGAAAAGCAAGGGGCGCGACCGCGTGCAGGTCTATCGTCCCAAGGACCACCCGATCGGTGACCAGAGCGCCGAATTGCAGATGGTGTCGCAGATCAATCATGCTTTCGAGACCGGCAATTTTCGGCTCTACCGCCAGAAAATCATCGCTCTCGGAGCGGACAACGGCGACGAGCCGCATTACGAGGTTCTGGTGCGCATGCTCGACCAGGCCGGCAACCTGATCCCGCCGAGCGGTTTCATGCCCGCCGCCGAACGCTACAACCTGCTGTCCTCGATTGAGCGCTGGGTGATCAGTTCGCTGGTCGAATTTCTGCACCAACAGCACGCGAGCGGTGCAATACCGCACGAGAAAACGGCGTACACCAACGCGTTCTACGCCGTCAATCTGTCGGGCGTCAGCATCAATGACAACAGCTTTCCCGATTTCGTGAGAAAGCTGTTGACGCGCTTCAACCTGCCGCGCGGCCTGCTGTGCTTCGAGGTCACCGAGACCACGGCGATCTCGAATCTCACCAAGGCGGCGCAACTGATTCATGACCTGAAGGCGATGGGCTGCCGCTTCGCACTCGATGATTTCGGCATCGGCATGTCCTCGTTCGCTTATCTCAAGTATCTGCCGGTCGATTACATCAAGATCGATGGGGTGTTCATCCGCGACATGGCGGTCGACCCGATGGACCATGCTATCGTCGAGGCCATCAACCGCATCGCGCATATTCTCGGCCTGAAGACGGTCGCCGAATTTGTCGAGGACGAGACGACGCTCGAGCGCCTGCGCGCGCTCAAGGTTGATTACGCCCAAGGCTATTTCATCGCCAAGCCGGAGGCGCTCACCAAGTCTCCCGATGCCGAGCACGCGGTGCTCGAATCGGCGTGACCAGCCGCGCCTAGCGCGCGTTTTCGAAGGCCGACAGTTCTTCCGGCGTGTTGATGTTGCTGAAGGCGTCGGCCTCGTCGTCGAACGCGACCTCGGCTACGCGCAACGTGGCGTACCAGGCGTCGATCTTGCGTCCGCCGCCGGCCAGGAACTGCGTCAGATGCGGCAGCACGTCGCGCCGGCACAGGCAGAACACCGGATGCGGCTGGTTGCCCGTTCTGGCGACCGCGAGTTGCGCCTGCCGTGCCTGCAACGCCGTATCGAGTCGCGCCACCAAATCAGCCGGCAGGAACGGCGAGTCGCACGGCACGGTCGCCACCAGCGGCTGGCGCGCCGCGCTCAACGCGCATTGCAGCCCGGCGAGCGGTCCCGCGAAGCCGCCGATTTCGTCGGTGATCACGGGGTGGCCGAAGCGCGCGTAGACCTCGAGGTTCTGGTTGGCGTTGATGAGCACTGTGTCGACCTGCGGCGCAAAGCGTTCCAGCACCCACTCGATCATCGGTTTGCCGCGCAATTGTCGCAGTCCCTTGTCGAGACCGCCCATGCGCCGGCCCTGGCCGCCGGCCAGAATCACTCCCGTAATTCCGTCACTCATCAATTTTTCCTGAACCGGTGGTGTCCGGTGAAAAGCAGGTAATGCTTGCCGGTCGCGCGGCCGAGCATGGTGATGCCGACTTTCTGCGCGACCTCATAACCCATTTGCGTCAGCCCCGAGCGCGATACCAGAATCGGAATCCCCATCTGCGCGCACTTGATCACCATTTCGGAAGTCAGCCGCCCGGTGGTGTAGAAAATCTTGTCGGCGCCGTCGATGCGGTCGAGCCACATCTGGCCCGCAATGGCATCGACCGCGTTGTGGCGGCCGACGTCCTCGACGAACATCAGAATCCCGGAGCCCGCACTCGAGTGGGTCGCGAGCGCGCAACCATGCACCGCGCCGGCCTGCTTGTAGACCGTATCGTGGCGCCGCACGCTGTCCATCAGGCCGTAAAAAGTCGCCTCGGTGATAAAGACGTCGTCGGGGAGCCTGATCGATTCGATTTCGTCCATCAGTTCGCCGAAGACGGTGCCCTGGCCGCAACCGGTGGTCACGGTGCGTTTTTCCATGCGGCCGTCGAGATCGACGAGCCCGTCGCGCGTGGTCACGACGACGGAGTTCACTTCCCAATCGACCTGCACCGCGACGATTTCCTCGATGCTGCCGACGAGGCGCTGGTTGCGCAGGTAGCCGATCGCGAGCGCTTCCGGCGCCGAGCCGAGCGTCATCAGCGTCACGATCTCGCGTTTGTCGACGTAGAGCGTGAGCGGATGCTCGCCTGCGATTTCAGTCGCGAGCACTTCGCCGCGCTCGTTGTGCGCGTCGACGATGAAAGTCAGCGGCCGGCTCGCGTGAGTGATCTGCGGGCGGTACGGCTTGTCCATCACCCGCCTATATACGACATCTCGATTTTTTGCAGCGGGGCGGTTGCCGCGGTGCGGATTTCGGAATAACGGTCGCCGCGCGTACGCCAGATCGCATCGATCGCAAGGCCGATGTCCGCGTCGGATGCGCCGCCGCGTAGCAGCGGCTTGAACTCGTGGCCCGCGGTCGCGAACAAACAGGTATAAAGCCGGCCTTCGGTGGAAAGCCGGGCGCGCGTGCAATCGCGGCAGAACGCCTGTGTGACCGAGGCGATCACGCCGATTTCGCCGCTGCCGTCACGGTAGCGCCAGCGCGTGGCGACTTCGCCGCGGTAATTCGGATCGACCGGTTCAAGCGGTGCTTCGGCGTCTATCATTGCCACGATCTGCCTGGCGGTGACCACGTCGTCCATGCGCCAGCCGTTGGTGTGGCCGACGTCCATGTACTCGATGAAGCGCAGAATGTGGCCGCTCGCGCGAAAATGGCGCGCCATCGGCACGATGCTCGCGTCGTTGACGCCGCGCTTGACCACCATGTTGATTTTGATCGGAGCAAGTCCGGCCGCGGCGGCTGCGGCTATGCCTTCGAGTACTTTTGTGGCAGGGAAATCGACGTCGTTCATTTTCATGAACACAGCGTCGTCGAGCGAATCAAGGCTGACTGTAACGCGTTTGAGCCCCGCGGCCTTGAGCGCCTGCGCTTTTTTCGCGAGCAGCGAGCCGTTGGTGGTGAGCGTCAGGTCGAGCCCGGGAATTGCGGCCAGCATCTCGATCAGGCGTTCGAGATTGCGGCGCACCAGCGGCTCGCCGCCGGTGAGACGGATTTTTTCGATGCCGTGGCGGGTGAAGATGCGCGCGAGCCGCGCGATTTCCTCGAACGTCAGCAACTCCTTGTGTTCGAGGAACTGGTAATCCTTGCCGAACACCTCCTTCGGCATGCAATAGACGCAGCGGAAATTGCAGCGGTCGGTGACCGAAATGCGCAGGTCGCGCAGCGGCCGTCCCAGCCGGTCGGTGACCTCGGCCGGTGTAGTTGCCGTTGCTGCAAATACCGGATTGTTCAAGCTGCGTCTCCGTGCAAGGGGCCCGCGGGTCCGCCACGGACGAACGGGAGAGCGATTATGGCAAAAGAACCCGGCTCACGGCAAGGAAAACACTATCGATAAATCAACCATTTGGCCGGCATGGTGAGTTGAATAATCGGCTTTGTAGGCGCAGAATCGCGACACGATGACTGAACCTGACGGTATCACTGCCGCGACTTATCCGATCGCGGTGGTCATGGAGCGCATCAGGCTCGCCAGTCCCTGGCAGCCCTACCGCTGGGAGGCGAAAGGCGTAGTGCGTGATATTTTCCCGGCCGGGACGAGCGAGCGGGTGATGCTGCAGGACGAGCAGTTATGGCAGATTCTGTATCCGGGTCTCGAACTCAAGCTGATGCTCGATGAAGCTGAAGGCTATTACCTCAACCTGACTTCGCCTGAGCCCAAAGTGTTCGTGTTGTGGCGTTTCGCCGACGAAATCGCGCGGCCGCAGTTCGCCACGGTGAGCTATCACGAAGGCGCGCGCTGGATGGACAGTTCCGAAAACGTGGATGGAGTGCCCATGCCGGTGGAGTTGCTGCCGTGGGTCGGCGAATTTGTCGAGCAGCATTACCGGCCCGGGCCGGAAAAGAAAAAACGTTATGCCAGCAATAAAGACCAGGGCCGTATGGGCAGAATTGAGTAGAGCGATGAGCGCTGACCGAGAAAAATTCCTCTCGCGCTGGTCGCGGTTGAAGCGGGAGGTGAAGGAGCAATCCCCCGATCACGAACCGCCGCCGGACAACCAGCCCCCGGCGCCGCGGGTCGCCGATTCCAACACGCCGCTGCCGCAGCTTCCGCCAGTCGACCAGTTGACGCTGGACTCGGATTATCACGATTTCTTCCACCCGAAAGTGGATGAAAA
>Ga0163199_1000882_pt1 | contig 18768 bp, 18 predicted proteins | sample PL_2010_150m_FD_113537 | JGI IMG/M metagenome (GOLD analysis project Ga0163199, IMG submission 113537) | Freshwater microbial communities from Powell Lake, British Columbia, Canada to study Microbial Dark Matter (Phase II) - PL_2010_150m | ecosystem: Environmental > Aquatic > Freshwater > Lake ...
CAGACCGTAGCCCAGCCCCAGCATGTAGAAGGCCGGATCGGCGAGATTGCCGAGCAAGGCGGGGATCGCCAGTTTGCGCCACACCAGGAAATTGCGCCGCCACACCGGGATGAAGCGCAGGCTTAGCGAGGGCAGGCGGAAGTCGTGGGTTTTCAGCATAAATTTGTTTTAACCGCAAAGGCGCGAAGACGCAAAGGAAAAACCAAACTTCACAGCGGTTGGCATCTGCATCAGGCTTGCGCACGCTTCTTGGATTTTTGCGCGACCTTTGCGCCTTTGCGTCTTCGCGGTTATCAAGATTCAATCCCGCAAATCACGCCCGGTGAGTTTCAAGAATACGTCTTCCAGATTCGCCGGACGGCTCAGGTAGCGCAACGCGCTCTGGCCGCTCAACTGGCGCAGCAGCGCGTCGTGGTCGCGGGTGTAGCAAAACAGCGTCTCGCCGGCGCGTTCGAAACGTTCGCACAGTTCGCGGCCATACGTAGCCGCCCATGCTTCCACGCCGTCGCCGAATACTTCCACCACGTGCGGTTCGATGTGCTGCTCGATCAGCGCGCGCGGCGTGCCGGTAGCGATGATCTTGCCCTGGTCCATGATCGCCAGCCGGTCGCACAGGCGCTCGGCTTCCTCCATGAAATGGGTGGTGATGATGATGGTCTTGCCCTGCCCGAGCAGACGGCGCAAGCCCTGCCACATCATGTGGCGCGCCTGCGGATCGAGGCCGGTGGTCGGCTCGTCGAGAAACAGCAGGTCGGGATCGTTGATCAGCGCGCGCGCCAGGGTGAGGCGACGCTGCATCCCGCCCGACAGCGCCTGGATTTTCGCGTCGGCGCGGTGGGTCAGGTTGGCGAATTCCAGCAGCGCGGGAATGCGCGCCTTGATCTCGGCGTCCGGGTGGCCGAAATAACGCCCGTACACCAGCAGGTTCTCGTACACCGAGAAATCCGGGTCGAGATTGTCCATTTGCGGCACGATCCCAACCTTCATGCGCGCCTCGCGCGCCTGCGCCGGCACGGGCAGGCCGAGCATCGCCATGCCGCCGCCGTCCGGCTCGGTCAGCCCGAGCAACAGGCGTAGCGTGGTGGTCTTACCCGCGCCGTTGGGGCCGAGCAGGCCGAAACACTCGCCCGCCTCGATGGCGAGGTCGATCCCGGCCACCACCTCGGCGTCGCCGTAACGCTTGCGCAAGCCCTGGGCGCTCAGCAGCGGCATGAAGCGATCACGATCTGCTTGAGCAGCGTCAGCTGCCCGTGGAAGAAATGCCCGACCCCCGGCACCACCGTCAGCGGCAAGTTCTGCGGACGCGCCCAGTCCAGCACCGCGGCCAACGGCACCACCTCGTCGGCCTCGCCGTGGATCACCAGCGAATTCGCCGCCACCGTCCCGGTGGCGAAACGCGACACCGCCGGCGCCACCAGCACCAGCTTTTCGACCGCCAGCCGTGCGGCGACGCGGGTCTGGACATGGCCGCCGAAGGAAAAACCGCCCAGCAAAACCGGCAACTCCCCCGCCTCGCGCAGCATGTGCGCCGCCAGCGCCAGCATATCCTCGGTTTCGCCCACACCCTCGTCGTACACGCCCTCGCTTTGCCCCACCCCGCGAAAATTCACCCGCGCCGCCAGATAACCTAATTCGGCGAAAGCTTTCGCCAGCGTCTGCACCACCTTGTTCTCCATCGTCCCGCCGTGCAGCGGATGGGGATGGGCGATCAGCGCCAGCCCGCGCCGCGCGCCGCCGGGATCGGTTGCCGCCGCCTCCAGTTGGCCGGCCGGGCCGTTGAGGAAAAATTTATGTTGAACCAATTTGGATAACCAGTTGCGCTGAAAATAACAGGGAATGTTTAACACCATCAACTATATGGGCTGGCTGGTGCGGGCGAAACCCGCTCTAAGCGAACCCTGCGTGAACACAAAGTCAGGTACGCTTACGGCAAACCGCGCTTTCAATAATTTCTTTAACAAACAATGGGATTTCTTTGTCCAGCGAGTGCGCCTCCGCTTTCAGCTTCTCATAGATGTCAATTTCCTCACCCTGCCAGACAAGATCAAGCCGCCGAATTTGACGCATGGCAATATGGGAATGGTTTTCAGGATATGCCCAGTAACAGGTCAGGCAAACCGTTCTGTCCTTGAGGTTGCTCCAATTCTCGCAATGCTCGCAAGACCACGATTTTGCGCGGTTTGCAGAGCCAGAAAGCAACATGAAATCATCCGGGTTAAGCTCGCCGCCCGCGCCGTCGCCACCGACTTCATAGGGAACACGGTGGTCAATTTGCAGTTCGCGCTCATCAATTTCTTCAAGATAGATAAAGCACCTGCAACCATACTTCTCAACCAGCGCTTCCTTGATTTTTCTGGATAGGCCGGTTCGACCAGATAATTTCCTGAGTCGATTGGTTTTAACCTCACCGAAGCGGTAAGCCGCAATTTTCCGCCCATCGGCGCCGGTAACCCGGTAAGTTTCCAGCGGGATACCATGTTCGCGCACATCCCGGACGGCCCGGGGTGGATGGTTATACCCATATTTTTCTTTCAACTCCTCGGTCGTGATAAACCCATGTTGCAAAATGTGGTCAATAACGGTCTTGGGGCGCTTTGCCGTAACGGAACGACAGAGGTCAACAAATTCTTGGGGGAGTTTAGGCATAGCAAGCGCGGGGTTCGAGCAAAGCGTACTGTTGAGTACGGGGCTGGAAATGGTCGGCTGGCCTATGGGTGAGCTTGTCAGTCAGTGCCTGTGAGAGATATAGGGATTCGTAGGTAATCTCATCACGCCCCAGTAAAGTGGACTGGCTGGAGCGCCCCGCTTCCAATTCGATACGGGTCAGATTAAGCGAGGCGGGCAGCAATTCTCCGAAGGTCTTATCTCCTCTGCGCCCATCATAACTGACAATATAGGAAATCCCCCGTGAATTTAGCGCTTCGAGCGCCTCAACAAAATCATCATGATAGATGCCTGACAGATAGCGAGAATCGCGATCCCCGCACACGCCCTGATAGGGCGGGTCCATATAAACAAGATCCGTTGTTCCGGCTCTAGCCAAAACGTCCCTGTAATCCAGGGAAGAGAAGTTTGTTTTTCCCTTCAACAAGGTGGAAACGCCGAGGATGTTTTTGCGCATGGTTTCCGGCCGTGTTCCGTGGCGCCGCTTATCCGGGCTTTGATTAAACAGGCCATCCGAATTGTAGCGGACCGAGCCCTTGACACACCGCGCCAGCAAATACAGGAACAGGCGCGGGTCTTGGGTGCGGTTGAAATCTTCCCGAACCCTGTAATAGTGCTCAAGGGAATCGCTGTGTTGATCGTTCCATGTCAGTTCGTAAAATGCTGCTGTTTCAGCCGGGCATTCCACGATCATCTGCAGCAACTCCGCCAATGGCTTATTCAAGTCGTTAATCGTGTAGGCTTTCGCCATCTGGCGAGCGGCGGCGGCAATACTAATTGCAGCGGAACCAGAAAATGGCTCAATCAGGCAATCCACATTGGCGGGAATATAACGCAAAATGACGGGTGCCAAATTGCGTTTGCTGCCTTGGTATTGAATCGGATGAGGGAGACTTTTCATTCGGTAATTATACCCCCTTGGTAGGGCTTGGACAGATTTGCAACGAAGCGCGTAAGGCGCAAGCCCCGAAGAGCATTGCGCCGGGTGAATACACGTTGAGGGAAGCTCGGCCATGAAACACGAAATCAACCAAAAATGATCTACCACTGGCTGGCCGACGGCATTTTAATCCTCCACCTCGGCTTCATCCTGTTCGTGGTGCTGGGCGGGCTGCTGGTGGGTCGCTGGCCCAGGCTGGTCTGGCTGCACATCTCGGCGGCGCTGTGGGGGTTGTATACCGAATTCTTTGCCGTGGCCTGTCCGCTGACGCCGCTGGAAAACACCCTGCGCCGCCTAGGCGGCGCAGCCGGCTATCCGGGCGGGTTCATCGAGCACTACCTGACGGCGACGATTTATCCGCAAGGGCTGACGCGGGAGCTTCAATTCGTGCTCGGCGCTGGCGCGCTGCTGGTCAACCTGGCGATTTACTGGCGGTTGGCGCTTATCCGCCGCAGCAAGTTGCCGGACGGACGAAGACGTGTCCGCGGCGGGGGTGACAATAGCGATACGGCGTTCCCGTCCTCAGGCAGCGACGATTCGGGCCAGGGCAACAGTTGGTGCACCAGCGACAGCGGCGGATGCGATGGCGGTGACGGAGGTGGCGGCGGAGATTAGCCGCCCCGCGCCGAAAAGGGGTCAACCGCGTCAGCTCCCCACCGTTATTATCATCGTAGCCATTGAATATCTGCGATGAGGTGCATCATGAACAAGAAACTTGGAGCCGGTCTGATCTGTGCCAGCCTGCTGGTTTTTTCCACCCAGGCGCTGGCTTGGGGAGATCGGGAGCGCGCCGGGTTATGGGGCATCGTCGGCGGGGTGGTGCTGGCCAACGCAATGAATGGCCAAGCGCAAGCGCCGGTTCGGGAATATCCGCCGGTGGCGGTTTATGCGCCGCCGCAGCGGGTCTACGAATATCGCACGGTTTATGCCCCGCCGCCGCGTTATGTCGTCTCGGACAACCCCTACCTCGGCAACGGCGGCGCGGCCGAAGCTTACGAGCGCGGGCGCATGGCCCGGCATCAGGAACGGCAGGCGCGTCTGGAGCAGGATGCCTTCGAACGCGGCTACCGCGGTAGCTGGGGAGACTGGCGTTAAATCTTCAGGCGCTCGACGAGCTTGCCGTTGAGCAGATGTTGTTCGACGATTTCGTCGATGTCCTGCTTGTCCACGTAGGTGTACCACACCGCTTCCGGGTAAACCACCAGCACCGGCCCTTCGCCGCAGCGGTCGAGGCAGCCGGCGCTGTTGATGCGCACCTTGCCCTCTCCGTTGAGATCGAGCGCCTTGATTTTTTTCTTGGCGTAATCGCGCATTTCCTGCGCGCCGTGGTTGGCGCAGCACGGCTGGCCGTCGTCGCGGGTGTTGGTGCAGAAAAATACGTGCCGTTGATAATAGCCCATGTTCGTTCCCTCGATTAATACAGCCTCTAGCCTCTAGCCTCTAGCCTCTAGCCTCTAGCCTCTAGCCTCTAGCCTCTAGCCTCTAGCCTCTAGCGAATTATACTTCATCGCGATACGCCGCCGCCCGCGCCGAACTGCCCCGCGCCTTGTCCGCCGGGTATTTGGCGGCGTTGATCGCCATCTTCTGGAACGCCGCGTCGATCAGGTCGATACCCAATATATCGGCGAGCCGGGTCAGGTAGATCAGGTTGTCGGCCAGTTCCTGGCGCACCTCTTCGCGCTTTTCGTCATCCAGCTTCAGGCTTTGCTCCGGCGTCAGCCACTGGAAATGCTCGACCAGTTCGGCGGTTTCGACGATCAGCGCCATCGCCAGGTTTTTCGGGGTATGGAATTGCTCCCAGTCGCGTTCGCGGGCGAATTCGCGTAACGCCAGCTTCAAATCATCCAGTGTGTTCATGTTTCGTTCCTTTCCCGAAGCGTTGCCACCACCACGGCGCGGCCCACCCGGCCAGCGCCAGCAGGACATTGGTAATATCGGCGCGATGTCCCGGCACGCCCTGCTGCGCCAGTTCCAGCGCGGCCGTGATGGCCAGCACGAGCAAGCCGCCGAACCAGGCATGGCCGCGAAACGGCGCGGCGGCTTGCGCCAGTGTCGCCAGCGCGAGGAAAGGCCACAGCACGGCGAGCATTTCGGCCAGCGCGTAAAGGCTGTGCATCCTGCCGGCAAAGGGTATCCAATTGACCTCGCGCGGCGGCTTGAACCACAGGCTCAACTCCGGCGCCAGCTTGGCGAGGGCGAAGCCCATGAAGATCATGGCTGCCGCCGCCGCTAGGCGCAAGCCTAGCGGGCTGCGCAGGAAGATCATCGCCGCGCTCAAGCCGAGCAGCGCACCGGCGCCGGACTCCAGCGACAAGCGCCAGCTCATCACCGGGATACGCAACAGCAGCACGGCGACGATAAACACCACGTACAAGGGCATCACGCTTTTCGCCGAACGGGCATAGAGCGTGACGAACAAACCCAATCCGGCAATCCCCAGGCTGTCGGCGATCAACTGCTGCCAGTGCAGCAGCGAGGGTTGCAGCAACGCCCGCCACAGCGACCACAAGCCCCGTTGCAGGCTGGCCGGGTCGAGATACAGCAGCAGCGGAATCAGTTGCGCCAGCGTCCACAACCCCAGCACCAGCAAGCCCAGATCGGCGGCATGACCGGGCAGGAACCAGCGGTGGCGCAGCAACATCAAGGCGCGCAACGGCGCCCAGCGGCCCTGGATCAGCGCCGCCGCCAAGGCGCCCAGCAACGTTCCCAGCCCGTTGAGCAGCCAGTCGAGCCGCGAGGAAACGCGCCCCGGCAGAAAGGCCTGCAAGCTTTCCATGCTGAAGCTCAGCAGCAGCCCGAACAGCGTAGCGGCAACTAAAGCCGCAACGGGAGAAAAACGGTAGCGCAACGAACGCGTCACCAACGCACCGAACGGGAGATACACCAGGATATTGGTAATCACATCGGAGCGGGTGAAGTAACGCGGCCACGGCGCCGTCAGGAAATCCAGCGCGCTATCGAGCGGTCCGTGCCAGCCGAGAAAGGGATAGAGGCTGCCGTACACCAGCAACAGTGCGTAAACGGCGGCAGGGAAACGGGCACCGGAGCGGCGACGCGACTCGGTCATCTTCAGCGCACCTTGATTTCCGTCCACATCCGCGACAGGATGCGGCGGCTGCGCGCATCGTAGTCGCGCAGCATTTCCAGGCGCCCGACATCCCGCGGCGGCGGGAAGATCGCCGGGTTGGCGGCGATTTCGGACTGGATATACGGCGTGGCGGCGCCATTGGGATTGCCCGCGCCGATCAGGTTGGAGACATCGGCAGCGTTATTGCCGTCCAGCATGAAGTCGATGAATTGCTGCGCCAGATCGGGACGTTTGCCGCTGTTATGCAGCACGAAGCTGTCCAGCGCCAGCACCGCGCCCTCCTTCGGCGTGGCGAAGCCGATGGTGAACGGACGCCCCGCCGCCAATGCGTCCTGCTGCGCGCGGAACATGTCGTTGGAGTAACCGTGGGCGACCCAGATATTGCCGATGGCCAGATCCTTAATGTAAGTGCTGTTGGAAAACGTCGCCCAATAAGGCTTGGCGCGCAGGATCAGGCGCTTGGCCCGCTCCCAGTGCGCCGGGTTCTTTTCTTGAACCGAGTAGCCGAGATATTTCAGCGCCGCCGCCATCAACTCGCGCTGGCTGTTCAGCACCGTCACCTTGCCCTTGAGTTTGGCCAGGTATTTCGGCTCGAAAATCAGCGCCCAGCTATCGTTCGGCAAGCCCAGTTCGCGCAGTTTTTCGACATTGTAGCCGAGCAGGGTGATCGAGTAAGCGTAAGGAACGGAATAACGGTTGCCGGGGTCGAACCAGGCATTGGTGAATTCCGCTTTCAGATTGTGGAAATTGGGCAGGCGCGCCCGGTCGAGCGGGCGCAACGCCCCGCGCCGGATCAGCGCCTCGACCGCGTTGCCGGTCGGCACCAGCAGGTCGTAGCCGGACGCGCCGGCATCCAGCTTGGCGAGCATTTCCTCGTTGTCGGAATAGTAGTCCTGCTTGAGGCGACACTGGCAATACGCCTCGAAACGGCTGACCGTCTGCGCCGAAATGTAGTTGTTCCAGGTGTAGAGGTAGAGTGTGTCGGCGGCGTGAACGGCAGGTGCAAATATTAATAAAAACAGGTTCAAGATTTTACCGCTCATCCCTTGCCCTTCAACACGTCCGGCGCGAAGCGCGAGGCCAGCGCGATCATCGACAGCGTCAGCAGCATCAGCAGCGTGGAAACGGCGTTGACTTCCGGCGTCACCGCCACCTTGATCATCGAGTAGATCTGCAACGGCAGCGTGGAGACGCCCACCCCGGCGACGAAGAAGGTGATCACGAAATCGTCGATCGACAGCGTGAACGACATCAGGAAGCCGGCGACCACGCCCGGCAGGATCAGCGGGAAAGTCACGCGCTTGAAGGTTTCCCACGGCGTGGCGCCGAGGTCGCGCGCCGCTTCGAAGATGCTTTCATCCATGCCGGCCAGGCGCGCGCGGATGATGATCGCGACGAAGCCGATGCTGAAGGTGATGTGGGCGACGACGATGGAAAACAGCCCCAGCGACAGATCCAGCACCTGGCGGAAGAACAGCAGCAGCGACACGCCCAGCAATATTTCCGGCATCGCCACCGGGGTCAGCACCAGGAACGGCATGAAGCGCAGGCGGTAGCGGTGCATCGCGAGGCCGGCCATGGTTCCGAGCAGCGTCGCGGTCGAACTGGCGATCACCGCGATCAGCAGCGAATTGAACGCCGCGCCGAGCATTTCCGGGTTGTGCAGCAGCTTGCCGTACCACGTGGTGGTGAAACCCACCCATTCGGCATTGAGGGCAGAATCGTTGAAAGAAAACAGCACCACCACCGCCAGCGGCACATACAGGAAGGCATACACGCCCAGCGATGCCGCCCATAGCCACAGGCTTTGCGGCTTCATGCCATCCGTCCCTTGCTGCGCCCCGCCCAAGCGGACAAGCCGGCCAGCGCCAGTACCGCGACGGTCAGCATGATAGCCAGCATCGCGCCGAGCGGCCAGTCGCGATTGTCGAGGAACTGCTCCTTGATCAGGTTGCCGATCAGGATGTCGCCGGTGCCGCCGAGCAGTTCGGGAATCGCGAACATCCCCAGCACCGGGATGAACACCAGCACCGAGCCGGAGAAGATGCCGGGCAGGCTCAGCGGGAAAGTAATTTTCCAGAAGCGCGTCCAGGCGTTGGCACCCAGGTCCTGCGCGGCTTCGAGCAGCGCCGGGTCGTGTTTTTCCAGGTTGGTGTAGAGCGGCAGCACCATGAACGGCAGGTGCACGTAGACCATCCCGACGATCACCGCGAACGAGCTATACAGCAGGTTGAACGGGCCGAGGATGATGATCCAGGCGTACACGCGGATCAGGAAATTGCTGGCGAACGGCAGGATCACCAGCAGCACCAGCAGGTCGCGGCGCTTCTTCGAGCTGCGCGCGATCAGCCAGGCCAGCGGATAGGCCATCACGATGCAGATCAGGGTGGTCAACGCCGCCACGCCGAACGACTTGAGGAAAATCTCGAAGTAGACGAAATCGCTGAAGAAAAAGCGGTAAGTCTCCAGCGTCAGCCCACTGTCCGCCCCAAACAGCGGCAGCAACGACGCCAGCCCGCCGAACTCGCCGGGATAGCGGAACGACGCCAGCACCACGATCAGGCTGGGCGCGACGAAAAAAACCAGCAGGAACAGCGTCGGCGGCAGGCTGACCAGCCATTTGACCAACTTAGTCATGGAAAAACAGTCCCGCGTCATGGCGCCACGCCACCGTCACATCGTCGTCCACCTCGAAAAACTTGGCACGCCCCGGCGCGGAATTGGCCAGCAAGGCTTCCAGGATCACGCCGTTGTCGAGCGCCACCTTGTAGACAGTGACATCGCCGAGATAGAGCAGGCCGCGCACCTTGCCATGAAAATGATTTTTCAGTTCGTACGTCTGGGAATGCGGGGAAATATGCACCTGCTCGGGACGCAAAGCCAGCACTCCGGCGTCGCCGGGACCCACCCCCGCAACCGGCGGCGCAGCCACCTCGCCCAAACCCGCCACCTGCAACAGCAGATGACCGTGATGTACTTCCTTCACCTGCGCCGCCAGCATGTTGATGGTGCCGATGAAATCGGCGACGAAGCGGTTGCGGGGGAAACCGTAGAGCCTGTCGGGCTCGTCGATCTGCTCGACCTTGCCCTCGTTCATCACCGCGATGCGATGCGACAGCGCCAGCGCCTCCTGCTGCGAATGGGTGACGAACACGAAAGTCACCCCGACATCGCGTTGCAACGCGATCAGGTCGCCTTCCATCTGCTCGCGCAACTTGGCGTCGAGCGCGCCCAGCGGTTCGTCGAGCAGCAGCAGGCGCGGCTTGTTGACCAGCCCGCGCGCCAATGCCACGCGCTGCTTCTGGCCGCCGGACAGCTCGTGGGGATAATGGCCGCTCTTGTCGCTGAGGTGCACCTGCTCCAGCGCCTGCTTGAGCCGTTCGCGGATTTCATCAAGCGGACGCTTGGCCATTTTCAGCGGAAAGGCGACATTGTCGCGCACCGTCATGTGCGGGAACAGCGCGTAGCTCTGGAACACCGTGTGCACCGGGCGCTTCTCCGGCGGCGTGCCGGCGAGATCCTGGCCATCGAGAAAAATTCGCCCGGCATCGGGTTCGTCGAAGCCGGCGATCAGCCGCAACAAGGTGGTCTTGCCGCAGCCGGAAGGCCCGAGCAGGGTAAAGAATTCGCCGGCCTCGATCGACAGGGTCACATCGTCGAGCGCGAGCAGGTCGCCGAAGCGGCGGGTGACATTGCGGATTTCCAGGATGGACATGATGCGCCGTTGCCGCCCTAATCTGTAACCGTGGACTGTAGCCGCGCGCGCCGAGCGCGGCTACAGCGCTCGTCATCTCAGCACCTCGATTTCTCCTGCATATGGCCACGCTTCGGCAGTTTGCACCAGACCGGCCCGCACCGGATTTTCACGGACGTACAGCCATTTATCCGCGTAACTTTCATGGGAACGCAACACATGATCGAAAAATTCCCGTTGCCAAACCGGAGGAGGCATCCCCAAACTGCGGCAGGCCCGTTTTGAAGTCCATTCCTTGAACGCTCCGACAAAGCAGGACAACGACGAGGCTTCCGCGCCCGTGCCACTCGCACAGAAAAAATGAATGTGGTCAGGCATGACGACAAAACGGCCAACACCCCAGCCATGACGTTGCAGCGCAGCGCGAAATTCATCTTGAATGATCGCAAACACCTCGGGAGATGCCAACACCGGACGACGCCCGTGAGTACAGGCGGTAATAAAGAAAACCGGCTGGTCATGCCACAGCGATTCAAGGCGACGCAGATGTTGGTGTTGCATCATGGTGTACCCGCTGTAGCCGCGCGCGCTCAGCGCGCGCGGCTACAAACGACCTTGATGGGGATGGTGCGTCCCTTCGTGCGGGTGCGCGGCGTGCGCGTGGAGGAAGGCGTGCGCCGGTTCCAGCGGCGTCGGCCTGCCGACCACGTGCGGCGCGAGCGAACCGATCACCATGCCGGCGGCGCTCAACAGCAGCCCGACCAGTTGCGGCGGCCAGTAGGTATCGGGCTGGAGCACTTCCAGCAGCACCCACGAGATCAGTCCTGCCGCCATCGCGAAGTAGGCTCCCTGAGTATTCGCCCGTTTCCAGTATAGTCCGGCGAACAGCGGAATGAAGGCCGCCACCAGGGTGATCTTGTAAGCGTTCTCGACCATCTTGAAAATGCTCGAGCCGGAATTGAGCGCAAAGCCCAGCACCACCGCGGCGAAACACAGGATGACGATGCGCATCATGCGCAGGAAGGCATGGTCGCCGAGCTTGGGGAAAAAGCCGCGCAGGATGTTCTCGGAAAACGCCACCGACGGCGCCAGCAGCGTGGCCGACGAACAGCTCATGATCGCCGACAGCAACGCGCCGAAAAACACCACTTGGGCGAACACCGGGGTATGCTGGAGGATCAGCGTCGGCAGCACCAGTTGCGGGTCTTTGTCCAGCAGCTCGCCGAACATCGCCGGGTCGATCAGCGTCGCCGCATAGGCGAGAAACATCGGCACGAAGGCGAAGGCGAAGTAGATCGAGCCGCCCAGCACCGAACCGCGAATCGCGGTCTTTTCGTCCTTGGCCGAGGTGATGCGCTGGAACACGTCCTGCTGGGGGATCGAGCCGAACATCATGGTAACCCAGGCGCCAATGAAGGGTATCCACTCCGATGCCTTGGCCTCGGGAAAGAAATCCAGCTTGCCGGCCTGGGAGGCATGGCTCACCACCGCGCCGACGCCGCCGGTCATCCCGGAAATCAGCCAGCCGATGTACAGCATCCCGCCCATGATCACCGTCATCTGCACGAAATCGAGGATCGCCACCGACAGCATCCCGCCGAAGGTGGTATAGGTCAGCACGATCGCCGCGCCGAGGATCATCCCGGTCTGCTGGTCGATCACACCGCCGGTGACGACGTTGAACACCAGCCCGAGCGCCTTGATCTGCGCCGAGACCCAGCCGAGATAGGAAGCGACGATGCACAGCGTGGTGATCACCTCCACCACCCGGTTGTAGCGCAGCCGGTAGTAATCGCCGATGGTCAGCAGGTTCATGCGGTACAGCTTGCTGGCGAAAAACACCCCGGCCAGGATCAGGCACAGGCTGGAACCGAACGGGTCGGCGACCACCCCGCGCAAGCCTTCCTTGGTGAAGGTGGCAGAAATCCCCAGCACCGTCTCGGCGCCGAACCAGGTGGCGAACACCGTGGCGGTGACCACCGGCAGCGGCAAATGGCGCCCGGCCACGGCAAAATCCTTGGCGCTGTGGACGCGGGTGGCGGCAAACAGGCCGATACCGATGGATACCAGAAGATACAGGACGACGAACCAGATCAACATGATGGCAATCGCGCTAAACGGTTATTTTTCGGAAAAGAACCGCTGGCGCGCCTCGCTGGGGATCAGCATCCCCATGGCTTGGGCGCGTTGCAGCAGTTCCCAGTAATAGCGGTAGGAGGCGCGGTCGTGCAACTTGCCTTCCCACTGGATCGGCCCCCAGGCGACATTCTGGGCAGCGATCAGCAGGATGGCGGCCTCGTTGACCTCCATGAAATTCGGGCGCATCGCTTCGACGATGGGCAGGATCTGGTTGGGATGGATGCTCCACATGCGCAGGAAGCCGAGTTCCTGGCGGGCGCGGCGGGCATCTTCGCGCACCACGTCGAGATCGCGGATTTCGGTGGTCACGTTGTGGCACGGCACCACCCCGTTGCCCAGCGCCGCGGCGACGATCTCGCACTTGGCGCGCACGATCAGCAAATGGCTGAACTGGTCGGGCGAGCGCATCGCGGCGGCGGGAACCGCGCCGTGATATTCGGCGACGAAGTCCATGATGCCGAAATTGAGGGTGGCGACATGCGGCAAGCGCGCGATCTGCCAGACCTCATGCAGCGCGCTGGGGGTCTCGATCAGCACATGCACCGGGATTTCACGCGCGATGCCGTGGCGGCTGCGCAGTTCGTCGAGTGCGCTGATCTGGGTGAGCGCATCGTCGGCGGATTCCGCCTTGGGCAGGACGATATAGGCGACGCGCTGCCCGGCCCGGCCGATAATGATCTCCAGCTCCTCGCGCCAGAACGGATGGCTGACATCGTGGATGCGCACGCCGACGCGGTCGAAACGATTCTCGGCGGACAGCAGCAGCTCGGCGATCATCGCCGCATGTTCCCGCTCCTTGCCGGCGGGCGCGCCGTCCTCGCAATCGGCGGTGATGTCGAAAATCGGCCGCCCATGGGCCAGCAATTCGCCTTGAATCTTGAGCGCCTTGTTCAGCAGCTTCTCGCTGCCGGCATAGTGCTCGCACGCGGCCAGCAGCGGAAAAGGCTTGCCACCGGCATAAAGCACCTGATCGGGGTGCAGCAGATCCTTGAGCTGGTGCGGCGCGATCTCGGGCGCTAGGATGCTGGAGGCGATGGTGTACTCTTCCTGCAACTCCTGCAGCGAAAGATCCATTTTCGCCCGCGAAAAAGCGTCGATTTCCAGGTTCCTGACGATTTCCCACTTGCCGTTGGCGGTGGTGCAAGGGAAGCCGTAGATCATCCCCTCCGGGATGCCGTAGGAACCGTCGGAAACCACCCCCATGGTGACCCAGTGGCCGTCGGAACCGAGGTTCCAGTCGCGCATGTGGTCGATCGCGGCGACTGCGGCGGAAGCGGCGGAGGAAAGCCCGCGCGCCTCGATGATGGCCGCACCGCGATTGCCGATCCCGCTGATGTATTCGTCGCGATCCCAGGATTCGTCGTTCACCAGTTCCGGGTTATGCTTGCCGTCGATGGTGGCGAAACGGATGTCGGGATACATGGTGGGCGAGTGGTTGCCCCACACCACCATCTTCTCGATGCTGGTGATCGCCTTGCCGGTGCGGCGCGCCAGCTTGGAGATGGCGCGGTTGTGATCCAGCCGCATCATCGAGGTGAAGCTGCTGCGCGGCAGGCTGCGCGCGGTGTTCATGGTGATCAGCGCGTTGGTGTTGGACGGATTGCCGAGCACCACCACCTTGATGTCGCGGGCCGCCACCTCGTCGAGCGCCTTGCCCTGCTCGATGAAAATCCGCGCGTTTTCCAGCAGCAATTCCTTGCGCTCCATCCCTGGCCCGCGCGGACGCGCGCCCACCAGCAGGGCTTGCTGGGCATCGCGGAAGGCCACCCTGGGGTCGGCGGTGCCGATCATGTCGATCAGCAACGGAAAGGCGCTGTCCGCCAGTTCCATCATCACCCCCTTCAACGCCTGCTGCGCCTTCTCCGTGGGCAATTCGAGCAATTGCAGGATAACCGGCTGATCCGGCCCGAGCATCTCACCGCTGGCAATCCGAAACAGCAGCGCATAACCGATCTGCCCGGCAGCACCGGTTACCGCGACCCGAACGGGGGCTTTGGCCATGAAGGCCTCCTAGTCAATTGAAGAAAGTTGCAATATTTCAATGCGCTCGCGGCTGCGCCGTCTATGCATTAACCAATGGAGGGGATTATAACCAAAATGGGGGAAATGGCGGGCGGATGCGCCAGAGGGGGGAGTGTTGGTTCTGGTTTTGTTGCGCGGCGCGGCGGATCGAATAGATCGCCGGGCTCAATACCAGCAACCGTCAGCACCAGCTGGTCCAAAACGGTCGATGTCCTATCAGTAGTAGTCTAACCCGCTGCCGTAAAACGGCGGAAAACGCCCCACCAGTCCTTCCAGCATGATCAGCTCGGCGTCGGTGTGGTTGAGCATCGGCGCGACGAGCGGGGCGGTATCCCGATAGATGTAGCGCGGCGATTCGTGGTGGCCGGTGCGGTAGCTGGTGTGCTGGCCGCCGAGGGTTACCACTTCGGTTTCACCGTAGCACAGGCAGAAATAATTGCGCTCGGCTTCGACCGCTTCGAGGTAGCCGCCGGTGCCGCGGATGCCGATGGTGGCATTGGGAATCAGGATATGGTGCTCGCCCTTGGCGAACACCGAGAGGATTTTTCCGCTAAGCAGGCGGAAGGTCTGTTTCAGCGCTTCTGCGCCGAACTCGACCTGGGTGTTTTCGCGCAACAGGAAGGCGTCGCGCTCGATCACCAGCACCACTTGGCCGTCCGCGCCGGTGCTGACGCTATCGCCGCGGCGCACCAGATCGCCGATGCGGGCGGGCTGGCCGTTGAGTTTGACGCTGCCGCGCAGGCTGTGGATGCCCGAGGCGATCGGTAGGCTGCCCATCGCCAGCGCTTCGCGGATCAGGCCGGACACGCCACCGCCGGCCAATGCGCCGCCGGCGATCAAATGGCGCAAGCAGCGGCGGCGGGCGGAATTCATCGGGTTATTCCTGTAATACCCAAGCCAGCACCGGCAACATCTGCCCGAGTACCAGCAGGAACAGCAAGGCGGCGATCACCATCAGCCAGCGTCTTTCCCGTTGCGCGCCGGCTTTCAGCTCTTCGCGCAACTGCGCGGTTTCGCTGTCGCGCGGCGAGTTCAGGTGGCCATGCAGCAGACGCGGCAGTTGCGGCACCAGGGTGGCCCAGTGCGGCGCTTCGTTCTTCAACGATTTGACCAGCCCGCGCCAGCCGAGCTGTTCGCCCATCCATTTTTCCAGGAAGGGCTTGGCGGTCTGCCACAGGTCGAGCTCGGGATCGAGTTCGCGACCCAGGCCCTCGATATTCAGCAGGGTTTTTTGCAACATCACCAGTTGCGGCTGGATTTCCACGTTGAAGCGGCGCGAGGTCTGGAACAGGCGCAGCAGCACGCGGCCGAAGGAGATTTCCTTGAGCGGGCGGTCGAAGGCCGGCTCGCAGACTGCGCGGATCGCCGCCTCGAACTCGTCCTCGCGGGTATCGGCGGGTGCCCAGCCGGATTCGATGTGGGCCAGCGCGACGCGCTTGTAGTCGCGGCGGAAGAAGGCCAGGAAATTCTGCGCCAGGTAGTTGCGGTCGCGGTCGGTGAGCGTGCCCATGATCCCGAAATCCAGCGCAATATAGCGGCCGTCGCTATTCACCAGGATGTTGCCGGGGTGCATGTCGGCGTGGAAAAAACCGTCGCGGAATACTTGGGTGAAGAAAATTTCCACCCCGGCGCGCGCCAGTTTCGGGAAGTCGATGCCCTGTTCGCGCAGTTTCGCCACTTGGCCGATGGGCGTGCCGTCCATCCATTGCATCACCATCACTTCGGTGTGGCACCAGTCCCAATAGACTTCCGGCACCAGCAGCAACTCGGATTGGTCGAAATTGCGCCGCAACTGGCTGGCATTGGCGGCTTCGCGCATCAGGTCGAGCTCGTCGCCGAGATGCTTCTCGAATTCCGCCACCACTTCGCGCGGCTTGAGGCGTTTGCCGTCCGCCCACAGGCTTTCCATCAAGCTGCCGCCGACATACAACAGGGCGACATCCTTGGCGATCAGCCCGGCGATGCCGGGACGCAGGATTTTGACCGCGGCGGCGCGCCCGTCGTGCAAGCGCACGCGATGCACCTGCGCCACCGAGGCGCTGGCGACCGGCACCGGGTCGAACTCGGCGAAGACTTCGGCGAGGGGTTTCTTGTAGACGCGGCGCAGGGTTTCCAGCGCGATTTCGCTGGCAAACGGCGGCACGCGGTCTTGCAGCTTGGCCAATTCGTCGGCGATGTCGAGCGGCACCAGATCGCGGCGGGTGGACAACACCTGGCCGAACTTGACGAAGATCGGCCCCAGGCTTTCCAGCGCCTGGCGCAGCCGCACCCCGCGCGGTTCTTCGAGCGGGCGCCAGAACAGCGCGGCCTTGACCAGCCAGCGCATCGCGCGAAAACGTTCGTGGCCGAGGAAAAATTCCTCCAGGCCGAAACGGAAAACCACGTGGAGAATTTTGAGCAGACGCAGAAAACGCATTGGGGGAATGGGTTGTTGTGGGTTATGCGGAAAAGCCCGCCCCTGACTGGGGCGGGGAAGAAACGGATCAGAGTTGCTGTATGCCCGAGATCAACCAGGATGCGTTGGTTTGCGACTGGGATTTCTGGATGTGCCAGACTTCGCTGAACGGCTCGGCGGCAGCGCCGATTTCCTCGCGGATCATGCCGCTGAAGTGCACGCTGGCAATCACCCAATCGCCTTCGGTCACCACCTCCTGGATGGCGGCGTTCAGCGTCACCACTTCGGTCTTGTTCGGTTTGTCGCCGCGTTCGCGGATTTGCATGTTGATTTCGGCGAACATTTCCGGGGTAACGTACTCGCGGATGTCATTCAGGTCGCTGCGATCATAATCGTCTTGCAGGCGGATGAAATGAACTTTCGCCTCGCGCAGGAACGGCTCGTCCTCGAACCACGCCGGACGGGTGGACGCGACTGCGGCAGCAGCAGGCATGTCTGAAGCTCCGCCGCCGGTATTGACCATATTGGTAACGGTCTGCTCGCCCATGCCGGCATATTGCATCGGCTGGGCTTGCGGCTGCGGCTTGCGCAACATGCGGATGATGAAGAACACGCCGGCGCCGATCGCCAGCATCATCAGAATGTTGCCCATGCCGCCACCCAGGCCACCCAGACCGCCCATGCCGCCGCCCATGAACATCGAAGCCAGCAATCCGCCCGCGGCGAGACCGGCCAGCGGCCCTAGCCACTTGCTCGCACCGCTGGGTGCGGGGGCCGCCGGAGCGGGTGCCGCCGCCGGGGCTTGCGCCGGTTTTGGCGGGGTTGCCGTCTGTTGCGAGGTGCTCGAACGCTGCTTGCCGATATTGCCGCCGCCGCCGAAGCGCTTGGCATCGGCATCCTGCACGGCCAGCCCGAAACTTAGCAGGGCAACGAAACACAGGGATAGAATTTTTTTCATAGCGATACCTCCAATGTAATTACAGCTTATAACCTTTATGCAGCGCCACTACGCCTGCCGTCAGGTTGAAATATTCAACCCGCTCGAAACCGGCTTGTTCCATCATGGTCTTGAGGGTTTCCTGGTCGGGATGCATCCGTATTGATTCGGCCAGGTAACGGTAACTGTCTTCATCGTTCGCCACCAGCTTGCCCATCGCCGGCAGCAGGTTGAAGGAATAGGAATCGTATAACGGTTGCAGCGGTTCCCACACCTTGGAAAATTCCAGCACCAGCAGGCGTCCGCCCGGACGCAGCACGCGGTACATGTCCGCCAGCGCCGCATCCTTGTGGGTCATGTTGCGCAGGCCGAAGGCGACGGTGACGCAATCGAAATAATTGCGCGGGAACGGCAGCTTTTCGCCGTCGCATTGCGCCGCCAAGGGCAACACGCCGTCGTCCAGCAGGCGGTCGCGCCCGACGCTGAGCATCGAGCTGTTGATGTCGGTGAGGATCACCGTGCCGCTCTTGCCGGCACGTTTGACGAAGGCCCGCGACAAATCGCCGCTGCCGCCCGCCACGTCGAGCACCCGGCTGCCTTCATGGACGCCGCTCTGCTCGATGGTGAAATGCTTCCACAGGCGATGCATCCCGCCCGACATCAGGTCGTTCATCAGGTCGTAGCGATTCGCCACGGAGTGAAACACCTCCGCGACCTTCTGCGCTTTTTCCGCTTCCGCTACGGTCTGGAAACCGAAATGGGTAGTGTTTTCCATACAGTTCAAAGAGTTCGTAAAGCCGGCATGATAACCGAAGTCAAAGTATAAGGGAAAATGGTGACAATCAATGTTTCGTTTCGGCTGGAGTCCGTTATTCAACAGGCGCCGACA
>Ga0163199_1000883_pt1 | contig 18757 bp, 18 predicted proteins | sample PL_2010_150m_FD_113537 | JGI IMG/M metagenome (GOLD analysis project Ga0163199, IMG submission 113537) | Freshwater microbial communities from Powell Lake, British Columbia, Canada to study Microbial Dark Matter (Phase II) - PL_2010_150m | ecosystem: Environmental > Aquatic > Freshwater > Lake ...
ATCTTATACTTGACCGGAGACTTCTGGTCTCCGCTCCAGTACACATAGCCGCCCCGTACCGGCATGCTGATGCCCGTCGCTCGATCGAGCTGGGCTTTCGTGGCCTGGTAATTCGACATGGCGACCACATCATTGACCTGGGCGTTCACAAGCGCCACCTCGGCATCCGTCACCTCGATCGCGTTGCTGAGCCCGGCCCGGTAGCGCCCTTCCACCAGCGCGAGGCGTTCCTTCGCCTGGGTCACGGTCACGGCCGTCACCTGCAGACGCTCCTTCGCCGCCTCCAGATTCAACAGCGCCTGATTCACTTCGAGCAGAATGTTCTGACGAAGCACCTCCCCGCTAGCCTTGGTCTTGAGAAGGTTGGCGCGCGCCTCGGCGACTTGCTGCTTGGTCAGGAATCCGCTAAAAATCGGGAAGTTCACAGCGCCCGTGACGTTCCAGTTATACACCAGCGGGGCTTCCTGCCCGTTGTAGGAATAGTTTGCGGAACTGCTGACCGTGGGGAAGAAGTCGCTTTGGACCGTCTTAATGGCCGACTCGGCGGCTTGCTCAAGGGCTTGCTGGGAGATCATTTCCGGCCGAAGACGCATCGCCACCTCGACCGCTTCGTCCAGGGAGATTTGTTCATGCCAGGCAGGCGCCGGGTCTTCCACGCGATAGCCGTCCGTGGCTTTGATCCCCATCGCGTTATTGAGCGTCACGCGAGCCACCTGGGCGTTGTTCCTGGCCGTGATCAGATTCAATTGAGCGTTGGAGGAGTCCACCTCGGCCGTGGTGACGTCGATCTTGGGCGCCACGCCGGCCTTAAAGCGTCCCCTGGCAAGATCGAGGTGCTTCTTGAACTGCGTGATGGCCTCTTCGCTCACCTTGACAAGACGTTGCGACTGCTGCAACCCGAAATAGGCCTGCTGCACGTTGACGATGACCGTCTGCAAGGTCGTTTCCGTATCGGAAGTGGCGGCCTGAAGATTGAACTGCGCCGTGTTGACCTGGGACTTGATCTTTCCGAAATCGTACAGCAACTGGTTGAGGGTGACACTGTTCTGATAGGTACCGAAATTGTCACCTCGCGTGTTACGGGTGGTCGGGCCACCACCGAAGGAAGTAGCGTTATTGGCCGTCGCTTGCTGATACGCGCTCCGGGCCTGAACCTGCGGGTAGAACCCAGACTGGGCCTGTCCCACCTTCGCTTCGTTGACGGCCTGCGTCCCGGAAGACACCCGAAGACTGGGGTGATTGGAGAGCGCCAGTTCGACGGCCTTTTCCAAGGTCAACACCTCAGGCACAGCCCCCAACCCTTCTCCCACCACCAGACCTACTGTTATCGCCGCCAGCGCGATCGCCTTCAGTCCCATGCTCTCCTCCTTCCAGCCGCGACAACCTTCCGCTGCAAGACTTGAGTGCAGACTCCACCCCTTAGTCATGTGACACCTGGACCACTGTCCTCGTTACTTTCGACGATGCGGCCGCCCAATTATGCAACCAAAATCACATCTTAGGGGAACCCCGGCCATAGTGTCAAACCAGCGTACAAACACGAAGGCCATGCCACCGAGTCAGTGGCATGGCCCTGTTCCTTCGTTTCCCGCTTCGCGAAAGCTATGGCCCGACAGTAATCCTGTCCTTGATTTTATCCACCGTCGCCTTGGCAATCCCGGCTTTCGTGACAAGCTCCTCTTTCGTCTTGTACGGGCGGTTCTTGACCAGTTTGTCGGAGTCTTCCCTGGCCCATTCCAAGGCCAGCGTCAGCTCAGCCGGCGTGGCTTTATTGATGTCCACCAATTGATCAGACACGGGAGCAGAATCGGCAGATGGCTGCGGCGGCTCCGGAGTAGAAGGCGCCACGGGCTTGGCCGGCTGAGTCGGAGGCTGAATCAGGGAGGATTGCTCGCGCTCCTTCAGTTCTTTCGCCTGCCGTTTTTGGATCTTTAATGAATCCTCATAGCGCTGCTTCGCGACCTCCAGTTCATGAGCTACGGCCTTCTTCGATGCCGTCAACTCCTTGACCTGGCGCTCCAGGTCCTTCAGCCTGCCTTCACCGGCCCGGTGTTCTTTTGCCGCCGTGTCGTTCAAGGACACGATCTGCGCATTGGCCCTGTCGATCTCCTCCTTGAGCTTGCTGTTGGACTCCTTCAAGCTCATCAGCTGTTTATTGAGTCCTTCGTTCTGGACGCGGATCCGTTCGAGGTCATTCTTGGCGGATTGAAGCTCGCGGAAATTCTGATCGTAGGCGCCCTGGCTCACGCACCCGGCCAGCACCGCCAGCAGAAACAGACCCACCGCTCCCGTGATCCGCCCTTTCATGCAACCGTCCCCCTGAGACCCATAACCAGCACAGGCATTCCATGCCCTGCGCCGTTCCAGGTGTAGTCGAAACTCCCCTGTTTGTCAACTGCCCGAATGGGCGAACACTGAACGCCCTTGACAATTCCTCCACCTTTGCCGATGATGCCCGCACTTTTATGACCCTGTGGGCAGCCATCATTTTGGGCGTGGTCGAAGGCCTGACCGAGTTCCTGCCGGTCTCCTCCACCGGCCATCTCATCCTCATCGGACACGCCCTGGGCCTCACCGGCGAACACGCCGTTAGTTTTGAAATCGCGATTCAGCTAGGCTCCATCCTGTCGGTCGTCGTGTATTTTCGCAAACGCCTGCGGGACCTGCTGCAACGGTTCACGACGGACCCTCCCAGCCGGCAGCTCGCGTACTGCATAGGACTCGCCTTCCTCCCCGCGGCCGTCCTGGGATTGGCGGTCCACAAATGGATCGAGACCCATCTGTTCGGGCCGGTGACCGTGGCGTGCGCGCTCATAGCCGGCGGAGTCGTAATTTTGATCATCGAGCATGCCGTGAAGGAGCGGCGCATTAGGGGGCTCGGGGAAATCGGCTTGCGCGAGGCCTGGTGGGTGGGGGCCGCGCAGTGCTTCTCGCTCTTTCCGGGGGTCTCGCGCTCCGGCGCGACGATCATGGGAGGGCTCGTGCTGGGGATGGACCGCACGACCGCGACCGAATTTTCCTTCCTGCTCGCATTGCCCACCATGATCGCAGCGACGGGATACAAGATCGTCAAGTCTCGCGACCTGCTCTTTCAGGGTGATCCGCTGCTCTTTCCGATCGGACTGGCGGCGGCGTTCGTCACCGGCCTCCTCGTCATCGCCGGCTTCCTGACCTTCATCAAGCAGCATACCTTCACACCATTCGCCTATTACCGGATGGTGCTGGGCATCCTGGTCCTGGCTTGGTTGGGCTAGGAGGAACAGCTCACAACGATGCGCCTGCCCCAGTCCGGCGGGGGCGCCGCATACTGTTCCATGTCCGGCCGTTCTGCAAACGGGTCGCGCAGCAAATCCAGCAGTCGGTCAATCTCCGCAAAATCCCTCTTCTCCGTGGCCTGCGCGATCGCAACCTGAACCAGATAGTTACGGAGAACATATTTGGGATTCACGCGGGCCATCCGCGGCTTCCGCTCCGCGTCGCGACTCCCTTCCGATCGCAGCCGCTCCCGATAGCGAGCCGCCCATGCATCAAAAGCGGTCCGGTCGAGGAACATATCCCGCAGTGACTCGTTCGCGCTTGAAGGATCGGATTGGAAACCGCCCAGGGAACGGAAGGCGCTTGTGTAGTCCACATGATCGGCCTGCATGATCTCCAGCAGGCCGGTCAGCAGATCCCCGTCTTCAGGCCGCCATTCCTCGAGGCCGAGCTTCTGCCGCATCAGGTCCGTATAATGGGCGACCAGGGCCGGCTCGTATATGGCCAACGCTTCCTTGGCCTGCTCTTCGGTCATCAACGGCAACAGCGCCTGGGCCAGGGCATGCAGATTCCAATGGCCGATGTCAGGCTGGCGGTGAAACGCATACCGGCCTCCGTGGTCGGAGTGGTTGCAGATGAATCCGGGGTTATAGTCGTCCAAAAAACCGAATGGCCCGTAGTCCAGCGTGACCCCAAGAATCGACATATTGTCGGTATTCATCACACCATGGGCAAAACCAACGGCCTGCCATTTGGCCATCAGATTAGCGGTGCGAACTACGACTTCGGCAAGAAAACGGGGGTAGCGATCGCCGGCGCCGGCAAGATGGGGGAACTGCTCGGCAATCACATAGTCGGCCAGTCTGGCGAGATGCTCATACTGCCGGCGATAGTAGAACACTTCAAATGAACCGAACCGCACGTGGGTCGACGCCAGACGCACCAGCATCGCACCTGTCTCCACGCCCTCCTCCCGCAAGACTTCTTCATCGCTTCCCACAATGCAGAGCCCGCGTGTCGTCGGAATCCCCAGGCCGTGCATCGCTTCGCCGCAGAGGTACTCCCGGATCGTGGAGCGCAAAACGGCACGCCCGTCTCCGTCCCGCGAGTAGGGAGTCTGCCCGGCGCCCTTCAAATGCAGATCCCATTTCTCCCCCTGCCGGTTCCGAACCTCCCCCAGAAGGATAGCCCGCCCGTCTCCCAGACACGGCACGTAATGGCCGAACTGGTGGCCGGAGTACAGCATGGCGATAGGGTCGCTTCCGGGCAACAGCCGGTTGCCGCTGAAGTAGTCCACAAACTCAGGGCGCGCGGCCTCGTTCGGATCGAGGTCGATCAGAGCCGCGGCGGCCGCGTTGAAGCTGACCAGATAGGGAGGCTGGGAGAACGGCGTCGGCGCCAGCCTGGAATGAAAGTCCTCCGGCAGGCGCGCATAGGTGTTGTGGAAATGCAGCTCTTCTATCTTACGCATGTACCAAATGACCTACCCCCTTTTGCGGCCCAGCCCTAACCATAGGACCTGGACCGCAGTTTAGAGAGGGGGTAGGTCAAAGGGCTTATTGCGCTACTTGCCCGCTGGGGTCTGAGGCGCTGCAGTTGGAGCTGGTGTTCCAGCGGCCGGCGCAGCAGGAGTCGCGCTGGGCGCAGGCGAACCTGGAGTGGCCGGCGCAGCCGATTCCGCACTGGGAGCCCCACCAGTGGCCGGAGCGGCTGTGGGAGCAGGAGTCTGCGGCGTCGCCTTCGGCTCCTCGCTTTTTTGCCCACATCCTACTACTAAGATTGCAGTCAACATGATCAGAACTGTCCACACACTTGTTGCTTTCATGGGTTCCTCCATCCTCCTAGGTTGGTTTATTGTTTGTACCTTCGAGTATACCCCGTATGCGATAAGAGTACCATCTTCGAATTGCGCTACACGCAATATGAGAAAAAGCCGAACGGCGGTGGCTCCCCGGGCAGGACTCGAACCTGCGACCGATCGGTTAACAGCCGATTGCTCTACCAACTGAGCTACCGGGGAACTTGGTCGACTACGGGCTCAGAAACTTGCGTGCATCACGCCAGGGGTAAATTTTATAACACACCCCCCGGGAATAGTAAACAAGCCACGCGCCGCGATCAATTCCCTTCGTCCCTAGAACCCGCCGATCCGGCCTTCGTCCTCGTCGATGTCCTCGGTTGAAGCCTCATCGCCTCCCATCCCCGCGTAATGGCGGGCCCAGGACAGGTAAATATGCCCGCTGTCCTTCAAGGCGTCGGCGCTTTTGGCCACCTGGAGAATTTCGGAGGGATCGCTCCCTTTTTTCTTGAGTTCGTCCAGGTAGCCTTCGAAGGCCTGGTTGACACGCACCAGGGATTCCTGCGCCTCCTGGACCGACCGCCTGATATCGTCATTCATCGTGAAATCCTCCAGTCCGTTCCAACAAAAAACCCCACGACGCTGTCGCCATGGGGTTTTTCTCAAACCTTCTGCAGAGCGGACTATCCAGCGTATGCCTGGCCCAGCCCAGCCGATTCTCCCTGCTTGGCCAAAAGCTTGCCGTCAGCGCCCACAGCTCGCATCTCGATGGCTTGATGCTTGGCGGCATCGCAGACCACCTTGCAGAGCTCGCATCCTTTGCAGACATCCATCACAACCTTGGCGACCATCTTGGTGGTATCCAAGAGAATGCAGTCCGCCTCGGGGCAATACATGATGCAGAGACGGCATCCCTTCTTCGCCACACACTTCTCATCCGTCACGACCGCGATATTGTACATGCGCCGCCTCTATCCTCCTACTCCGCTTACGCCGCTGCGACGAGCAGTTCGACTTTATTCTTCTCGGTCCACTCCGAGGCTAAATCATAGGCTTTCTTCACAACCGCCAAATTCTTGGCGAGCAGCATTTCCTTCTTGGCGAACTTCTTCGTAATCGCCTGGTCGAGGGTCGCGGTACCGCCCGATGCGACATATTTCTTGCCGAACCGATCCTGGAGCGCCAAGTCCAACGCTTGCATTGACACGCACTTGGTGATCCCGGCCACCGACCCGATCATGCCCATGTTCGTGGACAATTCGGTACTTGCAATCTCGAGCGCGAGCTCGGTGGCATTCACGTAATACACGGCCACCTCCAGATCAACCAGACGCTGCTTGTCTTCGTCGGTCAGCAATTCCATGTTGGAGTTGATGATCACCAGCCCGCCCCTCTTGATGCCTGAATAGAACGGCATGGTGTAGCTCTTGCCCTGGTTGATCACCTGCGGGTGGAACACCTCAATCACCTCGGGATAGACCAACTCTCCCCGGTCGAAAATCCGCTCGATACCGATCCGGACATACGCCTCGGCGGGAGCCATGCGCTTCTCGGCTCCGAAGAAGGGGTTGGAGACCGCCTGCCGCCCGTCTTTCGAGGCCGCCATGGCCATAACATGAGCCGAGGTCACGACGCCCTGCCCTCCCAGGCCGGACATCCGGATATTGATTCGCCGCTTGATCATGGGCTGCCTCCTCCGTCTTCGTGCGGCGTCGTTATGCCTGCGCCAGTGCTTCCTTTGCAGACGCCTTCTTGTCTTTCTCTTTCTCCGCCAGATCAGCCAGAAAGGCCTTCGCCTGATCAGAGACGTATTCCTTGTAGGCAAAGCGCTCGCCCGGCTTTTCGGCATCGCGCATCTCCTGCAAGCCTTCCATACTGTTCTTGCCGATCTCCAGGATGCAGGGCGTGTAGAGCTGGAGGTACGTGGGGCCGATCTCACGCGCGATCAAGACGGCGTTCTTGACCACCTTTTCAATGAGGGACGGCTTGCTGACCGTGCAGTTCACGACATATACGCAGCCAGACTCACGGGCGATCTCGGGCAGGCGCACCTTGTCGAACTGCTTGCCGACCGGCGCCATCTTCGCCACGAACCCTTTCTGCATCAACCCGCTCTCCTGTCCGCCCGTGTTTGCATACAACTCATTGTCGAAACAGATCGTCGTAAATTTCTCCTGGCGGAACCATGACTGCAGCGTGTAATCCAGACCGATGTCCACGGTGGCGCCATCGCCGGCAAGCACGACCACGTCCTTCACCTTGCCGGGGAACCGCAACGTCAGCGCCCGCTTCAGGCCGGATGCGACGGCGTTCTGGTTCCCGAAAAGCGAGTGAATGTTGTGGATGCCGACATGCGGGAATACCAGACTGGTACAGCCCGTGGACCCTACCATGACCGTGTCTTCGGGATTAGGCAGGGACGCCAGGATGTACCGGAAGGCCATGGACTCGGGACAGCCGGCGCAGAGGGAGTGCTGCTCGATCAGTTCCTTGTTCACCCCGACATCCTTCCATCCACGGCCTTCCTTGCCCCATGTAGCGTTGGTCACCAGGGCTTGATATTCCGGCGGCATGATGTCGAAGAACTCTTCGCATATCTGTATCTTCTCTTTGCTCATGGACTTCTCCTCTCCTGCAATCCCTAACGTTCAATATCCCGGCTGCATCCTTGGGACTGTCGCCGGCAATTCAGCTTCCCCGTGCGGCCAAGGTCGCCACGGATTTCCCCAGTGTCCGCTGGATGTGCTCGACGATGACCTCCGGCGGCATCGTCATCCCGCCGGCCACGTGCGGACCGGCGATCACGCGATCGCTGTCGGGAACGGTGGCCTTGATTTCCCGCGCCATCCAACCCGCCACGTTGAACTCCGGCACAAAAATGTGCTTCGCATGCTTCGTCGCCTCACGGATCTCATGATAGGGCCAGGGCCGTACGGATTTGATCTTGACCAACCCGACCTGGAGCCCTTCCTCGGCCAGCAACCGGATCGCCTCACGGCCCTGCGATACGGCCGTTCCCGACGACACGATCAGAATTTCGGCATCGATGTTCTCGGTTTCGATCAGGCCGCCCAGCAATGGAATCGTGTGCTTGCGAGACCGCTCGATGGCAGCGCGAACTTCCTGTTGCCAAGAGGCGTGTGTCGCGTAGCTGATGTAATTGCTCTTCATTATGAAGGGGTCGCGCATCATCCGGACCGGCGGGCACTCCATGTCCATGCAGGGCACAGGCGACCGGTAGGGATCATACGGCGGCAGGCACATGTCGACCGGCGTCAGATTCACCACGTCCTTCGTGTGCGTCACGAAGAACCCGTCGCAACAGATCGCAATCGGCAGGTGCACGTCGGGCTGCTCCGCTACCATGAAGCCCATGAGAATCCAGTCGTAGAAGTCCTGCGCCGTCTCCGCATGCCAGACCAGCATGCCGGTCTCCAGAAGAAAGTACATTTCCAGCGTGTCCGGCTGGATGCTCAACGGTGAATTGATGCCGCGGCACGTGACGATCATCTCGATCGGCAGACGCGCCCCCGACCACATCGGGAAATTCTCCATAGCCCGCATGGTTCCGGGCCCCGCCGTCGTCGTAAACACGCGGGCCCCGCCGAACGACCCCCCCGCGCATTCCGACATCACGCCGAATTCATTCTCGCCCCGCATGTAGTCGGTGACATAGCCCTCGGCGTACAGTTCGCCGATCAGGGCCGCCGCTTCGCTCTGGGGCGTGATGGGGTAGGCCACCATCAAATCCACGCTGGCCCGCCTGATCGCCTCCTTGATGACCTCGCTCCCGGTGAAAAACGACGGGATCCGCGGCGCTTCGAAGAACAGGTGATTGGGATCGGTGTACACCTGCCCTTTTTTATTCTTGGTGCCAATGATTGAGTGGCTATCCATCGGTTTGGCCTCCTAATCTAACTTCTGACTCCGCCGACATGATCATTTTTCTCCAGGCCGGCGACATGATTTTTGAGCGCACCGAACGGAACCGTACCTTTTAATTTCTTGACCCATTCCGCGAGATGCATGATCTTCTCCACCGACGCGTCTCGGAACGAAAGGCATGCGTCCTCATGCCCGGCCTGGGCGCACATCGCAATCGTGTAACAGTTGGTGCCGCCGCGAATGATCTTCAGGGACAAGTTGGCCTGATGACAATGGACGCCCACGAACATGCAAACGTCAATCTTGTTGTGCCAGATCGTCAGATTCGGATGGTTGGGATTGATCTCCACTTCGGGATTGATCTTCGGGTATTTCGGCCGGTAATCCGGCATCGGGATCAGCATCGGTTTGGCCCCGACAGGAGCACATTCCTTCAGCGTATCGTACAGAAACTTGATGGCTGTGGCCTTCTTCTTGGCCTTTTCATTCCACGCCCACAGCACCAGGGGACCCGGAAAGATCGTGGGAACCGTCCCGCCCAGAAACATCCGGGCCGCTTCCTGAAAGGCTTCCTCGTCAGGAACGATCCGCCCATTGATGTGCGCCTGACCGGGATCCGGCAACGCATTACCCATCGATGCGGCGGCGGGCGGCAGGAACGCTTCCGGCCCGGGCCGGACCATATAGTGACCAGGCTGATTCATAAAACTCCCCTCGACAGACTTTACCTAGCGAGATGAAGAGGAACGAAAATATATCGCTCCCCAGCGTATAATCTTGCCGTCTTGAAAGCAATCACAAAGAAGACCTACCCCCCAACGCAAACGGGCCATCTGTCTTTGCAGGTCTAGGCCTTCTGCCTCACGAACTCTCAGGCATGGAAATCGACTTTTCCCCTTTGAAAAGTGATGTAATTTTACGCGTGGCGTCAGGTCCTTGTCAAACTGGTTTTGTCCCCTGTTTTACCTCAAAACGGAACTCCGCCCGGCTCCCCTTCGGCCGGCTTTCGCACCCCCTCACTCCACAATCCGATCAGTCCAGTGGCTTCCTTCATGATTTCCGGTATAATGCGGCCCTCCGGAATCCGGCACTCTGCTTCGCGTATGGAGCGACATGGGCGACTCAAGGAAACCTTGAAATCCGAAGAGACGGCCTCCCCCAAGCGCCGCCGCAAGCTTGGAGAAGTCTTGACTGAGGAGGGACTGCTCTCCCAGGAACAGCTCACCAAGGCTCTGGACGAATGCGCCAAGGCCGGCAAACGCCTGGGCGAATACCTGGTCGACCAGGAGCTTGTCTCGGAACATGACATCGCCTGGCGTCTGTCACGCCAGCTGGGCTTCCTCTACGTGGACCTGTCCAAGGAAGAACTGCGCACCGAGCTCTCCTCCGCCTATCCCAAAGCACTGGCCAAACGCTACCAGGCCGTGCCGTTCAAGCTGGATGGCAAGTCCCTGACCGTGGCTATGGCGGACCCCCTTGATTTCGAAGCCATTCGCGACATGTCTTTCTTCAGCGGGTGTACCGTGAAACCAGTACTGGCGGGCCGGACCGCGATCAAGGAAGCGGTGGAAAAGGTCTACCTCAAGCGGGAAGCTGCGGCCGCCATCGACCGCATCGTCTCGGACAGTACCGAGGAGTTCAGCGAGGACCTGCTGCATGGGCTCGCCACCGAAGCCGTGCCGGCGGCGGCCGAGCTCCAGAGCCTGGAAGAAGCGACCAGGCAGGCGCCCGTCGTCCGGCTCTGCAACATGATCATGACCCAGGCCGTCCGCGCCAGAGCCAGCGATATCCATGTCGAGCCGGCCCAACATGACACGCGTGTACGGTTCCGCGTTGACGGCCTCCTGCGCGAGGCCATGCGCCTGCCGAAGGTCGTGCACTCATCTCTTATTTCACGCCTCAAGATTCTCGCCATGATGGATATCGCCGAGCGCCGCATTCCGCAAGACGGGGCCATCCGCGTGAAGATTGAAAACCGCCCCGTGGAGTTACGTGTCTCCTCCCTGCCGACGCTTCACGGTGAAAAGATGGTCCTCCGCATCACGGACCAGTCGAAAGCGCTGCCCAAGCTGGACTCGCTTGGATTGTCCGAAAAAACGTATGCGGCAATCAAAGGGTTTACCCTCCGGCACAAGGGCATCATCCTGGTGACAGGCCCGACGGGAAGCGGCAAGACCTCGACCCTGTATGCGATCATCAATACGATCAGATCGCCGACGACCAACCTCCTCACCGTCGAGGATCCGGTCGAGAGCAATATCGAAGGCATCAACCAGACTCAGGTCAACCCAGATGCGGGGCTGACGTTCGCCGGCGCGCTCCGAGCCATTCTGCGCCAGGACCCGGACGTCATCCTGGTCGGGGAAATCCGGGACCTGGAGACCGCCGAGATCGCCATCCGGGCCGCCATGACCGGCCATCTGGTCCTCTCGACTCTACATACCAACGACGCCCCATCGGCCATCACGAGACTCATCAACGCCGGCATTCCCCGCTATCTCGTGGCCTCTCTCGTCGAGGGAGTCATTGCCCAACGCTTGGTACGGACGATCTGTCCCCATTGCAAGGAGAAAACGACGCCGGACCCGACCACGTTGAGAACGCTGAGGATCCCTCCGGAAACGCTGGCGAACGTGCAGTTCTACGCCGGGAAGGGCTGCAAAGAGTGTGGAAAGACCGGCTACCTCGGCCGGGTCGCCATCATGGAAATCCTCGACCCCACCGCGCGGATGCGCGAGATGATCTCGGCGGAGGCCACGGAGCAGGAATTGCGTCTCGCCGCCCTCGCGGCCAAGATGACCACGCTGGGCGAGGATGGCCTCAACAAGGCCAAGGCAGGCCTGACGACGCTCGAGGAGTTGCTGCGCGTGATCGAAGTGTCGGGCAAGACCGAGTCGATCTGCCCGACTTGCGCCAAGATCGTCCAGTACGACTTCATGGCCTGCCCATACTGCGAAACCATGCTCAGCCGCAATTGCGTCGGCTGCAAGCGCGCCCTGCAGATGGAATGGAAGATGTGCCCCTACTGCGGCACCAGTGCCGGGGCGGGACGCACTGATCGCTAAGAAATGGGGTCAGAGTCGCCGCGACTCTGACCCCATTTCTTCACAACAGCGCAACCGCCAGCTCGTCGGCCATTGCCAATCCTGTTGCGCTGGGACGAAGGACCTGATCGTCCAGTACCAGCCACCCCTCGCGGGTGAGCCGCGCAATGGGCTCCTTCAAGCGCGCAACCGGATCGAGGTGATATCGGCGCCGCAAGGCTCCCAGCCGCACCCCCCCGACGGTCCGCAAGCCGAACACGACCGCCTCGCGGACACGCAATGCCGGCGTCCCCTTCTCCCGCTCCACAATCGGCGCCATGCCGCCCTCCACGAGACGATGATACTCGCTCAACGACTCCACGTTGCCGAACCGATCGCCATCCAGATAGGAGTGGGCGCTGGGCCCCAGGCCCAGCCACTCCCGATCGGTCCAGTAGCCGAGATTGTGCCGGCACTCATGGCCCGGCCGCGCAAAATTCGAGACCTCGTACTGGATATACCCCAGAGCGTTGAGCCGCTCCCGCCCCATTTCGTACAGGTCGGCCATCGCGTCCTCGCAAGGGAGGGTCATGCAGCCGCGCGCCATGTCCCGATGAAACGCGGTCCCCTCTTCAATCGTCAGGCCGTAGAAGGACAAGTGGTCCGGCTCCAACGCGATCGCGGCGTCCAGGTTGGCCAGCCAGCGGGCAGGCGTGTGCCCCGGAAACCCGTAGATGAGGTCCAGGTTCACAGTCGGCAGGCCGGCTGCGCGCGCCGAATGGACGGCGCTCGCAATATCCCCGGCTCTGTGCGGAGTCCCGGCGTCGTCCAGCTCGGCGTCGTCGAACGATTGCGCGCCAAAACTGACCCGCGTGATCCCGCCGGCCCGGAGCGCCAGCAAAGCGGGCATATCCACTCCCGCAGGGTTGGCTTCGATCGTGATCTCGGCGTCGGAAGCCACGCCGAAACGTCGGCGACAGGCGTCAAGGACGGCGAGCAATTGCGCGGGCGACAGCGTGGTCGGCGTGCCCCCGCCGAAGTACACCGTGTCGACCCGGCGGCCGCGGACGAGCCCCGCGTCGCCGGCCAGCTCGATTTCCCTCAGCAGGTCCGTAACAAACGCCACGGCCCGGTCATCCTGATGGTCACGCGTCACAAAGGCGCAGAACCGGCACCGCCTCTCGCAGAACGGGATGTGGAGGTACAGCCCGATACTGTCCTGCCGTAATGCCATCGGATTGTTCATCGCGCGCTGACCACCATGTTATCAAGCAGGCGCGTCTCCCCGATCCACACCGCCAGCAGCAGGACCACCCGCCCCCGCACCGTCCGCACTTCGTCAAGCGTGGCGGGATGCGCCACCGACAGATAATCGACCCGCGCCAGCGGTTCCGCCCGGATCAGCCGGGTCATGGCGGCCTCGATTTTTTTCACCGAACGCTCCCCTGCCCGGATCAGATCACGGCCGGCCGCCAACGCCCGGTAGAGCACGGTCGCGGCCTCGCGCTCTTCCGGCGACAGGAACCGGTTGCGCGAGCTGAGGGCCAATCCATCGGATTCTCTCACCGTGGGACGGAGGACGATCTCCGTCTCTAGATTCAGGTCCGCGACCAGCCGCTCGACCACCACGGCCTGCTGATAGTCCTTCTGCCCGAAAAACGCCTGATCGGGGTGGACGATGTTCAGCAGCTTGGTGACGACGGTGGTCACACCCACGAAATGCCCCGGCCGGGAGAGTCCTTCAAACCGGCGCGTCAGCCGCTGCACGGACACAGCCGTTTCAAATTCGGGAGGATACAGATCCTGGGCGCGAGGGAGAAAGACGGCATCCGTGCCTTCCTGCTCGCAGAGGCGGAGGTCCTTCGCAAGAACCCTGGGGTACCGGTCAAAGTCCTCCAGCGGCCCGAACTGCAAGGGGTTGACAAAGATGCTCACGACGACCGCATCACCGGCCAGCCGGGCCGCGCGGATCAGGGCGCGGTGCCCGTCATGCAGCGCGCCCATGGTCGGGACGAACCCGATCCGCACCCCTTCCCGCTGGAGCTTCCGCGACCAGGCGGTCATGGCTTTGACGGTCTGGATCTTCTGCATCACGTCCTGCACGCGCCGCCTGCGGGCGTCCAGGGGACGACGGACTCCTCCAGACGTCGCACGTCATGTGGATCGTGAAGAGCGGCCAGCAGGGTGGAGACCGTCTGGCCCAGAACCGGGTGCACAAGGTTCCGAGTCAATTCGGCCAGGGGCGTCAGGACGAAGCGGCGTTCGTGCAACCGGGGATGCGGGACGACCAGCTCGCCGTCGTGGATCACCTGTTCCCCGTAGAACAGGAGATCAAGATCCATGGTGCGCGGCCCCGAGCGCCGCTCGATGACGCGGCCCAGGCCCCGCTCCGTCTCCTGAAGGATGAGCAGGAGACGCCGGACCGGCAACTCGGTGTCCACCCGCGCCACCAGATTCAAAAAGGCTCCGCCGACGTCCCCCACCGGTTCCGTCTCATAAGCAGAGGAATAGGCGATCAGGCGGCTGTGAGGAAGCATGCCGAGAAGCCCGAGCGCCCGGGAGCAGAGATCGCGGCGATCGCCGAGATTCGACCCAATGCCGATGTAGGCTTCGACCATGGGCGCTAGAACCCGACTTTCTCCATACGTGCGACCGCTTCCAGAAGCCGTTCCTTCGTCGTACAGAGCGTCAGCCGGATATAGCCTTCGCCCGCCTCGCCGAAGCCGTTCCCCGGCGTCGTAACGATCCCGGCCTTCTCCAGAAGATGCGCCGTGAAGGCCGCGGACGTGAAACCCTTCGGCACGGTGATCCACACGTAGAACGCCGCATGGAGCGGCTCCACCTCGAGACCAATCCGCTTGAGCCCCGGCAGCAGCACGTCCCGGCGTTCCTGATAGACCGCCCGGATCCCCGCAGCCAGGGCATCGCCGTCCCGCAGGCCCACGATGCCCGCTTCCTGCACGGCCTGGAACACACCGGAGTCCAGGTTGCTCTTGACCTTGCCGAGCCCGGCCAGCACCTGCTTGTTGCCGACGGCGAAGCCGATCCGCCAGCCGGTCATGTTGAAGGTCTTCGACAGCGAGTGAAACTCGACCCCGACCTCCTTGGCGCCGTCCGCCTCCAGAAAACTGGCCGGCTTCCGCCCGTCGTAGTAGATTTCGGAATAGGCCGCGTCGTGGCAGACGATGATCTTGTGCTCGTTCGCGAACTCGACCACCCGCTTGAAAAAGTCCTTCCCCGCCGTCACCGACGTCGGATTGTTCGGGTAGTTCAGGAACATCAGCTTGGCCTTGCGCGCGACGTCCCTGGGAATGGCCTGCAGGTCCGGCAGGAAGTGGTTGGCTTTCGTGAGCGGCATCATGTACGACGTGCCACCCGCGAAGCCGGTCCCCACCGGATAGACCGGATAGCCGGGGCTCGGCACCAGTACGATATCGCCCGGGTTCACGAACGCCAGCGGCACGTGGCCGATCCCTTCCTTCGAGCCGATCAGCGTGAGCACTTCGTCGGCAGGGTTGAGCGTGACGCCGAAACGCCGCTTGTACCAGTCAGCCACCGCCTGTCGGAAACTCAGCATCCCCTCATACGACGGATACTGATGGTGTTTGGGATTGCCCGCTTCCTGACGCAACCGCTCGACGATCGGCGCGGGGGTCGGCAGATCCGGATCGCCGATGCCCAGATTGATGATGTCCACGCCACGGGCGATGGCCTTCTTCTTCATCTCATCGATCGCGGCGAACAGGTACGGCGGCAGGGTCTTGATCCGGCCCGCGGGCTCTATCGGAAATCCGGCCATTCGAGCATGCTCCTTTCGTCACGAGTCAGGTAGAGCCAACAGGTTACTGCATGGGCGGCGGAAAAGAAAAGGGGTTTTGACAGACCTCCACCCGCATGCTAGCGTGCAGCATGTGCGGTCGCTACAGCCTCGCAACGCCGGCCGACCAACTGGCCAAGCATTTTCGGCTTTCGCACGTCCCCCCCGTCTCGCCTCGCTACAACATCGCGCCGTCCCAGCCGATCGCCATCATCCGCATCGGAAAATGGGGTCAGACTCGATTAAAACCCAACAGCTCTCCAACCAATATCTCAACCGACCGATTAATCGAGTCTGACCCCATTTTCCGGGAGCGCCATGAGCTGGAGTGGGCGCCGGTGCGCTGGGGGCTGATCCCGGCATGGGCGAAAGATCCCGGCATCGGCAACAAGATGATCAATGCGCGAGCCGAGACGGTGGCGGAAAAGCTGGCCTTCAGAGGGGCGCTGGCGCGCAGCCGCTGCCTGGTCCCCGCCGATGGCTATTACGAGTGGCAGCGGGAGGGCCGGATGGGGCAGCGGAAACAGCCGTTCTACATCTGCCTGCGCGACGGGCGTCCCTTCGCCTTTGCGGGCCTGTGGGAGCGTTGGGCGGGACCGGACGGCACGATCGTTGAATCGTGCGCCATCCTGACCACCGAGCCCAATGAGTCACTCAAGGATATCCATGAGCGAATGCCGGTGATCCTGGCTCAGGCCGATTATGACCAGTGGCTCGATCCCGCGATTCGGCAGGCCCAGTTGCTGCAACCGCTCCTCCGCCCCTACCCGCCGGAGGACATGACCGCCTGCGCCGTCAGCCTCCGCGTCAACGACCCCGGCCACGACGACGCCGGCTGCATTGCGCCGCTGTAAGTTACCGAGGCTGGAAGAATTTTTTCACGGAGCGGCGGCGATGGTATTGCCGTTCAGATCGGCTTGGGCGCCATCCTGAACTGAAATGGCACCGCCGTTCTTGAGGAGCCGGTTCCCCACGACCGTGCCTTTGGACCCCGCCTGGAACACGACGGCGTCGTATAAATTGTTCGTGATGATGTTGCCCTCGATCCGCACGTCCGACGTGCCCGCGACCGTGACCCCATAGTCGTTGTCGCGAATCTCGTTGCCGATCACTTCCCCCTGGGCGTCCGAGAACGACACGCCGGTGGTTTCGCTGCCGCCGAGCAGGCTGCGCTCGATACGGACGTCCTTCGCCTGCTGGACGTAGAGCAGCCCTTGAACGCGAATGTTCACGAGCCGGATTTTCGTGCCGTTGAAAATGCCGACGGCCAGCCCGCCGTTTTGCGAGACGGTCAGGTCGCGCACCTCGATGTCGTTCGCGCCGTACGGCCACTTGCCGATCCGGAACGCGCCCACCCGCTTCAAGCCGAGGATCGTGACCTGGTCGCGCGATTCGCCGACCAGCTTCAGCCGATCCTTGCTGTGCACGACCACGTCCTCCCGGTAGTTCCCCTGCTTGACGAGGATCGTGTCGCCGGGCAGCGCGTTGTCGATCGCCGCCTGGATCTCGGCATAGGCCCCGGAGCCGTCCTGGGCCACCACCACAACCCGACCGGATGGAGCGTCGCCGCCTGCCATCGCTCCACCCGGCAGGCAGAGCCACCACGCGGCAAGCGCCGCGACAACAACCACCGCCTGGCCCCTTTTCAGTCTCATCGGAACGCCGGGGTACCCATCAGCCGAGCCATTTCCGCCATCGCTTTGAATCCGGCGCGGCAGGACAGCGACTGCAGCTGACTCCAGAGAAATCCGCCTTCCGGCGGCGCGCCCGCCGCTTTCTGGAACTCCATGATGACCCTGCCCGTCTTGCCGGATTCCGCATGGACCTGCATCCATCCGGTCATCAAGTAGGCCAGGGCGTCCCCGAATACCACCGCCTGCGCGGCATCCAGACCCAGGCGCCTGCCGGCCTGATAGGCCATCACGGCGTATGCTTCGCTATGATCCGCGTTCTGGAGCCGGACTTCATGGGCCTGAGCCTGCGCGACCAGCTTCATGGTAGGAATCGCCGTCTCCTCACCACCCCGGATGACCTGCCCGCGAAGGCCGGATTTCTCCAGCTTGAGCAACCCCTGGACCGCCGCCACTGACAGCGCCGGCGGAAGGCTCTTGCGGTCCCGATCCGCGACAACGCGCCACTCCTCCAGGCTCAACTCGCCGATGTCGCCGGCGGCGGCGAGCGCCTTCCTGAACCGCGCCCATTCCAGCGCCAGATGGGCTTTCATCGCATCATCGAGAAGGTTTGCACTCATAGCCTGCGGAATTGTACAGGCCTTTGTCGCGGCGATGCAATGTGCTAACCTGGATTATTCACGATGCTCAAAGTCGGTCTGACAGGCGGGATCGCGACCGGTAAGAGCACGGTCTCGCGGCTCTTTGTGGAATGCGGCGCGCGCCTCATTGACGCCGACGTGCTGGCCCGTGAGGCCGTCGCGCCGGGCACGCCCGCCTGCCGGGAGATCGCCGCGGCCTTCGGAAAGGACATGCTGCGGACCGACGGGTCGGTGGACCGCGAGCGGCTCGGCGCGGCCGTCTTCACAGACCCCGCCAAGCGCGCGCGACTTGAGGCCATCATCCATCCGCACGTATTCGCCGGGGAGGAGCGTCTCTTCCGCACGATCACGGCGGAAGACCCGCATGCCGTCGTGCTGTTCGATGCCGCCCTGCTCATCGAGACGGGGGCGCACAAGCGCAAGGACCGCGTGATCGTCATCACCGCCGACGAGCCGACCCAACTGCGGCGTCTCATGGACCGCAACAAGCTGACGGAAGAGGAGGCCCGCCAGCGCATCCGCTCCCAAATGCCGCTGACGGAAAAGGTCACGCTGGCAGACCATGTGATCGACGGCACGCTCCCCGTGGAGCAACTCCGCAAAGAAGTCCAACTCATCTATGAGAAGCTCAAGCGCCTGGCCTCGTAGGGGCGGTTCGCGAACCGCCCCTACAAACCGTCCCACAACCCCGGTATAATGCCGTCCAT
>Ga0163199_1000885_pt1 | contig 18705 bp, 18 predicted proteins | sample PL_2010_150m_FD_113537 | JGI IMG/M metagenome (GOLD analysis project Ga0163199, IMG submission 113537) | Freshwater microbial communities from Powell Lake, British Columbia, Canada to study Microbial Dark Matter (Phase II) - PL_2010_150m | ecosystem: Environmental > Aquatic > Freshwater > Lake ...
GCCTTATCCGGACAATCCAGGGTGACTTCGAGGCCACGCTGCGGCTCGAAGGCGAACAGGTTCATAGCCTGGCCGATCTCAATGCCGCGTTCTCCCGATGGATCGCGGGCACCTGCCACCTGAGGTCCCACAGCTCCACGAACATGAGCCCGCACGAGCGCTTCACCCGCGCATCGACGATGTCGAGCTAGAAGCCAAATCCCCGCTCCCGGTCGCCATCGACCAGGCCCCAGTCCCCCCGCAGAAGCCCGCCTCGAGCAATGCCGCCAAGCTGAGGCTCATGGTGCTTGTCTTGTCGTTCGGGCTTGTCGGCGGCGTCTGCCTCCTCTTCGATTTTCTAGATGGCCGGATCCGCTGCCGCGAGGAGCTCGGAGCGGCGATTGGGGGAGCCGGGGCGGAACCGGTTCCCGACACGTCATCCGGCGGAGAGGATCCCGGCTTTGCAAATATCCTTCTCGACCGTCCCGGACACCCCGCCTCCCTCGCATTGAGGGACCTTGCCCTCCGCCTCATTCTCGAGCACCAGCGCTGCGGCGCGAAGGTTTTCGCGTTCGTGGGCTCGCACGCGCAGGCCGGCAACACGGCCGTGGCGCTGAACATCGCCCGCGCCATCTCCGCCCACGGGTTCAAGGTGCTCCTCGCCGAATTCCCCACGCCGGCGCCAGGCCTGGCCGCCGCCGCCGGTCTCCCCGCCAAGCCCGCCCCTCCTTCCCCTTGGGGCAACAAGGAAGCGGACCCCGAGAGCGCCGTGGAGATGATTCCTTGGGTCGAGGGGATTTCCGAAGACCGCGTCCGCTCCTCGTTCGACTCGTTTCTCGCGAGCGCTTCCAAGGCCTACGATGCCGTCCTGCTCGACCTCGTGCCCTTCGCCCGCTCGGACATCGCTAACGAGGCCGCGCTGAAATCCGATGTCGTAGTTGTGACGGCACGCCAGAATGTGGCCCTCTTCAGCGAAACCCGGAACATCGTGGAATCCTCCGCGGCGGGAGGCGTGCCCGCCGTAACGACTCTGCTCAACTTCTCCCGTCCGGACCCACTGCGCCTCCGCGCGCTCACCCTCCTGGCGACGGCCCAGGCATCCGCCTCGATCCTGCACGAGCGGTTCAACGTCCGTGCCCGCGAAACCGGAGTTTCCCTCCTGAAAAAAATTCTCGCCTCGCGGGCATGGGGAAGATTTTCCCGCCAGCTGCCGAAAGAAAAACCAGCATCTCCAGCGCCCGACGGGCCGCCCGCACCGGCATCCGAAGAGACTCCGGATAAAAAACCATGAAAATCGGGCTGGTCACCATTGTCATCGGGCCGAAATACACCGAGCTTTTCGATGAGTTTTCGCGTGCGCGCTTCGAAAATTTCGCCCGCCGCCACGGATACGAAACGCTCGTGGTAGAGAAGCCGATCCGCGAGCTTCCGGGCAAGAAGCTGACCTGGCAGAAGTGCTGCCTGCACGATCTCGAGTGGGTGCGCTCCATGGACATGGTCGCCTTCCTCGACTCGGACATCCTCATCGCGAAGGACGCGCCCGCGCTCCCTCTTGTCGAGCCCGGAAAGATCGGGGGCGTGATGGACAAGCCCCCGGCCGGACTCAACAGCGGGGTCCTTCTTTTCCGTCCCGGCAAGGAAGTCGCCACCATGTTCGAGGAGGCCCTCCTCGACCCGGATCCGTTCTGGGACCAGGTGGCAATCGACAGGGTGCTCCGCAAAAACAACGCGCTCCAGCTCATCGATCCCCGTTTCCACTGCATGTTTTACGTCCGGAGCCGGCGCATCTTCCGCGCCGTTTTCGGCCGCAACTGGATCTACCATTCACTCCACGGGAAATCCAAGCTGACCCTCATCAGCCGCCTTCTCGCCATCCAGGGACGGTGACGCCCGCTTACCAGCGGAGCCGTCCGGCCCGCACATCGCCCTGGCACACGACGCAGACCGCCACATTGAGCGCCGCACGCAGCAAGGCCACGGGAAGTGCCATCACCCGCTTCGCGAACGGAAGGCGGCCGAGTTTCTTCAGAGGCTCGGAGACGAAATCCGCGGCGCCCGGTAGTGGGCCGCGATAGGACTTGGCCAGGTCGGCGACCCACGAGGGGTTGGCTTCGTTGTTCGCGCGAATCACATCACCCGGATTCTTCCCCTCCGCGACAAGATTCCGAATGTGGGAGAAAAGCAGGATGTTCACTGCCGTTCCGTTAACCAGACGCCGCTCGTGTTTGAACCATGCCTGGAAACCGGTGACGGCCTCGAAATAATGCGTGGCACCGGCCGCCCGGACGATCGCCTCGATCTTTTCGGGCTGGCGAAAGCTGTCCGTCAGCAACATCGCCTTCACAAAACCATCCTCGACGATGAGCCCCAGCGGCATCCAAAACCTCCGCAGCGCCGCCGCGCGCGCCAGGTAGAGGCTTCCGGCGATTTTCGGGGCGCCGGCGATCTGGAGCCGGGACGCGGAAACCGACATCTGCTCGCGGAGTGTCAGATTCGTTTTCGCAGTGATATCCTTGAGCGGCAGATCCACGGCCACCACCGCCTGCGGGTTCGAGACAAGGGCTTCGACCACTCGCGCGAGGCATTCCCGTTCGCCGAACTGGATGTCCGCATCCAGCAGGAGCAGCGCCTCCGCATCCGGCGCGCTGAAACCGTGCACGAAATAGTTCCAGGCATTCGCCTTGCCCGCCTGCTCCACCTCGTTCACCTCGACGCGGGCACGCGGATGCTTCGCCGCGAAGGCCCCGAGCGCCTCGCCCGCCCGCGCAGCCGTCGCGTCCTTGCATCCGTTCGGCACCGCATGCACCGAAACATCGTGCTCCGGCATCCCGAACAGCGTCTGCTCCGACAGCGAGGAAATCATGGCCCCGATGTTGCGCTCCTCGTTGTAAGCCATGATCCCGATCGCGATCTTCATGCGATGACCCTGACAGCCAACCGGATTTTCTGCAATCCTGTTCCCCAACGACAAGCTTGCGTGCAGGGGATAGATCTTGATTTCAGCACGGTCTCTTCCAACACTGTCGGCCGATGCTTTTGCATCTTGAAATTCCCATGCATTTGCGCCGACACCGACCATGACGCCCTTCGTCCACATCGCGATGTTCGGGATCCTGTTTCTTTCCGTATATCTCTTCGGGAAATATCCCGCGCGCACGGCGGCGGTTGCGGTTGTGGTGATTGGGTGGCTCTTTCTGCCGGCCTCGCAGACAGCGATCTACAGCATCCCTGGCATCCCGTTTCACATGAAGACCAACGCGCTGTGCCTGGCGGTTCTGCTCGGCATGGCGGTGAAGGATCCCGGAGTGTTCCAGAAATTTCGTTTCCACTGGATCGACATCCCGATGGCCTGCTGGTGCCTCGCTCCGTTTTTATCGTCGGTCAGCAATGGCCTCGGCCCCTACGACGGAGCAGGGGCTGCGCTGCCGATGGCTGTGGACTGGGGGATTCCCTACCTGACTGGACGCCTCTATTTCGGGACCTATGACGGGCTGAAAGAACTCGGGCTGGGAATGTTCATCGGTGCGCTGGTCATCGCCCCGCTCGCACTCATCGAGATGGTCATCAGCCCGCAGTTTCACATCATGCTTTACGGCTACTATCCGCACGACTTCAGCCAGACGAAGCGGGGGTTCGGCTACCGGCCGTCGGTGTTCATGAAACACGGTCTCGAGCTGGCGATCTACAACGCATCGGCCGTGGTGATGGGTTGGGTTTTGTTTCTGCGAAAGTCGGTCCAGCGAGTGGTCCCGCTGCTGAATATCCCGCTGCTTCCGGCCGTGCTCGGGCTTTCGGCCATCCTGGTCATCTCGCGCTCCTCGGGCGCGCTGATGCTGTGCCTTCTCGGGCTGGGCCTCTTCCAGGCGGCTGTCATGCTGCGGATGAAAATCCCGCTGCTCGTGCTCGTGATCCTGCCGCTCGCCTACATGAACCTTCGCGCCACGGGAGCATGGGACGGACAGAATCTGATCGAAGCCTCGAAAAAACTGACCGGAAACGAGGAGCGGGTCGGGTCGCTTTCCTTCCGGCTTTTCAACGAGAACCTCCTTGTCGAGAAAGCCCGCCTGCGCCCGGTTTTCGGATGGGCCGGATACCAGCGCTCGTTCGTCACCGACGAGAACGGGCGGTTCATTTCCGTGCCCGACGGCATGTGGATTCTCACCCTCGGGAAAAACGGGCTCTTCGGCCTCTCCGCCCTCGGTGCGAGTATTCTTCTCGCCCCGTTCCTGTTTTTTTGGAAAACTCCCTCCCGGCGTCTCGGCGACCCGCTGGTGGCACCGGCGACCGCGTTTGCGATATGCCTCTGCATTTTTATGGCCGACAGCCTCTTCAATGCGTTCTACAACCCCTTCCTGATGATGGCTGCCGGCGGACTGTCCTCCCTGCTCATTTCTCCCTCCGCGTTTTCGGCGACCGGAGTTGATGACGCCGCACCGGCGGCCGCACCGGGGCTCATGCCCGCAACCCGCGTGATCTGATGGCCGCTCCTGAAACACGGAAAAAAGCTCTTGCGGGGTCGGCGTGGACGCTTTTCGGCTACGGCGGCGCGCAGGTCATTCGTCTCGGAAGCAACCTGATCCTCGCGCACATGCTGTTTCCGGCGGCGTTTGGCGTGATGGCGCTGGTGACGGTCTTTATGCAGGGGTTGCAGATGTTTTCCGAGGTCGGCATCGGGCCGAGCATCATTCAGAACAAGCGCGGCGACGACCCCGCGTTCCTGAACACGGCGTGGACGATCCAGGTGATGCGCGGGTTCGGCCTGTGGGTCTTCACATGCCTGCTCGCGTGGCCGGCCGCGATGTTTTTCGGCCAGAACGATCCGCTGGCCAAGGATCTTCTCTACATCCTGCCGGTGATCGGGCTCTCCTCGATTCTCGGCGGCTTCAATTCCACCGCCGTCTTTTCCCTCAACCGCCACCTTCAGGTCGGCAAGGCGACGCTGCTGGAGTTGGTCCCGCAACTGATTTCCGTGATCGCGATGATTGTGTGGGCGTGGATCGCCCCGAGCGTCTGGGCCTTGGTCGGCGGGTGGCTGTTCTACAGCATCGTCCGGCTGCCGATGAGCCACTTCCTCAACCGCCCGATGAGGAACCGGTTCGAGTGGGAAGCCGCCGCCGTGCAGAACCTGCTGCATTTCGGAAAGTGGATTTTTCTCGGGACGATCGTGGCGTTTCTGGCCGGGAGCCTCGACCGGATTCTTCTCGGAAGGCTGCTCACGCTCCAGGAGCTGGGCATCTACAGCATCGCCCTCACGTTCGCCCGCGTGGGGATCGAGGTGTCCACACGGCTGAGCCACACGGTGCTTTTTCCGATCCTGTCGCGAAGCCAGGACGATCCGGTGACGCTGGTCGGGCAGAGCATCCGGGCCCGCGGGCTGATCCTGCTCGCCGGCGGGGCGCTGGTGTGCGGGTTCGCGATTTCGGCGCCGGCATTCTTCCGGTTGCTTTACGATCACCGCTACGCGACGGCGGGCGTTGTGGCCCAGTGGCTGGCGATCCTCGTCTGGTTCACGATCGTCCTGTCCTCGATGGAGCGGGTGCCGCTCGCGCTCGGCCATCCGCGCGCGCTGTTCGTCTCCAACCTGCTGACCACGCTCGGGTATGCGATCGCGGTGCCCGCGTATTGGTTTGCAGGGCTGCCGGGATTTATTTTAGGCATCGCGGCGGGATCGCTCATTGCGCACCTCGTCCTTTTGCTGTGGGTGCCGTTGCGCCGGGGCGACATGCTTCGGCAGACCGTGCTTTACAGCCTGGTTTTCGGCCTTTATGCGGGGATCTCCGTGGCGCTGCTTCGCCTGATGGCCGGACGCGTGGAGCCGCATTGGGAGATCGTCGGGGCGGGCATCGGAACCCTCATCCCGTGCGCTGTCGCAGGAGCCATCGCCCTGCGCCGGCTGCGCACCATGCGATAAAACGCGGTGAACCCTCCCGATCCGGCAAACCCCAAGCACATCGCATGGGTGGACTATGCCAAGGGCATCGGGATCATTCTCGTGGTGGCCGGGCACACGCTGCGCGGTTTGCAGAAGACGCCGGTGCATGTTCCCGGCTGGGAGTTTGTGGACGCGTGGATCTACGCCTTTCACATGCCGCTGTTTTTCTTTTTGGCCGGCCTGTTCGTCGAGCGTTCGTGCCGAGGGCCGCTCGGGCCATTCGTCGCCGACAAGGCGAGGAGGATCCTGTGGCCGTATTTTGTGTGGACGATTTTGCAGGAGGGTTTCCGCCATCTCACGGGGGCTTCGGCATCTGGAGGGCCCGGCCTTTGGACGATCATTTACCGGCCGGTGATGCAGTTTTGGTTCCTGTATGTCCTCTTTCTGCTCCTGGTGCTTTACGCTGTCTGGAGGAAGGCCGGCGGATCCTGGAAGGTGTTTGTCGCCGTGGCGTTCGCCCTGAACATCTCGCTCGCATTCGGGGTCGGCTACGGTTCGTGGGGCGTCATCTACCAGATGTGGCTCTACATCCCCTGCCTCGCGCTCGGAGTTCTTTTTTCCGCCCTGGTGCGGTTGGAGCAGGTGGATGAGTGCGGGGTGCCCGCGCTGGCCGGCTTCGCGCTCGGCGGATATGCAGCGATCGCCGCCGCCGTGTTTTTCCACGCGGCCGGTCTCGCGGGCTTTGTTGTTCCGCTCGCGGCGGCCGGGATTTTTGCGAGCGTCGCGCTCGCGGGATGTTTTTCCCGGTGGAGGCCGGCCGCAGGGCTCGGGGCGCTCGGCGTGCTCAGCCTGGAGATCTTCGTCGCCCACACGATTTTTTCTTCGGGCTTCCGCCAGCTGCTCCTTGCTGCGGGAGCCCGCAACGCGGCCCTGCATGTGGCGGGGGGCATCGCCATCGGGCTCGCCGGCCCGGTGATCCTCCATGCGGCCTGCAAGCGGTTCCACCTCCTGTTTCTTTTTTCGCTGCCCTCCAAACGCCATGCCTGAGGCCGCCAGAAAGAATTCCCGGCGGCGCATCCTCGTCGTCCTGTCGCTGCTGGCAATGATTGCAGGCATTTCCTCCGCCACTGCGGAGGAACCGAAGCCCCGCCCGCGGCTCGGAATCAACCTCGCCGGGCCGTGCGATTGGAACACCGAGCTGCCGTTCGTGGATCTCATGCGCTTTTCCAGAAAATGGTCATCGCAAAAAAAAGGCTCTCCCTTCGGGTCCGGTCCGGCTCTCGATCTGGATGAGAACGGCTATCCCAAGTCCCTGCCGGAAGGCGTCTGGGCCGAGTCCCCGCTGATTTCGTTTGGCGGGCATCCGTGGCCGTCGGGAAGCTACACCGTAACCTACAAAGGCCGTGGAAAGCTGAGCTTCGGGGCCTCGGCCGCCGGCGTCATCGAAGATTCGCCCGGGCGAATGGTGGTATCGCTCGATTCGCGCAAAGGCGACCTCCATCTCAGCATCCTGGAGACGGCTCCGGCGGATCCGGTCCGCGACGTCCATGTCATCATGCCGGGCTTCGAAAACTCGTGGCAGTCGAACCCCTGGAGCCCGCTCTTTCTCGGTCGATGGAGGGGCATGGCCTGCCTTCGTTTCATGGATTTTATGGCCACCAACAACTCCGCGATCCGGACGTGGAGCGACCGCCCGCGCCCGACGGACGCGACATTTGCCGGGCGGGGAGTCCCGCTGGAGCTTTTGATCGACCTGAGCAACCGCCTGCATACCGATCCCTGGTTCTGCATCCCCCACATGGCGGACGACGATTTCGTGAGGAAATTCGCGGCGATGGTTTTCGAGAATCTCGATCCCTCGCTGAAGGCCCACATCGAATATTCCAACGAGGTCTGGAACCCGGGATTCCTTCAGCACAAATTTGCCGCGGAAAAAGGGCTGTCCCTCGGCCTCGCCAAAGAGCCGTGGGTGGCCGCGTGGCTCTATACCTCGAAACGATCGGTCGAGATCTTCCGCATTTTCGAGGAGGTTTTCGGCGGCAGCCAACGCCTCGTCCGCATCCTGCCGGCACAGTCCGGAAACCCGGACATGGCACGCCGGATTCTGGATTTTCAAAAGGCTTCACAGCACGCCGACGCGCTCGCCATCGCCCCGTATGTCGGCATCAATGTGGGAGTGACGGCGGACCGCTACAATCCGCTCACCGCCGAGGTGGTCGCCCACTGGGATGTTGCGCAAGTCCTGGAGCGGCTGCGCTCAAAATCTCTCCCGGAGGCCATCGAGTCCATGCGGGAATTTCGTGAGCTGGCCTCCGCCCACGGCCTAGATCTCGTTGCTTACGAAGGCGGACAGCATCTCGTCGGCGTCCGCGGAGCCGAGAACAACAGCGTCCTCACCGAACTGTTTCAGGCTGCGAACTCGGATCCCGGGATGGGCCGCATTTACACCCGGATGCTCGATGCTTGGAGGCAAGATGGAGGCTCGCTGTTCTGTCATTTTTCCTCTGTCTCCCAATGGACGAAGTGGGGAAGCTGGGGCGTCCTGCAATATTTCGACGATGCCCCCGCCGGCTCTCCCAAGCTCTCCGCGTTGCTGGAATGGGCCGCCTCCACAGACCAGGTGATCGGTTCAACGGCGGAGGAGATCCGAGAGGTGCCAGTCCGTGAAAATGTCGATGCCGGCCGCTGACTTCGCTTCGTAAAGCACTCCGAAGATAAAAAGGAGAGCGGCCAGAACCAAAATTCCCCCGAGCACGCCTGCCGTCACGACAAGAACCATTCGCAGCCAGGGAGCCGGTTCCGAAGTGTTCCCGTGGCGCTCGTCCTGACCGGGCCCGGTTCCCGACCGGCGGGCGCGGATGGCATGATGAATCGTGCGGATCAGCTCGCCGCGATTCACCGGCTTGTTGAGATAGGAAAAAACCTTCACCTCACGCATGGCGTGAAAAAATAGCTCGCCGTCGAGATCCGGCGCCATCAGCACCCGCTGCATCCCGGGCCATCGCTCCCCGGTACGCGACAGAAACATCAGCCCCGTCTCACCGGGCAGATCGTCCGCACAAAGAAAAAGCTGCGGCTGGCTCGTTTCCAAAAACTCCTCCACCTCCGCCAGCGAATTCAAAAAAACCGACATGCTCCGCGCGGGCAGGGCGGCAGCGATGGCAGCCGCCGCCGCCGCATCGGGTTCCAAAATCAAAATCTCTGCCTCTTTCTCTGCCATTCCCGTGATGCCTCTCTGAAAATTCGTCAGAAGAATATCACAGAAGTTGCCGAACGGCTACGGTCTCGTTGGCCACGTTGTGCGTGACAAGATGCCGCAAGAGTCTTGCAATTTACCTCGCAAGCCGCCAGCTTTTTCCGAAATAGCTGTCCTTTAGGAGCGCTGTTTTTTCTTTTCATGAAAATCCTTCTGTTCGGAAAAAATGGGCAGGTTGGCTGGGAGCTCCAGCGCAGCCTGGCCCCGCTCGGGCAGCTTGTCGCGCTGAGCTCCGCAAGCCGCGAAATGTGCGGCAACCTCCGTGACCCAGCCGGCATCGCACAGACCGTGCGCAGCCTTGCGCCGGACGTAATCGTGAATGCCGCCGCCCACACGGCCGTTGACAAGGCCGAGTCCGAACCCGAACTGGCGGAGGCCCTCAACGCGCGGGCACCGGGTCTTCTTGCGGACGAGGCGCTTCGCTGCGGTGCCCTCCTGGTGCATTACTCGACCGATTACGTTTTTGACGGCAGCGGGAGCCGTCCGTGGACGGAAACCGACGCCACCGGACCGCTGGGCGTCTATGGGCGGACAAAGCTCGACGGGGAATCGGCGATGAAAAATTCGGGCTGCAAGTATTTAATTTTCCGCACCAGCTGGGTCTACGCCGCCCGGGGGAAAAATTTCGCGAAGACGATTCTCAAGCTGGCCGGCGAGCGGGAGAAGCTCACAGTTATTGCCGATCAAATCGGAGCCCCCACGGGTGCCGAACTGCTGGCCGATGTCACGGCACTGGCTGTCCGGCAGGCATGGAGCGAACCCGGGGTCTCTGGCATCTACCACCTGGCGGCCGGTGGGGAAACATCCTGGCACGGATACGCGACTTTCGTCTGTGAGTTCGCCCGGCAGGCCGGCGTGGAGCTGCGGGCCCAAACGATTGAGCCCGTGCCCAGCAGTGCATTCCCGACTCCCGCCAGGCGGCCGCTGAATTCGCGCCTCGACACCTCGCGGCTGTGCGGCACGTTTGACCTGCAGCTGCCGCTCTGGCAGACTGGCGTTGAACGCATGGTGCAAGAAATCTTCCCAGAAAAATTATGAACAAACGAAAAGGCATCGTTCTCGCCGGCGGCTCCGGAACCCGCCTCCACCCGCTCACGCAGGCCGTGTCGAAACAACTCCTGGCGATTTATGACAAGCCGATGATCTACTATCCGCTGAGCACGCTCATGCTCGCGGGGATCCGAGAAATTCTGATCATCTCCACTCCTCACGACCTTCCCAATTTTCGCCGCCTCCTCGGCGACGGATCCCGCTTCGGCGTCTCGTTTTCCTATTGCGAACAGCCCAGCCCCGACGGTCTTGCTCAGGCGTTTGTTCTCGGCGAATCCTTTCTGGGGGGGAGCCCGGTGGCGCTTGTGCTGGGCGACAATCTTTTCTATGGCAGCGCGCTCACGCAGGTGCTTGCTGACGCCGATGCCTGGCGCGAGGGAGCCACGATCTTTGGTTACGAAGTCACCAATCCTTCCGACTACGGCGTCGTCGAATTCGATGCGAACGGGCGCGCGATCTCGCTCGAAGAAAAACCCGCAAACCCCAAGAGCCGCTGGGTCATCCCCGGGCTCTACTTCTACGACGAGCGCGTGGCGACTCTCGCCCGCTCGCTCAAGCCTTCGCCGCGCGGAGAACTCGAGATCACCGACCTCAACCGCCACTATCTTGAGGAGGGAACACTGCGGGTCAAACGCTTCGGGCGGGGCACCGCCTGGCTCGATACCGGCACCCACGAGTCGCTGCTCGAAGCCGGCGATTTCGTCCGCTCAATCCAAAACCGCCAGGGACTCCGCATCGCCTGCCTCGAAGAAATCGCCTTCAACAGAGGCTGGCTCACCGCCGAGACGCTTTCCGAGATCGCCGAAAAATCCGGCAAATCCACCTACGGCGCCTACCTGCGCACCCTCCTCGAAAGGAAAAACCCATGAGAGTCGAACCGCTCAAGATTGAAGGCGCCCTCCTTCTCCAACCGAAAACCTATGGCGACGATCGCGGCTTCTTCCTGGAAATGTGGAATCGAAAAACATTTGCCCGTATCGGCCTCGATGTGGACTTCGTACAGGACAACCACAGTCGCTCGGAAAAATACGTCCTGCGCGGGATGCACTACCAAGTCAACGGGAAAGCTCAGGGAAAGCTCGTGTGGGTCTCGAGCGGGGCCGTCTTTGATACCGTGGTGGACCTCCGCGAAGGATCGCCGACATTCGGAAAATGGGACGGTCGCCTCCTCACCGGCGTCTGCCATGAACGGCTCTGGGCTCCGCCTGGCTGCGCGCACGGCTTTCTTGTCGTCAGCGACCATGCGGATTTCCACTACAAATGCACCGACTACTACTCGCCGAAGGATGAACGCGTCCTCCGCTGGAACGATCCGGAGACCGGAATTCACTGGCCAATCCCGATCGGTCTGAATCCGCAACTCGCTCCACGCGATGCCAACGGCCCTGGGTTTTCCGAGTGCGAAAAATATGCGGCCGCCAGCGATCTCGGCTGCGGTTTTCCAGCCCGCAAAGGCTCGATTTAGAGCGGTTTCATTGGAACCGCAGCCGAAAAAAAGCGCAGAAATCGCAAAAAGCCTCTTTCGCCCTCATCACTCGACGGTTCCATTTAGATGGCCCACCGGTGTTTCGCTAAGTTAATAAACCGGTTTTCCACCAGAGAGCCAACGTGATGCCCTGCGACCGCGAGCGCTGCCTCGCCGCCGGGATGAATGGCTTTCTGACCAAGCCGTTCAAGAAGGCCGAGTTCAACGCCGCCCTCGCCTGCCACCTCGCACCAAAGGGTTGAGTGAGAGAAGATCCTGCCCGTGGTGCCGGTTCTTGCTGGAATAGCGGCTTGAATTCTGTGATGTTGCCCGCGTGACGAACTCCCGACGCCTGCCTCTCATCCGGTTTGCGTTCGCCGCGATTCTTGTGCTGTTGGCAGCCTGGATCTGCTTTCAAGGCGGGGAGGATTTCATCGCCCCTGCCCTCGCGGCGGGCTTCCTGCTCTTCATGCACCTCCCCGTGACATGGAAATCCGATCCGCTTCCCGCGCCGCTCGTCTGGTCGGGACCAGCGGCGCTTTTTGTTGCCGGAAATCTTACCGGGCTGGTCCTTCCTCAGGCGATTGGCTGGACATGGGCCCTGTTCCTGTGGTCCCGCGCATCGGTGGCTTCCAGCGCGCTGCCGGTCGGGCGGAGTTGGATCGCGTTTTTCTTCGTGTTTCCGTGGATCACCCACGACTTCCCTGCGGTCGGGTGGTGGTTCCGGCTGAGCGGGGCAGCGGCGAGCGGGATGTTTTTTCAATTACTCGGGTTTCCGGTCATCCGCGAAGGCACGCGGCTCCTGGTCGGCGGGCTGCCGGTGAACGTCGAGGCCGCGTGCGCCGGGATGGGATTGTTGCAGGGGCTGCTCGTGGCGGGCGTCATACTCCTCCTCCTTTATTTTCCGACCGGGCGCACGTTCTACTTTCTGCTTCCCGCCATCCCGGTCCTCGCGTGGGTTTCCAACACGGCGCGCATCGCGGGGATCACCGGGGTCGCGCTCAGCGAGGGCGTGGAATTTTCGCAGGGGATCTTCCACACGTGGGGAGGGCTCGCGGTGACGGCGCTCATGGTCGGCCTCACGGTCGCGCTGCTCTCGGCCCTGCGCGCCCGGATTGGAAAGGCTGCTCCATGAGGGATTCGCTCAAGGTGCCCTGGTGGTTTTTCTTTTCGGTCGCCGCGTGGGGTGCCTTCCTCAACGTCGGGCTGCTTTCCGCATGGATCTATGACCCGTCGAACCGCTTCGGCGGCCTCGCATTTGTCCTGTGGCTTGCCGGCTGCGGGCTCGTTGTGTGGTCCGCCCGCCCGGTCCCTGCGAGGACGGGCGTGTGGATCGCCTCCCTCGTCCTGCTGGCCGTTGGGGAACTCGGCACCCTTCAGGCGCTCAAGCAGGCCGCCCTGGCGATCCTCCTGCCCAGCCTGTGCCGGAAGCCGTCCGCCTTCGCGATCATGGCCCTCGCCTCCGCCTCCTGGACTCCCGCATGGGGATGGGTTTTCAACCAGACGTTCGGGACCCCTCTCGATTTCCTCCGCCCCCTGTTTGTCATCGCGTGCCTGGGATCAGCCCGGCTCACCCCGAAATGAACCGACGTAACCTTCCCCTCGCTCTCCTGCTCGTTTCCGCCGTCCTGCTCAGCATCCTCTGGCCCCGGCTTCCAATGACTGGCGACCCGGATCCGCTCGCACGCATCCCGCGCGAGGGGATCGGGCTCAAAAGCCGCGATGTCGAAATCTCCCCGATCGAAAAAAAATGGCTCGGGGGCGCGGCCGGCCTCAAGCGCATCTTCTCGTTCCGCAGCCGCCTGTGGCTTCTCGCGGTCACCGACGGCACCAACAACCGCCAGGCCGTCCACGATCCCACCTACTGCTTCCTCGGCGAGGGCTGGAAGATCACCGGAAAAACCCGGATCCCTCTCGCGGGTGGCTCCGCCATGTCGGTCACGATGACCCGCAACGGGGAGACTGCCAGAACGCTCTACTGGTTCTACGACGGAGCGGCACCGTTTTCCTCCGTCGTCGAATTCTGGATCAAATCCACCGTCCGCCGCATCACCCGCGGGCTCAGCGGCCCCGAACCTCTCCTCTTTATTCTCCGCCCTGTCGGCACCCCGCCGGAGGATTGGCAGGCCGCCGCCAATGAGGTCGCCCCGCTTTTCCTCCCATTTCCAGTTCAAAAGTGAATAAAATACATTTTCATTTTGTTTTTACTGTAATAACTTCATAGATCAAGCGACTGACTTGGAACACGAAATTCTTATACAGTTGATGGATAGCATATTAACAACTCCATAAAACTTGGCACGCCCCCTGCGATATCATACAGCGTGAAAACAATCATCAAACTAGCCATCACGGCCATTCTGGCCCTCAGCATCTCAACTCCAACCGCTCGTTCGGATGACGGGTCGGACAGCAGCAAAACCCAATCCGAGAACTCCGACTCGAAGAGCCAATCCTCGAATTTGGAATCGCAGAGTAAGTCGACAGCCTCGGACTCGCAGAGCCAGGCAGCAAGCTCGGACTCGAAAAGCAGCTCAGACTCAAAGAGTCAGAGCGAGAGCTCGAAAAGCCAGGAGGGCGAATCCGCCTCGAAGGTTGCAGTAGATAATACGCCGAACATTTCGCCGGTCCAGTCAGCTGCTCACCCGTTCAATTTGGACATCGCGGGTCCCGTGTATCTGGCCGGCAGCGACGCCCGCTCAGCGGCCTTCCAGGCAAACGAGCTGCCCGCGATGATCAATACGGTCAACCAGAACCTCGGCGAATTCAAACCGCTCGACAACATCGCCTCGAAAGCGCTGGATCCGTCGAAGCTCGTTCTCTCGACAGACGCTCAGGTGCGGGTGTATTTTGTTGGTGAGGGGGCGGGATTCCACAACACGCTCGGGATCAACCTCGAGGGAACGGGCATCCGTTCGGGCGACCCGAAGCTGATTTTCCCCGACGCGTCGAGCCAGCAGTCTTCTTATAAATTCGGCGAAGACCAGGGAGGTTCGGTCCGCACCTCCAACGCACCGCTCATGTCGGGAGACTTCGTGGATTTCGGAACGATGAAAGCGGGTCAGAAGCTTGATTTCTTCCTCATCGCCGACGGGGCGAACGGAGCCAACAAGCTGCACGTCTGGACAGCGAGCCCATCGGTCAACAGCGACGGGATCCAGCACATGGCGAGCTTCGGGGTGAAGGACAGTTCCTACCTTCTCCTGAGCTTCGAGGATCTGGCCGGAGGCGGCGACCGGGACTTTAACGACATCGTCTTCGCGGTCCAGATCGGGGCCGCCAATGTCGCGGCCCTCGCGAACCCAGAGCCCCGCTCCGTCCTCACTTTCCTCCTTCTGGGAGCGACGGTTTACGTTGTCCGGCGGCGGATGAGCGGAGGCCAGGTGGCTATCCCTGCATGAAGCGCTGGATTTTTACATTAGCGGCGCTGGCGCTCGTCCTCGCGGCTGCGGCGTTCTTCTGGAAAAAAGCGGCGACCGAGCGGCGGGCCTCAACCACAATGGCTGCGGCCCGCAGCCTTTTAGCGAAGGGCCGGGCGGCGGACGCGCAGGTCCTTCTGCAGGCCACCAAGCCGCCAGAGCAAGCCAGCCCGAGCCGGGCCGCGTGGTTCGATCTGGAGGTGCGGACAGCCCTGGCAAACAGGCAGTTTGAACTGCTCCGGCGCTTGCGGGACCGCGACCCCGATGGCTTCGCGCGGAATCCCGAGGCGGTCTCCTGGATGGAGCGGATCGCGATGGCCCGCGGTGACGCGATACCGGACGACGCAGGGCCGATCCTGACCGCAGACAAAGCGCTGCAGGCCGGCGATGCCGCCACGGCACGGCAGGTCCTGGAATCCGCGAGGTTCGAGGGCAGCGACGAAGTCAACCGCCTCACGCGCCTCGCCCTCCTCGACGCCGACAAGCCCGAAAAGGCGTGGGCGCTCATCAGCCAAGCCTATGCGATCGACCCGAAAAATCCGGACGTCCGCACGTTTTCCGGGAATCTCTTGGAGCAGGAAGGGAAGCCCGAACTCGCGCGGAGGGACTATGTGGCGGCGGTCGTCGCAAACCCTCAAAACCTGCGGGCGCGCGACAACCTCGCGGAATTTTACCTTCGCCAGCAGATGCTCCCCCAGGCGGTGCAGACATGGCTTGAGGCCCCGCCCGCCGACGGCAGTGCGCTCTTTTATCTCAAGGCCTGGTTTTGGAACCGGGTCGGCCTCGGGTCTGTCCCGATAAACAATCCGGCAGTCCTCGGCGAGGCTGTCGCCAGCCTCGCCGCGCTGCCGCAGGGGGATTTTTGGGGCAACGATCCCGGACTTCTCCTCACCCAATCCCGCGTCCTCGCAGACCGCGCGGAAACGCTCTGGCTGCGCGTCCTCCAGGAGCTGAGGGCAGGCCGCGAGCCCGATGCGCTGAAGCTCCTGTCCCGCGCCTCGCCACAGCAGGCCGCCCGCCACACCTTCCTCCGGACAACCCTCGAGTTTCTCCTAGCGGCCCGCACCGGCGCGGGCGGAAACCCGCCGCCCGACATCCCGGAGATCAAAAAATCCGGGCACCCGTTCTGGAAATGGCTCGACGAAAACAAATCCGACCCCGAGGCCCTGCGGCAGCCATGGGTTCTGCCCGCGCTTTTTTGCGTGAGCGGATGGCTTCGCGCCGGCGTTGATATTTGCAAGCCGGAGGATCTTGCGGATACCCCCGAGTGGGCTGCCTACGCGGTCGCGCGCAGCGCCCAGGTTTGCGGGGACGCCCGGCACCTCGCGGATTTCCTCGCCGCCTCGCCCTCGAAATCCCCCGCCATGCAGCTCCTCCGCGGCGAATCTGAATGGGCGGACAACCGGAAGGTCGAGGGGCAGAAGATCTTCGAAAGCCTCCTCGGAACGCCGGAAGCCGGCTACCGGGCCGCGTTCCTCCTCGCGCTGGAAGCCCTCGCCCGCAACGATGCGGCCGGTGTCAGGCGAGTCATCGCGCGCCAGCCGGACTTCGCGGAGTCGGTCCCCGGCCGCGAGTTTCTCGCGCGGGCGGCCCTCGCGGAAGGAAAAGAGGATGACGCCCTCTCGATCTACAAATCGCTCGGCGACACCTCCGACGACGCCCGCATCTACCTCGCCCGAACCGCCTACAACGCGAAGGACTGGGGCCGCGCGGAGACGCTCGTCCGCTCGCTCATCGCCGACCACCCCAACGAGCCGGCCTTCGCCGACAACCTCGAAAAAATCCAGGCCGCAAAAAAATCCCAGTGAGCAAGCCCCTGCCGCCGATGGCGCTGCTCGCGCGCCAGATCCCGAAGCTCGCCTCCAGCAACCACACGGTCGTCATCACCGGAGAATCCGGGACCGGAAAAAGCCGGCTCGCGCGCAGCATCCACGATTCCGGGCCGCGCGCGAAAGGGACGTTTGTTTCCATCAGCTGCGCCGCGCTGCCCCGCGAGCTCCTCGAATCCGAACTGTTCGGGCACGAACGCGGAGCGTTCTCCGGCGCGATGCGCCAGAAGCCCGGGCGTGTCGAGCTCGCGCACCGGGGCACGCTCTTCCTCGACGAGATCGGGGACATGCCGCTCGAACTCCAGCCGAAGCTTCTCACGTTTCTCCAGGACCGCACTTTTTTCCGCATCGGCGGGCGCGAGCTTCTCGAGGTGGACGTCCGCCTCATCGCCGCGACCAACCGCGACCTTTCCCGCATGGTGCGCGACGGCACGTTCCGCGAGGATCTCTTTTTCCGCCTGAGCGTGCTGCCCGCCCACATCCCGCCGCTCCGCGAGCGCCAGAACGAAATCCCCGTCCTCGCCCTCAGCTTCCTCAAGGCAGCGCTCGCCGAGTTTGACGGGCCGAAGGAAGTCGCGCTTTCCCACGAGGCGCTCGACCTCCTGCTCACCCACCCTTGGCCGGGGAACATCCGCGAGCTCGAGAACGCGATGTTCCGCGCCGCCACGCTCGTCGAGCCCGGCCACGACATCGGTCCCGAACTCATCACTCCCGCCCTCCTTGACGGGGGAGCGCCAGACGGAGAGCCGCTGCAGCCCGCAGGGGAGATCCTGTCGCTCGCCGAGATGGAAAAGAAGGCCCTCGCCCGGGCGCTCGATCATCACGCCGGTCACAAGCCGTCCGTTGCCGCCGCCCTCGGAATCAGCGAAAAAAGCGTCTATAACATGATGCGGCGCCACGGGCTGGGAAAGTCGCCCGGAAGTGGCTTGGCCAAGGTGCGTTTCACTAACCCGGAAAAATCACAATGAAACAGCCCATCTTGCGAATCTTTTGCCCGCCTGCGTGAAATTCCGCGAGACTCAACGTTCCTAGATGTTGGAAATTCAAGTAAATTGCTGATTATAAGAAAGATGAGGCGAGGGTCGGAATCGAACCGACGCAAGCATTCCGACTGCCCGTAATGGCCTGTTCCTATGGCATATACGACATCAATAAACGTCGTTGACGCCAATGATTTTCCCACTATCTTTCCCACTATGCCGAGCATCTTCAAGCGGCCACGGTCGCCGTATTACTTCTGCAGTTACCGCAGCCATGATGGTCGCTGGCTGAAAAAGTCCACGAAGCAAAGAGATCGCTCCAAAGCGCTGACGATCGGTCTCAAACTGGAGGAAGCTGAGAAATCTGCGTTGCATGGCACCCTGACAACATCTCAGGCCAGGAAGCTTTTCAATGAAATTCTGCTCAAGGTCGGGGATGAACCGTTGGAGAACTTCACCATTGCCGGTTGGCTGCAGGAATGGCTGACCAGCAAGTCTGCTTCACGCACCGAAGGTACGGCTACACGGTATGAAAAACCGGTTAACGATTTCATCAGCAAGCTGGGCGACCGAGCAAATCTACCGCTTCGAGCGATCACGCCGAAGGATGTGCGATCTTTTCGGGATGCGGAGACGAAGCTCGGGAAGAGTCCGGTGACGGTAAATCTGGCGCACAAGACAATTGCTGGCGCGATGGCAGCAGCTGTCCGCATGGGATACCTCGACAGTAATCCGGCCATGGCGGTCGGGTATTTGCCCACGCATCAGGATCGGGTGGAAAAAACCGTCTTTACCCTGGAGGATGTCACCAAGTTGCACTCGGCCGCACCTTCAGATGACTGGAAGGGCGTGATA
>Ga0163199_1000887_pt1 | contig 18667 bp, 14 predicted proteins | sample PL_2010_150m_FD_113537 | JGI IMG/M metagenome (GOLD analysis project Ga0163199, IMG submission 113537) | Freshwater microbial communities from Powell Lake, British Columbia, Canada to study Microbial Dark Matter (Phase II) - PL_2010_150m | ecosystem: Environmental > Aquatic > Freshwater > Lake ...
CACTGGACGTCCTGCTGCGGGAAGCACGGCGGCTGGAAGCCTCCGGACCATGGCCGTTCGTCACGCGCCTCACGCTGGATCACGAACGGTTCGGCCGGTTCACGCTCGCTTCACGGGCTCACCGTAAGGGGATTTTCACGATCTCTGCTCCGCCAGCCTGGCAGCCCCGACTTTTTCGCTGCCTCTGGATGCCGGACAAATTGAACTGGTGGATCGGCATCATCTTTGCGATCGGGTCATTTCTGTTCGGGTTGGGCAGCGTCCTGGCACTCTGGACACAACTCGCCAACGCCTTGCGCATGGATGCCACCGCCGTCAATGCGGTATTTTTCGCCGGGTCGATCCCTTTTTCGTCAGCAGCCTACCTCCAACTCTACCAGGCCGCCAACGCACCGGACTTTGCAAAGCCGGGTGGCACCGGACCACGCGGGAGGCGCCTCATCGGATGGCGGCCGCACGAAATCGGATGGCTGGCCTGTGCCCTCCAGTTTGCGGGGACCCTCCTGTTCAATGTGAATACGTTCGATGCCATTCTCCCCGGCCTGAACTGGCTGCGGCAGGATTTCCTCGTTTGGATTCCTGATCTGGCCGGCTCGGTCCTATTTCTGGTTTCAGGCTACCTGTTCTTTGTCGAAGCCGGCCACTCCTATTGGTCGTGGCGACCCTCAAGTCTCACCTGGACGCTCAACTTCTCGAACCTGCTCGGATGCGTGGCCTTCATGCTCTCAGCGCTCTTCGCATTTGTCCCCCGGTCATCAGCCGGTTTTCCGGTGGAAGCCCTTGCATTCACTCTCCTCGGCGCCGCAGGCTTCTTTGTTGGCTCCGTGCTCATGCTCCCGGAGACCGCGTCAGAACAGGACAATCTGATCCCTAATGGCTGAAATAGACAGTGGTGATGGCGATCAGGATCAGCGCGATTGCCACGCCCGTGAAAAGCGGAATGCGTTCTGGCTTGCGGTAGGCGAGCCCGCTCATGGCCACCAATCCCAACCAGCAGACCAGCTTAACAATGACCCACCATGGAATACCCACGTGAAGAACTGACACCAAGCCGAAACCTCCGATCAGCATGAGGAGCGCCAGGGTGCCGATGAGAATGCTGCTCTTCTTCTTGTTCCGCGGGTCGGGATTTGCGAACGCCTGGAACAGGAAGCAGGTCATCAAAACCATCGAGGCCACGTGGAGCACCTGGTAAATGTGTAATTTCATGCGGCGTATCGGAGGCGGGAATCCCCGCGGCGTCAATCTTGTTTGTTCCAATAGTGAAGTCTCACCGATATTTTCGCGGGAAGAAAGAGGAAGGGAATTCCCTCCTCAAAAGCAACGTCAGGATTGAGACGGAGTGGAAAATCGACATAGATAACGCTTGATCGGGCATGATCTTTAACTGTTAATACGCTCATGTTCGCTCATGAACGCCATCAAAAGATTGTGTCTCTTCTGGAACGACACCATCGCATGGAGGTGCATGCGCTGATGGATATCCTGGGAGTTTCGGCGGCGACATTGAGGCGGGATTTGACATATCTCGGGCGGACCGACCGCGTGGTCCGCGTGCATGGAGGGGTCTTCCATCCGAGCGCGATGACCGGCGAGCCGAGTTTCTGGCAAAAGGCGGCAATGTCGGTCAAACCAAAGCGTGTGATTGCGGAATCCGTGGCGGCAAGCATCGACCAGCGGTCAACGGTTTTTATCGACAGCGGGACGACTTGCTTGGAAGCGGGCCGCCTTCTGAGAGGCCGAACCGACCTGACAATCATCACAAATTCCCTGCCATTGATTGCCAGCCACGAGCAGTTCCGCGCTCGCCTGATCGTGCTGGGCGGCGAAATGCGGAATGTCAGCGGCGCCCTGGTTGGAGACCTGGCACTCTCCGCTCTCAACCGCCTGCGGGCGGATGTGGCCCTGATCGGGGCATCCGGACTCCACGCGGAGGACGGCGTCGGGACCACGGAACTGCTTGAGACTGCAGTGAAGCGCGAGTGGCTCGCCCGAAGCCGCAGGAAAGTTTTGCTCGCAGACGCCTCGAAATGGTCTCAAACCAACCTTGTCTCTTTCGCCCGGTGGGACGAGTTCGACGAATTTTACACCGACAAAAAGCCGCCATTCCGAAGAAGCGGCCTGAAAATTCATCATCCATGAAACGACTCGACCAGAAAATCGCGAATATTCTCAACAATCCATCCGGGGCGAAGGATTTCATCATCGCCGATGCGAAGGACGCCGACATGGCATTCGGCATCACCGCTCCCGGCCCCCAGACGGGTGCCTGCAGGCACGGCTACAATGAATCCGAGGGATGCTGGAAGACGCTCGACCAGTATCTCGACCAGATCCGCGGGGTGATCCGGCAGGATATCGTGGACATCGTCCTGCTATCCGCCTCAAACCTCGAGCGGCTGGCGATGCAGGAGAATCTCTTTGCAAATTCCGCTATCACGCCGGCGGCAAGGGCGAACGACACCTCGGATGTGTGGGCGGTCCGCGGAGGAAAATATCCGACCGATTATCCCTCGCGCTCGTTCCGGACCGCTAATATCTGCCACATCAAATACGGCAAGATCACCGAGGATTGCACCCAGCCGTTCCCCGGAGCCGATCTGGGGCTCTACTCAATCACCTTCACGAACAACATTGATTGGGACTACAAGGCGCTGACCGACTTCCATGATTTCCGGCTCGAGGCCGAGCGCAAGCGGTTCCGGTATTTCCTCGAGGTGTTCAACCCGAATGTGAATCCGGGGATTCCCGACAAGAAGGTGGCCGGCTTCCTGAACGACCACATCATCCGCACGCTCGCCGGAGTCACATCGGCGGGACGGCCGATTTTTCTGAAGATTCCCTACAATGGTCCCGGACCGCTTGAGGAGTTGGTCGCCTACGATCCCAAGCTGATTGTCGGCATCCTCGGGGGAAGCTCTGGAACCACGCTGGACGCGTTCCAACTCATCCATGACGCCCGGAAGCACGGCGCCCGGGTGGCCCTCTTCGGACGGAAGATCAACCTTTCCGAGCATCCGCTCGCTTTCATCGAACTGCTGCGCCGAATTGTGGAAGGGGAAATCACGCCGGTGGAGGCGGTGAAGGTTTATCACGGTATCCTCCAGAAGAGCGGCATCCGCCCGCAGCGGACGCTCCAGCAGGACCTCCAGCTCACCACGAACAAGATGAGCTATCGGTAGAAGTTTTCAGTATTCCGTTTTCCGTTTTCAGCGAAGAGAATGGCCGACTCATTCCGAAAACGATCCTATGTCCACGCTTCCCTTCGACCAGCTCCGCATCTCCGGGGAAATTTTCACCGGCGACATGATGCGGAAGCTTTACGCCACCGACGCCTCCGAATACCAGGAGATGCCGGCGGCAGTGGCCTTCCCGAAAACCGAGGCGGACGTGAGGGAAATCATCCTCTTCGCAAACAAACACGGCGGCGGGATCATTCCCCGCACGGCCGGCACCTCGCTGGCCGGGCAGGTCGTGGGAAGCGGTCTCGTCGTCGACCTCCGCCATTTTAACGAAATTCTTGAGATCAACCGGGAAACCAGACGGGTAAGGGTCCAGCCGGGAGTCGTCCGCAACGAGCTGAACTTCGAGCTCGCAAAATACGGGCTCGTCTTCGGACCCGAGACCTCGACCGCGAACCGCGCGATGATCGGCGGGATGGTCGGCAACAATTCGTGCGGCTCCAACTCGATCGTATACGGAAGCACGAGGGATCATCTGGTCTCGGCGCGCGGTTTTTTTAGCGACGGAAGCGAGGGCGTTCTTCAGCCGCTGTCCCCAGTGGAATTTCAAAAAAAATGCAGCGGGTCCGACTCGCTGGAAGGAAACGTTTACCGGTCGGTGAGAGAAATGCTCGGCAATCCGGAAAACCGCCGGCTGATTACTGAAAATTTCCCGCTCAAATCGATTCCGCGCCGCAACACCGGTTATGCCCTCGACCTGCTGATGGACGCGACAGCCTTCGATCCCGCTTCGGGACGGGATTTCAATTTCTGCAAGCTGATCGCGGGATCCGAAGGCACGCTGTTTTTCGGAGTGGAGTTCGATCTTCTCTGCGATCCCCTCCCCCCGCCCTGCGTCGCGCTCGTCTGCGGGCATTTCCACTCGGTGGACGAAGCCCTGCGGGCGAACCTGATCGCATTGCAGTTCGCCCCCTCCGCCTGCGAGCTGATCGACCGTCACATCCTCGAATGTACGAAGGCGAATCTCGCGCAGGAAAGAAACCGGTCATTTGTCGTCGGAGATCCAGGAGCCGTGCTGGTTGTGGAGCTTCGTCGGGACCATGACGCAGACGTCTCGGCCGCAGTCAGCGGGCTTCAGGAAGACTGGAAGGCGGCCGGCTTCGGCTATGCGGCACCCGTGCTACTCGGGGATGAAGGCAACAAGGTCTGGGAGCTGCGGCGCGCGGGACAGGGGCTGATGAGCAATGTGGTTGGAGACGCCAAGCCGCGAGAGGTCGTCGAGGACACGGCGGTGGACGTCCATGATCTCCCAGCCTACATCGCGGAATTCGACGCGATCCTGAAAACGAAATACGGAATCGGCTGCGTGTATTACGCGCATGCGGGCTCCGGAGAGATCCACACCCGTCCGCTTTTCGATCTGAAAACCGAACAGGGACTGAAGACGTTCCGCGGTGTCGCCACGGATATTGCGCATCTCGTGAAAAAATACCGCGGCTCGCTGAGCGGCGAGCACGGCGACGGCCGCCTGAGAGGCGAGTTCATCCCCCTGATGGTCGGCCTCGAATGCTACGACCTCATGAAGCAGGTCAAGGCCGCCTTCGATCCACTCAATCTCTTCAATCCGGGAAAGATCGTGGACACGCCGCCGATGGACACCCACCTGCGCCACGTTCCCGGACATCCGACGCCGGAATACACGACGGTCTTTGATTTCAGCGATGAGGCGGGAGTCGTCCGGGCCGCCGAGAAGTGCAACGGGTCCGGCGACTGCCGGAAATCCCACCTCGCCGGCGGGACGATGTGTCCGAGCTACATGGCGACACGCGAGGAAAAGCACACGACGCGCGCGCGGGCGAACATCCTCCGCCACACGCTCTACCATCCCACAGACGCGGCGAACCCCTTTGACAGTGCCGAGGTCAAGGAAGTGATGGACCTCTGCCTGTCGTGCAAGGCGTGCAAAAGCGAATGCCCGTCGAGCGTGGACATCGCCAAGCTCAAGGCGGAATTCCTCCAGCATTACCACGACGCCCACGGGATTCCCCTCCGCTCCCGGATCGTCGCGGGATTTTCGGACGCCGCCCGCCTCGCCTCGATCTTCCCGGGAATTTACAATGCGATGTTCCAAACCGCATGGATCCGGAAACTGTTCAACCGGCTCGTGGGATTCCACCTGGACCGCACGCTGCCAAAAATCAACCGGCAGACATTGCGGAGCTGGTTCAGAAACCATAAGCCGCTCCGGCCGCTGAAAAACCTGAACGGCCGCGTGCATCTCTTCTGCGACGAGTTCACAAATTACAACGACCTGGATGCCGGCATCGCGACCGTCGAACTGCTCGAACTCCTCGGCTACGAGGTGGTCATTCCCGACCATGTGGAAAGCGGGCGCGCCTCGTTTTCGAAGGGACTCGTGCGCCGGGCAAAGGGGTTCGCCGATGAAAACGTGCGACGCCTCGCGCCGGTCGTTTCGGAAAAGGAACCGCTTCTCGGCATCGAGCCGTCGGCGATCCTCGGATTCCGCGACGAATATCCTTCCCTCGTCGATCCTTCCCTGCGGGAATCCGCCCGCTCGCTGGCCGCCAACTGCCTTCTCATCGAAGAGTTCCTGTGCCGCGAAGCCTCCGCCGCACGCATCGACTCGGGTCTTTTCACAAGCGATCCGAAAACCATCCACCTGCACGGGCATTGCCACCAAAAATCCCTCGTGTCCATCGACCCGACGGTCCGCATGCTCTCACTCCCGGAGAATTTCATTGTGAAAGTCATCCCGTCCGGCTGCTGCGGCATGGCGGGATCGTTCGGATATGAGAGCGAGCACTACGACATCTCGATGAAAATCGGGGAACTGGTCCTCTTCCCCGCCGTGAGGAACCAGACTGCGGACTCAATCGTCGCAGCGCCCGGGACAAGCTGCCGGCACCAGATTCACGATGGAACCGGGCGCAAGGCGCTCCACCCGGCGGAAATTCTCCGGGCAGCCCTCAAGACCGCCCGTTGAGACATCAACACGCCCGGTTATTTCACGATCAGAACGATCGCGAGGAGCATCGCAAAATCGCCTGAGCCGTGGCCGATGATTGAAGAGGCAAGGCCATCGACCTTTCTGGCGACAGCGCGCCAAAGCGCACCTGCCAGAACAAGCCCCAGCACAGGGAGTATCGCTTGAACCGGAGTCAGTCTTCCGAAATATAGAAACATCGGGGTGTGCAGCAGGGCGTAAAAGACATCGTTCATCCAGCCGCCGGGGCTCGCAAAATTCTGCCTCCAGTAAAATTCCTCGAGAACAGGATTGATGGTCGAGGAGTAAACAAGAAAGGGAATCATCCCCGTGAGCCCGGCACGGGAAAATTGCTTGAGAACATAACTACCGTGAGGATCCAGGTGCTGGATGAATTCATAAAACATCCACCCCATCCCGAGCGACAGCGAAACCAGCCCGATGACCGCTCCCATATGGAAACCGCGCAGAATGATCCCTGGTTTCTCTGCCCGCTTCCCGATGATCAGTGAGCAAAGCAAGACGCTGTGATAAAGGAGGATCGCCGCCCATCCGCTATGCAGAAAATATAAACCTGCACCAATGGCGCACACAGAAAGCAAGCAGGCTATCAATGGCGCAATCATCGTATCCCTCCGTGCTGCCTGCCCATGGTTCTGATCCGGATTCATTTCTCGTAGATGACTCTGCCAGATCTGTTTCGTAAAGAAATTGTCATGTCTTCTTTTTGAAACACGGAGACTTTACAATTCGTCCAGAAGTCAGTAACATGCTTCCTGTGAAAAGAATAAGCGTTCTCATGGCTTTGGACTGGTATGATTCCGAGTTGCACAGGGGGATTGCCGCCTATGCGAGAGAACGGGATTGGGTTTTAAACACCCACATGGCTCGCACCCACCAGATCCCCGAAGGTTGGGAGGGAGACGGCGTGATCGGCTTGATGGAACGTCCGACGACGCGCTCATTTGTCCGTTCGCTGAGGCTTCCCACGGTCGACATGGGTGGGCATTTTTCGGAATTTCCACAGGTTTTGTCGGACAACCACCGGGCAGGTGCCATCGGAGCCGCGCACTTTTTGGAAAGAAACCACAAACATTTCGCATTCTTTTTCATTCAGAACAGCCGGCTTGAACAAGAGGTGTCCGCCGGGTTCATCCAGACGGTCGAGGCAGCCGGAAGAACGTGCCATCTTTATCATTGGAACCAGGCGCAATCCGAACACGAGGTGAATTACCGCTCGGTTCACAATTGGGCAAAAACCACTCTCTCCTCACTCCCCAGGCCGGTTGCCGTCATGTGTCAAAATGATGACACGATGGCGATCATCCTCAATGCAGCTGTCGATGCCGGACTTCATGTGCCGGAGGAAGTCGCCCTGCTCGGGTTGGGAAACATGACCCTGACTTGCGAATTTTTGCCGGTGACCCTTTCCAGCATCGACGCAGATCTGACGGGACACTCCTATCGTGCAGCCCAGGAGCTCGACCGGTTGCTGCAGGGAGGCGCACCGCGGGTGACTCCCATCAGGGTCCCCCCGAAGGCGGTCGTCCTCCGGGAGTCCACCAACTTTTTGGCGGTCTCAGACCCTCATGTTCTGATCGTGCTGAGAAAGATCTGGGACAATTATGCCGAGCCCCTGTGCGTGGAAAAACTGGTCTCCTCGGTGCCGATTTCCAGATCAAGCCTTTACAAGCTGTTCATCCAGCAGGTCGGGCGGCCGATCGCCCGCGAGTTGATGCGGGTCCGCCTCGACCACGCGAAAAGCCTGCTCACCACGACCGAGAAGTCGGTGGGGAAAATCGCGAGGGAATGCGGGTTTTCCAGCCTGATCACATTCAGCCGTGCGTTTTCAGAAAATCTCAAGATGAGCGCCAGCGAGTTTCGCGCGGCCCACCACGCGCAGGAGGAGGATGAACTCGTTCCCCCGATCGCTGCTGATCTTCCCGTCTGACAAGAACGCTATCGGGTATTCAGAGGTTTCCCGTTGCCGCTGTTCCAGTCATCGAATTTCTTTTTCAGTGACTTCACGCGGTCCTGGTCGCCATCGGCAAGATTTCTGGACTCGGAGACGTCGTTTTTCAGGTCGTAGAGTTCCATGGGTTTTCCGGCATTCGGCCGGACGAGTTTGGAATCCCCGTCACGCACGGCAACCTGGGCGTAGAATTTCCAAAAGAACGTCGTGCGGGCCGGGGCGGAGGCTTTGCCTTCGAGCCACGGAAAAATGTCCGCCCCGTCGAGCCCGGGATCCCTCGGCCCACCCGCCAGAGCGAGGGCGGTCGGTAGAATATCCAGGCTGATGACCGGATCATCCAGCACCTTGCCCGGGGACAAATGTCCGGGCCAGCGCACAAAAAACGGAACCCTGATTCCACCTTCCCAAACCTCGGCTTTTCCTCCGCGCAGAGGAGCGTTGCTGGAGCCGTTGACGGCCGCTCCCTCCAGAATGGGACCTCCGTTGTCGCTGAGAAAGATGAGCAGAGTGTTGCCCTCAAGGCCGTTTTTCCTGATCGCCTCCAGAATTGTGCCCACTCCGTCATCCAAAGCCCGAACCATCGCGGCATACTTCCGCCGCGCGGGATCCTGAATCCCGGCGACCTCGTCAAGATACGATTGCGGTGCCTCCATAGGTGTGTGCGGGGCATTGAAGGCGGCGTAGAGGAAAAACGGATGCCCCTTATGTCGGTCGATGAAGCCTACACTCTCCTCCGCGATCGCCTGGGTCAGGTATTTGTCCAACTGAACAGGCTCGTTGCCGCGGAAGATCGGCCCCCACTTGGGATCGTTTCCCTCGAAGTAAGAATGCATGCCGGAGAGGAACCCGAAGAACTCGTCGAATCCGCGCTTGTTTGGACGGAATTCAGGCGTCTCACCTTGGTGCCATTTGCCGAAGATGCCGGTTGCGTAACCCAGGGGCTTGAGCCGCTCGGCAATCGTCTTTTCTGTGAGCGGCAGGCCCCATGTGGCACCCGGCTCCGGATTGCCCTCGAACCCAAAGCGGTCCTGCCAGCGCCCGGTGAGCAGGCCGGCGCGCGAGGGCGCACAAACCGGCGCGGTGACATAAGCATCTGTGAAACGAACCCCATCCGCCGCGATCGAATCCATGTGCGGAGTCGCAATATCCTTGCAGCCCTGAATGCCGAGATCGGCATATCCGAGATCGTCGGCCACGATCAGGACAATGTTCGGCTTGTCGGTTGCGGCGGAAGACGGAATGACCGAAAGCGCAAGGGCGCAGAAGATGAATCCAAGGGTGTGAAGTTTCATTACGGGGGTATGGTGAGATGAATGTTAAACACAGACGTGCCAGCAGGACCAGCCCGCCATGAGACGGAAAAACCAGCCCCGCCGGACGTCCCGGCGATGGAAACTGACGGTTGGCTTAAAGAGTCTTCTCCGGTTGCTTACGGGTCAGGTGAACCGGAGTGCCATGGTGAAGGAATTCCACGCTGCCCCCTTCAATGAGGACGTAACGGGTCTTGTCCGGCATCATGGTCACCTCGATCCCCTGTCCCCGCCACCAGACGTGGAACGCACATTCTTTCCAAGCCGATGGCAGGCGCGGGGAGAATTCGAGCCCACGGTCATAATCCCGCATGCCTCCGAACCCGTTGACGACCGCCATCCATGTCCCGCCCATGCAGGCGGAATGAAGGCCCCCGGCCACATTGCTCTTGAAATCGTTGATGTCCATGCAAGCGCTGAGATGGAAGAACTGGTAGGCTTCCTCCATGCGCCCAAGCTCCGCCGCAATAATTGTGTGGATGCATGCCGAGAGCGATGATCCGTGGTTGGTGCGCGGTTCGTAGAAGTTGTAATCCGCCTCCTTCACCTCCCTGCTGAACTGGTCGCCATGGACGAACAGCATGAGGACCGTGTCGGCCTGCTTGCAGACCTGCGTGCGCCACAGCATGAGCGGGTGCTTTTTCTCCCGGATGTCGGTGTGCATCGGAATCTCCGACATGTCCACCGGGCTGAGATTCAAAAACCCGTCGTCCTGCGCATGGATGCCGAGATCCTCGCGGAACGGAATATACATCGCGTCCCCGGCACGCTGCCAGGCATCGCGTTCGTCCCGCGTGAACCCGCAACGGGCGCAGAGCGTCTTGAATGCCTCGGGAGCCTCCTTTTCCATCCGGTCAAAAATTTGCGCCGCATAGCGGAGGTGCCACTGGGCCATCACGTTCGTGTAGCAGTTGTTGTTGACCCCGCAGGCGTATTCGTCGGGCCCGCAGACTGCATTGATGCAGAATTTTCCGTCCCGCAGCGGAACGTATCCACCAAGATCTTCGAGGAAGCGCGCAGTCTCAAAGAGAATCTCGGCACCGCGCGCCCACAGCCATGCGGTATCGCCTGTCTGCTCGACATAACGGCGGATCGCCCAGGCCACCGCGGTGACAAGGTGGTATTCCGCGGTCGAGGCCTCGAAAACGGTGGCGCATTCATCGCCGCTGATCGTATTCCATGCGTAGAGAGCGCCCTTGTTGCCGACCTCGCGAGCCCTCTTCCTTGCCTTGTCGAGCAAATGGTAGCGGTAGTCGAGCAGCGGCTGCACGATCTGCGGCTCGCTGTAAAGCGCCGGCGGAGAAATATACATCTCCGTGTCCCAGAAGACATGCCCGCAGTATTTGTCCCCGGTGAGGAAGTTCGCGCCGATGCTGAGCTTCGGATGGCACGGGAAGCTCTGCCGGAGCTGGAACAGGTTGAACCGGATCGCCTGCTGGTCGGCGGGGTTTCTCTCGATGCGGATATCGTGAAGCGGCCACCATGCCTTCCACCAGGCGGCCTGTTCCATTTCGAGCGCGGCAAACCCGCCTGCGGCATCGGCAACAGCCAATTCGGATGCCTTGCCGATGATGACGTCATTCGCGAGGTCGATGGTGGAAAGGAAGGCGACATTTTTTTCGAGGCGGAACACCTCACCCTTAGCCAGGCGGACCGTCGCCTCATGCTTGACCGAGCGCTCTCCCGCAAGACGATCGCGGCTGCCGGATCCGACGAAGCGTGTCGCGGCTGCAATCGCGACGGCGTGAGGACCGTCGGCCGGGTTCAGAAGGAACGTGTCGCAACCTGCGGACTCCCCGATTTTTTCCACCAGAATCGGTTCGCCCGGCAAATGCCAGTGACCGGTGGGAATGATCGTGGAGGCGGAGAGATGCACTTTGCAATCTTCCAGCGCCTCGACCTCGTAACTCAGCGCCGCGCAGTGGCTGCGGGTCATGCTGACAAGTCGGTTGGTCCGAACGCGGACCTTCGGAGATCCGGCGGGCGCCCACACAAACTCGCGGACCAGACAGCCGCGCTCGAAATCCAAATGGCGGCGATGACCCGATATCCCGGCAGCATCGGGCGCGAATTTCACGCCATCAACCTCCAGATCGACACGGGTCCACTCCGCCACGTTGAGCATCAACTCCAGTCCTTCGGCGAAACCGGGCAGCTTCCAGAGGTGCTCGTAGGGTTTGCGGCCGAACACCCCGTTCACAAATGTGGCAGCGTAGGTGTGCCCCGGCCAGGCGGTCTCCTCAAGTGCTCCCCTCACGCCGATGACGCCGTTGCTCAAAGCAAAAATCGATTCCCAGTATTGGCTCCTGCGCTCGCGGAGCGCGGTCTGGCTGATCCCCCATGGCTCGGGCTCCGGACGATGAAGACGGCCTGTCTCCAAAAGGGAAAGCAGGTTCACCGAGGTGAAGTCGGGGATCACTTCGGCTGCATTGGGAAGTCCCTCCGAGGTTCCCACGCCGACACATTTCATCCCGGCCCGATGAGCGGCTTCAACACCGGAAACCGCATCCTCGAAAACCATGCAATGGAAGGCAGGGATTCCCAAACGCTCCGCGCCGAGCAAAAAGATTTCCGGATCCGGCTTGGAACGGTGAATGTCGGCGCCGGTCACGACCGCATCGAACAGATCGCTGATCCCGAGCGCCTCGAGCACGCCCACGGCATTCTTGCTTGCGGAACACAACGCGGTATGGATGCCTGCCGCGCGGGCTTCCCGGATGAAGTCGACGGCACCGGGGACAACATCCGCTTCGCTGATATTGCGGATGGCGTCCACATAGATCGCATTTTTTCGCGTAGCGAACGCCTCCTTCTCCTCCGGGGATTTTTCCAATTTGTTGTGGGCAAGGATAATGTCCACACTGTCCGTCCGCGAGATCCCGCGCAGGGAATGGGCCAGCTTCTGAGGAAAATCCCAGCCTTCAGCTTCGGCAAGTTTCCGCCATCCCATTTCATGGTAGCGGTCGGTGAATACAACAACCCCGTCGAGATCGAACAGGAAGGCACGGATTAATAATGGATTCATAGGATGTGTAAAACTGCGTTGGGCTCAGGCACGGACGGATTCGGCTTCGCCGGCCGGAATGGCGGAACCACTTTTGCAGACTGCCAGCTCAGCCGTCCACTCACCGCCGGTTTCGATCCGCGTCCCGTTGGGCAACAGAAGGCGAACCGGACGCTGGGATCGAAGGGTATAGGAGATGGTTGCCGGCCCGGTGCGTTTCCATGCGATTTCCACATGGTCGTCGCTGGCATAAAGCGGCAGGCGCCCCGAGGCTGAGATCAGATCGCCGGGATGAATTTTCAGTTCAAAAACGTCGCAGCCGAGATCATACCGAGGGTGCAGCCCGAGCGCGTAGCGGGAGAGGATCCATGTGGGACACCCGGACCACTGGTGGCAGTGGCTCCACCGGATATCAAAAACCTCCGGCCATGTGGTGAGACCGCAGTCCAACGCCCAACCCCAGCAGGATCGGATCTGACCAAGAACAAAATCCATCTCGCCGTGCTCGATCAGGACAGGCAGCACATGATGCAGGAAAAACGGAGTGATCAGTTGGTCGCTCTCGACAGTCGTTCCTGAATGCCGCTGAGCGGCCGGGTTGTTCGGAAAGCATGCCAGAAGGTGCTTCTTCAAAAATGCCACCGCCGAGGGGATGCCCGCGGCCGGAACGACTTTCTGCGCCAGAGCGAGCGCGGTTGTATGGAATCCCTGCGCCTCCCAGCAATCGGGACTCGCCTTCAGGCACCCCTCAAGGTGACGAAAATAGCGCCCGGCAATTTCCTCTGCATCGGCTGCCCACTTTGTGCCATCCTGCCCGATCCATCCCGCCCAGTCGGAAAGGGCGCGCAAGGCCCCGAGATACATGAGAGAAAGAGCCGGATCGAACCCGGCCTCGTCCTGCTTCCCTTCAAGAAAAACCGTCGCCGACCCGCGATATCCCCAGTCGATGAAATTCCAGTGCTTCGGGTTGGTACGCAGTCCGAGCGGCTCGCGGTCCGCGTCAAATGACCGGATATTCGCCACAGCAAAATCATAGAGGCTCCGCAGCAATTCCTTGTCGCCTCCGATCCGGAAATAATGGGGCACAGCGGCAACCCATTGGATGGCAAACGAGGGAAGAAACTCCCGGGTGCCAGGAAAAACCGCCGGAATCAGTCCATCCTCGCGAGCACACTGCGCGGCCTGGATGAGCCCGCGCTCAAGGGGACGCCAATCCGAGTAAGCAACCGCCAGAATATCCATTCCCGCCCCGACTGCGTCGCCGAGCCACTGGCCGCGCTCGCGGTGCGGGTTGTCGGTAACGGCATCTTCCACACAACTGCGGAGGGTTTCGACCCCGGTTGTCCAGATGCGGTTCAGAAGCTCGTCGTTGCAGGAGAAGGCACCCGCCGGATCATCCGGGCAGTAAGCGCGCTCGTTCCACTCGACCGATTCAATTTGGAGACCGGCTGCCTGGTTTCCCAGCAGATGAACCTCGAGAAAGCGGGCTCCTTTCGGCTGCAGTGGCTCGACGGTCTGGGTTCCGCCGGACAGAATCCATGTATCCAGCATGCACGAGTTGTCCCCTCCTCCGCTTTTCAAATACGGACTCACGCGGCCGTGGGTCAGACACTCGGAATACGCGCATTGGAGCAGAGTGCCCGCCGGGGCGGAAACCTTCAGCGTCGGCCGCCCAAGCTGCACCCGGTCGAGATCGAAGCGCTGCCAGATCCCCTCGGGAGGAAGATCGGAAACCACGAGATCCCGGGTGATAAAATTCATCGGCGGGTCGTGGGCGACCGGCGAGTGATTCACGAGTTCCCCCTCCGCCACTTTGGTAATCGCCCGCGGCCGCAGTGTGATGTCGCCAAGCCTCGCCGTCTCATCAGGGCCAAGCTTCACATCCGACCGACACACATCCGCCCACCCGGCGTCGTTGAATTCTTTTTTGGTCCAACCTCCCGGCAAGTGGCGCGTGTCGCACCATTCCACCGGACCCAGCACACAGCCGAGCCGCCTTCCGGTTTTCTGGTAGGCTCCCGCCTCGATCCCCTTCCATACAACAGGAACATCACCCTTCGCCGTCACAACAGCATGGAAAAATCCCGGCACCTCGGCGCTCAACAAGCGCGTCGTCACCCCGTGAAAATGCCCGTGAACGGCGATCACATGTTTTCCTTTCGACAACCTCACCCTCGAAACCAAAAAAGCGGGATGCGCAACGTCAAAACGCGCGGGACCTTCGTCCAGAATATTTCCATCCACCCAGAGCCGATACATCGAAGCTCCGATATGACGGATCTCGATCTCTTCATTCCTGCCGAGCTCAAAAGTTCCACGAATCAAGACATGGCTGTCCGCTGCTTCGACTCCCTGCACCCAGAATGGAAAAGATTGTCCCACAATACCTCGTTGTTGATTGCTCCACACCTCAATAACCAAATAAACTGATCATTGAATGAATTTGGCATTGTTTGCATAAAATCTTTTTTCTGAAAAGCGATTTTAGGAAATATTTATCAATGCCCCGATTCCCTTCCGCTTTCGCCATCTGTCTCTGCCACGAGGGGAAGCATTTTCCTTCCACCCGGGAACTTCAAAAGTGAACCTGTCCTTGGCAAAGCCATGAATCGCCGTAAAGATGCCTTCGCCTTTAGCAAACCATGCCGACACTTGAAACCAAAGTTGACGGGCTCGCGCTTCCGAATCCTTTCGTGATCGCGTCCGGGCCCCCGGGGACGAATTTGAACGTCATTTCGCGCGCGTTTCGCGAAGGCTGGGGAGCGGTGGTCGCCAAGACGATCAGCCTGGATGCGTCGAAAGTCGTCAACGTCAGCCCGCGCTACGCGAAACTTTATGCCGATGGAGGAAAGGAAATCATCGGGTGGGAAAATATCGAACTGATCAGCGACCGCCCGTTCTCCGTGTGGCTGGAGGAATTCAAAAAGTGCAAGGACGAACACCCGCAAGGAATCCTGATCGCCTCGATCATGGAGGAGTTCCGCCGGGATGCGTGGGTGGAAATTGTCGAGCGCTGCCAGGACGCCGGAGTCGATGGATTTGAGCTGAATTTCTCATGTCCGCACGGGCTTCCGGAAAGAAAAATGGGTTCGGCCATGGGCCAGGATCCCGAGATTTTGGAAGAGGTCTGCAAGTGGGTGATGGACGCGGCAAAAAAGCCGGTCTGGGCGAAAATGACGCCGAATATCACCCACATCGAAGATCCCTCACGCGCGGCCCTGAAAGCCGGTTGCCACGGGATCAGCGCGATCAACACGCTGCGAAGCGTCATGCGGGTGAACCTGGAGACTCTGCGTCCGGAACCGACGGTTGAAGGCTATTCGATGGTCGGAGGGTATTCCTCCACCGCGATCCGCCCGATCGCGCTCCGGATGTGCATGGAAATTGCCGCCCTGATCCGGAGCGAATTCCCGGGGCGCTCGCTGTCCGGAATCGGCGGGATTGAAACCGGCACGCACGCGGCGGAATTTCTGCTCCTCGGCGCGGACACCGTCCAGGTCTGCTCCGGCGTCATGAAATCCGGCTACGGGATCGTGGAGAAAATGAAGGAGGAACTCCTGGCCTTTATGGAAAATCACGGATTCCAAACCCTCGAAGATTTCAAGGGACTGAGCCTTCCCTATTTTACGACACACGCGGATCTCGTGAAGCGGCAGCGTGCGAGGAAAGCCCTTCCCAGGTCCGACGGCGAATGGAGCGCCGACAAATTCCTCGATCAGGCCCGCACTCTCACCGGAGAAAAATAAATGATTGTCCCCGTTCCGCTCAAGGACTGCCCCTACGACGTCCATGTCGGCCCCGGTCTGCTCGATCAGCTCGGCTCCCTGGCCGCATCGGTGGTGAAGCCCCGCCGATGCGCGCTCATCACGGATTCGAATGTCGCCCCGCTCTACGCCGGACAGGTTGAAAAATCTCTGAGCGACGCAGGATTCCAAGTGACGATACTCGTCTCGCCCGCCGGGGAAAAATCGAAATCCATGGAGAAGGCCTCCGCATTGTGCGACCGCATGATCTCCGCCGGCCTAGACCGTTCTTCCTGCCTTGTCGCGCTCGGGGGCGGGGTAGTCGGCGACCTCGCGGGATTCGTCTCGGCCATCTACTACCGCGGCATCCCGTTCATTCAGATCCCCACAACTATCGTGGCGCAGGTGGACAGTTCGGTCGGGGGAAAAACCGGGGTCAACGCGCCGGGAGGCAAGAACCTCATCGGGGCTTTCCACCAGCCTCTCCTCGTCATTGCCGATACGGACACCCTCTCGACTCTGCCCGAACGCGAATTCAACGAGGGCTTCGCTGAAATCATCAAACACGCGGCGATACGTGATTTTGAAATGCTCGACGCCTTCGATGACCTCCCCGCTCTGGTCGCGCGCAATGTGGCGATCAAGGCGGCGATCGTCGCAGAGGATGAGTTCGAGACCAAGGGCGTTCGCGCGCTTCTCAATTTCGGCCATACCATCGGACACGGAATCGAAAACGCCGCCGGCTACGGACGCTTCCTCCACGGCGAGGCAATCGCCCTCGGTCTCGTCGCCGCCTGCCGACTGTCGGTGGAAAAGGCCGGGCTCGCGCAATCCGACTGCGACAAAATCCTCGCCACCCTCGCCCGCTACAAACTCCCGCTTTCGCTCCCTCCCGACATCCCGGTGGAAAAAATTCTCGCGGCGCTTCAGAAGGACAAAAAATTCCAGGCGGGCACCGTCCGCTTCGTCCTCCTGCGAAGCCCCGGCGACGCGATTGTTTCAAGCGACGTGACCGAGTCAGACATTGCCCGGCAGATCGAAGCACTGCGGGATTGAGCAGAAAATCCGGTAGATGACATGTAGCAGGGACGGGTCGCTGAACCGTCCGTCGATTCTCGTGGCATGGGCCAGCTTGACCATGCGCCGGGATTTGGTCTATTGCAGCCGTGCTTTCCAGTAGCCGGGTTTGCGCTTCATGTGCATCACGGCCACGATCCAGAGGTGGTCGTCGTGTTCCAGATAAATGATCCCATAAGGAAACCAAGAACTGAAGTGTCGCCGGGCCGGAGGATCGAATGGCCTGAAGGTCTTGGGATGGACGCAGACCTCACTCATCAATCTCTCCATCTCAAGGTAGAAGCGCTGCCCCAACGAGACGTCGATGGCCGCATAATAGGCCACTGCCTCGGAAAGTTCCTCATCAGCAGCGGGATGGAGGACGATCCTCACTCGCGAAGAACGCGGGATGCCCGGGCTAGGGACACTTCCAATGGGACGCCGACCACCTGTCCGGTGGTAATCTCTGCCACGCGGCGGCTGGTCTCGGCCTTCCAAGCGGCATCGACTCCTGACTCGATGCCTCCGTGGCGTTTGACAAGGATACGCTCGACCAGTTCGGCGGCGACATCCTCGGGGAGCTGCGCTGTCTCTTCTACGATTTCATCCAACGTGATCGCCATGGGCACCAAACTACACGCCATCAGGCGCAGAGGCAAGCCGTCCGTTGATTCTCGCGGCATGCTCATCTTGCTCATGCGTTCAATCCATTTCACATAAATCGCTCGCCTGCTGAGGCGATTGCGCTTGACCGTGGAGGGGGCGTTGGAAAGTTTCGCGGCGTGCCACTGAGGGAGACCAGAAAAACCGGATCAGAATTCCGGACATGGAACGAGGCGTATGGACCGGATGGCGGGCCGCGCGACGTATACCGCCCTTTGTTCGAACGGCTGGATTCCCTGCCTATCGCTAGGGCCCGCTCGCTGGATGAACGGCTTGAGGCGACGATGCGGGAGATGGGCGTGACGTTTGACGTGGCGCGCGATCGGCCATGGGGGCGGCGCCCCTGGTTCTGTGATCTACTGCCACAGATCTTCACGCAGGCGGAATGGGAGCCGCTTGTGGCCGGGATCAAGCAGCGGCTCAAGGCATTCGAACTCCTGCTGCAGGACGTTTATTCCAGGAAGGAAATTCTCCGGGAAGGAGGAGTGCCCATCCAGCCGGTTCTCGGCAGCTCCTTTTTCCAGCCTGCTGCCGCGAACCTTCCGCCCCCCGGGGGTGCCTATTTGCATTTGAGCGGAATCAGTATCTGCCGTCTGCCGGGAGGAGAGCTGGCGGTGAAGCACCACTACTTCAGCAATGCCTCGGGCATGTCCTACATGATCCAGAACCGCCGCGCGCTCGCCCGCGTGATCCCCCAATCGTTTCAGGAAACGAGCATCCACTCGATTGCCGA
>Ga0163199_1000888_pt1 | contig 18645 bp, 18 predicted proteins | sample PL_2010_150m_FD_113537 | JGI IMG/M metagenome (GOLD analysis project Ga0163199, IMG submission 113537) | Freshwater microbial communities from Powell Lake, British Columbia, Canada to study Microbial Dark Matter (Phase II) - PL_2010_150m | ecosystem: Environmental > Aquatic > Freshwater > Lake ...
ACGACTTCGAGTTCATCCGCGAGGCTCTTGCCGTCTTCGACGGTGATCACGCCTTCCTTGCCCACTTTGTCCATGGCTTCGGCAATGCGATCGCCGATCGAGGAGTCCGCGTTGGCGGATATGGCGCCGACCTGGGCGATTTCCTTGCTGGTGGTGCAGGGCTTGGAAATCTTCTTCAGTTCTTCGGTGATGGCGACGACAGCTTTGTCGATGCCGCGCTTCAGGTCCATCGGGTTCATCCCGGCGGCAACGAACTTCATGCCTTCCTTGACGATCGACTGGGCCAGCACGGTTGCGGTGGTGGTGCCGTCGCCGGCAACGTCGGAGGTCTTGGAGGCGACTTCCTTCACCATTTGCGCGCCCATGTTTTCGAACTTGTCTTTGAGTTCGATTTCCTTGGCCACGGACACGCCGTCCTTGGTCACGGTGGGGGAGCCGAAGGAGCGCTCCAGAACTACGTTACGGCCTTTCGGGCCCAGCGTTACTTTTACCGCGTCGGCGAGAATGTTGACACCGACGACCATCCGGGCACGCGCCGAATCATGAAAGCGTACGTCTTTTGCAGCCATATTGAATTTCTCCTAATGATGTGTAATGGATTTGGGCGTATTCGACGGGGCCACGCCCCATTTCGCTACCTGCCCAAAGCTATCCCTGGTTGGCGCCGGAATCAGAGGGTGACTACACCCATGATGTCCTCTTCGCGCATGACCAGCAGTTCGTCGCCGTCGACTTTCACGCTGGAGCCTGAATACTTGCCGAACAAAACACGGTCCCCGACCTTGACTGCAAGCGGACGCACTTTGCCGTCGTCCATCACCTTGCCGGTGCCGATGGCCAGCACTTCGCCTTGATCCGGTTTTTCCGCGGCGTTGTCGGGAATGACGATCCCGCCGGCAGTCTTGCGTTCTTCTTCAATGCGTTTGACGATTACACGATCGTGTAAAGGACGGATTTTCATGGATATTTCCTCCGAACAGATGGTTAGTTAGCGGCCGCTAACTAAATGTCGGCGGCCAGAAATCGGACGTTGGTTGTTAGCACTCAATGTCAACGAGTGCTAATTATGGGGCTAACCGGCTGAAAATTCAAGGGCCATTTGACGCTGAATTGCGTCTGCGCGTCGCGCCGGCCGCGAAACCCGAATCCAGGCTCCCTGTGTCTGGCGGATACGGCTTCAAGTATCATGGCAGCGAAAATCCTGCTTCCGCTATGCTACTTAAACTACTGACAATGCTCACATTGCGCATCCTGCTGGTCCTGGTGCTGACAATCGGCACGGCCGGCGCCCAGTCCCTGCCTGGCGCAGTCAGGCTGGCGCTGACGCGCGCCCAGATTCCAGCATCGAGCGTCGCCGCCTTCGTCCAGGACGTCGATGGCACTAAGCCGATCCTCAGCCACAATGCCGCAAAAGCGATGAATCCGGCTTCGACGATGAAGCTCCTCACCACCTTTGCCGCGCTCGAACTGCTGGGCACGACCTACACCTGGAAGACCGAGGGCTATGCCGCGGGGCCGATACAGGGCGACACGCTCCAGGGCGACCTGATCCTCAAAGGCCACGGCGATCCGAAACTGTCGCTGGAGAATTTCTGGCTGCTGCTGCGCAAACTGCGCGCGCTCGGCCTGCGTGACATCCGCGGCGATCTGGTGCTGGACCGCAGCTATTTCGAAGCAATTGCATACGACGCGGCGAAATTCGACGCCGAACCACTGCGTCCCTATAACGTCGGCCCGGACGCACTGTTGCTCAATTTCAAGACGGTGCGCTTTCGCTTCGTTCCGGACGCAGATACAAAGAACGTAACCGTCATCGCCGAACCCAAACCGGGCGGACTCGAATTCTTTGCCGCGGTACGCGCGGTCGACGGCGATTGCGGCGACTGGCGCGCCGGCATCCGGTCCGACTTCCAGAGCAACGGCGGATCGGCCAGCGCCCGCTTCGGCGGCAGCATGCCGGCGAGCTGCGGCGAACAGTACTGGAACGCGAGCCTGTTCGCCCAGCCCGACTATGTATACGGTGTGTTCAGGCAGTTGTGGCAGGAACTGGGCGGCACGATTAGCGGCGGCTGGCGCGACGGGGCCGTGCCTGCCGGAGCGCGGCTGCTCGCAACCGGCGAATCCGCGACCAATGCCGAGCTCGTGCGCGACATCAACAAATTCAGCAACAATGTAATGGCGCGGCAGCTGTTTCTCACGCTGGGCGCGGAAATGCTCAAGCTGCCGGCGAACAACGAGCGCTCGGCGCAGGTGGTGCGCGCCTGGCTCGCCGAAAGGAAACTGGACTTCCCCGAGCTGGTACTGGAAAACGGATCGGGTCTGTCGCGGCAGGAGCGCATCAGCGCCGAGCACATGGGCCGGCTGCTGCTCGACGCCTGGCGCAGCGCCGTCATGCCCGAGCTGATTTCATCGCTGCCGCTGGTCGCCTACGACGGCACCATGCGCCGCCGCCTGCGGCTCGAGCCCATCGCCGGGCAGGCGCATATCAAGACCGGATCGCTCAACGACGCGCGCACCCTGGCCGGGTACGTGCTCGACAAACTGGGGCGCCGCCGGCTGGTGGTGATGTTCATCAACCACGCCAATTCCGACGCCGGCCGGCCGGCCCAGGATGCGCTCCTGCAATGGGTATACGAGGGCGGCGAACACTGCAGCAACTGCCGCACGCCACCATGAAACCCTTCACCCGCTGGCTGCTGGCGATGGCCTACACCGGACTCACGCTCGCCGCGGTAATCACGGCCAACGACTGGTGGCAGGGCGGGCTTGTCGATCCACGCTGGTACCACTGGCTGCTGCTCGCCTGCCTGCCACTGCTTGTCTGGATTTACCTGCGCCACCTGTCGATCTTTGCGCCGGGAAAGGGACAGTGCCTGCTGCCGCAGGAGCGCGAAGGCAAGTCCTAGCCAATGGGCGATTGCGGCGCGCTTGACCGGAATCAAACCGCAGGGCTCATTCGGGACTAGACTCGAAGCGTTCCCACCACCAATTCCGGAGCCATTATGGACACTGAAGTGCAAGTCGTCACACGCGAAAAACTGGCCGCCGACATGCGCGTCGTTCTCGCCGACACCGAACAGCTGCTCAAGGCCGTCATCGGCGAATCGGGCGAGAAACTCGCAGCGCTCCGGCCGAAAATCGAACTAAACATGCTCAAGGCCAAAGCCCGGCTGGAAGAATTCGAACAGGCCGCCAGCGACAAGGCGCGCGCCGCGGCAAAAGCAACCGACAACTACGCCCACGAGCATCCGTGGAAAGTGGCTGGTTTCAGTGCACTGTGCGGCATCGCGATCGGGATGCTGATCAGCAGGCGCTAGCTGGTCATACGCCGCAACTCGAATTGCACCTTGATTGCGAACCGGCGCGTTTTCGCTTGCGCGGACGGCGGCCCGTCCGCGCGGATCGTCGATTGCGCACGGATGAAAAGCGTATCCGTGCGCAATCGACGATCTCTGCTAGACCCCCTGCCCTCCTTGGGGTTAACCGTAACCGCATTTTCTGTACGGATAGCGTTTCATCCGTACAGAAAATGCGGTTGGCGCGCGGAGCGCGCAATACCTGTGCAGCAAAATCGACGGCCGTAAAAGGATACTTCGAACTGTCGCACTAGAGCTGGCGCGGACGGCGGCCCGTCCGCGCGGATCGTCGATTGCGCACGGATTAAAAGCGTATCCGTGCGCAATCGACGATCTCTGTTAGACCCCCTGCCCTCCTTGGGGTTAACCGTAACCGCATTTTCTTTACGGATAGCTTTTCATCCGTACGGAAAATGCGGTTGGCGCGCGGAGCGCGCAATACCTGCACAGCAAAATCCACCGACGAAACTGGATACGCCGAACTGTAGCGCTAGAACTTGTTAATACCTCCCGCACCGACGCCGCTATAGCCCCAGGCCGCTCCACAGTTCATCCACGCGCCGCTTTACCTCAGCATCCATGGCGATCGGCTTGCCCCAGCCGCGCGTGGTTTCGCCCGGCCATTTGTTGGTCGCGTCGATACCCATCTTCGAGCCCAGGCCCGACACCGGGCTGGCGAAGTCGAGATAATCTATCGGCGTGCGCTCGGCCAGCAGCGTGTCGCGCGCCGGATCGACGCGCGTCGTCAGCGCCCAGATCACCTCCTTCCAGTCGCGGATATCGACGTCGTCGTCGGTGACGATAATGAACTTGGTGTACATGAACTGGCGCAGAAAGCTCCAGATGCCGAACATCACGCGCTTGGCGTGGCCGGGATACTGTTTCTTCATGCTCACCACGGCGAGGCGGTAGGAACAACCTTCGGGCGGCAGGTAGAAATCGGTGATCTCGGGAAACTGCTTCTGCAGCAGCGGCACGAACACCTCGTTCAGCGCCATGCCCAGCACCGCCGGTTCATCCGGCGGTTTGCCGGTGTAGGTGCTGTGGTAGATCGGATTGCGGCGCATGCTGATGCGCTCGATGGTGAACACCGGAAAGCGCTCCTGCTCGTTGTAATAGCCGGTGTGATCGCCAAACGGACCTTCAAGGGCCGTTTCCTCCGGGTGGATCACGCCTTCGAGAACGATCTCCGCGCCAGCCGGCACCTGCAGGTCGCTGCCCAGGCATTTCACCAGTTCGGTCTTGGCGCCGCGCAAGAGGCCGGCAAACTGATACTCGCCAATCGAATCCGGCACCGGCGTGACCGCGGCGAGGATGGTGGCCGGATCTGCGCCCAGGGCCACTGCAATTGGAAACGGCTTCCCCGGATGATGCAGTCCATGGTCGCGAAAGTCGAGCGCGCCGCCGCGCTGCGCCAGCCAGCGCATGATGACTTTGTTCGGCGCGATCACCTGCTGGCGGTAGATGCCCAGGTTCTGCCGCGTCTTCAGCGGCCCGCGCGTGACGGTGAGCCCCCAGGTGATCAGCGGCCCGGCATCGCCCGGCCAGCAGGTCTGGACCGGCAGCCGCGAAAGGTCGACGTCCCTGCCCTCCCACACGATCTCCTGGCACGGCGCGCTGTCCTTCACCGTCGGCGCCATGTTGAGCACCTGCTTCAGCACCGGCAGCTTGTCCCAGGCGTCCTTCAGACCTTTCGGTGGATCCGGTTCCTTCAGGTAGGCGAGCAGTTTGCCAACTTCGCGCAGCGCCTCGACCGAATCCTCGCCCATGCCGAGCGCGACGCGCCGCGGCGTGCCGAACAGATTCGCCAGCACCGGAATCCGCGCGCGCCCGGCTGCGCCGTCGAAGCCCTTGGGCTTTTCGAACAGGATCGCCGGACCGCCGGACCTGAGCACGCGATCGCACACTTCGGTCATCTCCAGGCAGGGATCGACCACGGCCGAAACGCGCTTCAATTCGCCCAGTTGTTCCAGTTGCGCGATGAAGTCGCGCAGATCCTTATAGCGCATGGATGAATGTCCTGTTAACGCCAAACGTAATCCGCAGCGATGCCGGCAAAAATTGCCCCGCCGACCCAGTTGTTGTGCAAGAACGCCTTGAAGCAACCCTCGCGCCGGCGCTCGCGTATCAGGCTGTAGTGATACAGCATGATGAGCCCGGCCGCAGCCAGACCCAGATAGTAATACAGGGCGAACTGAAGTTTCATGCCGATGACTACTAACACCGCGAGCATGGCCGCGTAGCACAGCATCACCGCGGCGACGTCAAAGCGCCCCAGGGTAATGGCGGAGGTGCGGATACCGATCCGGACATCGTCGTCGCGATCCACCATCGCGTATTCGGTGTCGTAGGCGATCACCCAGAAGATGTTCGCCAGCAGCAGCCACCAGCAGAGCGCCGGCAGAGCGTCCGCCACGGCCGCGAACGCCATCGGGATGCCGAAACCGAAAGTCACGCCCAGATAGGCCTGCGGCATGGAAAGAAAGCGTTTGGTGAATGGATAGCTGGCGGCGAGCGCGAGGGCGATGAAGGATAGCGCGATGGCAAAGCGGTTAAGCGTCAGTACCAGACTGAAAGCGGCGAGCGTCACGACGACCGCCAGCCACAGCGCTTCTTTCACGCCCACCAGGCCGGCCGCGACCGGCCGATCCCTGGTGCGCTTGACGTGCGCGTCGAAGTTGCGGTCCGCAACATCGTTCATGACGCAGCCGGCCGAGCGCATCAGCAGCGTGCCGAGGCAGAAGATCCATACCATCATCCATGCGGGCCGTCCGTCCGCCGCGATCCACAGCGCCCACAGCGTCGGCCACAGCAACAGCAGCGTGCCGATGGGCTTGTCCAGCCGCATCAGCTTTTCGTAGAGCGACAGCCGCTGCTTGAGTTGCGCCAGTTCCATCGGTTCAAACCTTCATCAATTCGCTTTTTCCCGCCAACCAGCGCGCCAGATGGCGCTGTGCCAGCTGCGGATGAAACTGCAACATCTGCGGCGCCAGGTCGCGCGCCGCCTCGAGCAGGTCCAGATCGAGCTCGAGGTCGGCGAAGCGCAGCAGCGGCGCCCCGCTCTGGCGCACACCCAGATATTCGCCCGGGCCGCGCAACGCCAGGTCCTGGCGCGCGATTTCGAAACCGTCGCTGGTTTCAAATACTACTTTGAGCCGCGCGCGCGCGATCTCGCCCAGCGGTTTCTGGTAGAGCAGGATACACGCGCTGTCGTCCGCGCCGCGCCCCACCCGGCCGCGCAGCTGGTGCAGCTGCGCCAGTCCGAAGCGCTCGGCGTGCTCGATGATCATCAGCGACGCATTGGGCACGTCGACGCCGACCTCGATCACCGTGGTCGCCACCAGCAGCTGGATTTTGCCGGCGGCGAATTCCGCCATCACCGCGGCCTTGTCCGCACCGCTCAGCCGCCCGTGCACCAGCCCTACTCCGAGTTCGGCGAATTCGCCGGCAAGGCGCGCGTGGGTGTCGATCACGGTTTGAAGCTGTAGCGCCTCGGCCTGCCGCGCGCCCGGTCGCGGCCCCCGCGCACGCGCATTGCCCGCCGGGTCTTCGGCACTGTCCTCGATCAGCGGACAGACCCAATAGGCCTGTCGCCCGGCGCGACAGGCGTCGCGCACCCGTGCGAGCACTTCGTCGCGGCGCTCGGCGGCGATCAGCTTGGTCCTGACCGGCGTTCGCCCCGGCGGCAATTCGTCGATCAGCGATACGTCGAGGTCGGCGTAGTAACTCATCGACAGCGTGCGCGGAATGGGCGTGGCGCTCATCATCAGCTGGTGCGGTTCGGTGTTGACGTCGCCCGCGCCCGCGGTGGCAGAACCCTTAGTGGCCGACCCCTTGGCGCGCAACGCCAGGCGCTGTTCGACGCCGAACCGGTGCTGCTCGTCGACGATGGCCAGGCCGAGCGACTGGAACGTGACGCCCTCCTGAAACAGCGCATGCGTGCCCACCGCCACCCGCGTCGCGCCCGAAGCAATATCCGCCGCCGCCTGCGCACGCTGTTTCTTTTTCTGGCTGCCCGAGAGCCAGGTGAGTTCCACCCCCAGCGGCACGAGCCATTCGGAGAATTTGCGGAAATGCTGCTCGGCCAGGATTTCGGTGGGCGCCATCACCGCAGCCTGGCGGCCGTTCTCCACTGCGCGCAGCGCCGCCAGCGCCGCCACCACCGTCTTGCCGCTGCCTACATCGCCCTGCAACAGGCGGTGCATCGGATGCGTCTCGCCAAGATCGTGCTCGATTTCGCTCCAGGCGCGACGTTGCGCGCCGGTCAACCTGAACGGCAGCTGCTTCAGCAGGCCCGCGCTCAGCGCCCCGGGCCTGCCCAGTGACGCCGCGGTCTTGCTCTTGCGCTCGCGGTAATGCAGGCGCATCGACAGCTGCTGCGCCAGCAGTTCTTCCAGCTTTATGCGCCGCCACGCCGGGTGGGTGCGCCCGGTGAGTGCGCGTGCATCGTCGCCCGGCCGCGGCCGGTGCAGGGCGTCGATGGCCTGGCGAAACGCCGGCAGGCCGAAACGCGCGACGGTGTCCGGCGGCAGCGTTTCGTCCAGTTCGCATTGCGCCAGGGCCTCCCCGATCAGGCGGCGCAACGCCGCCTGCGGCAGTCCGGCAGTAGTCGGATAGATCGGCGTCAGCGCCTCGGGCAGCGGCGTATCGGCGTGCACCATGCGATAGCGCGGGTGGACCATTTCGGCGCCGAAAAAGCCCGGGCGTATTTCGCCGAAGGCGCGCACGCGCGCTCCGGCGACCAGCGCCTTCGCCTGGCTGCCGTAGAAATTGAGGAAGCGCATGGTCAACGGTCCGCTGTCGTCCTCGATCGTGCACACCAACTGGCGCCGCGGCCGGTAGGCGATCTTGCTGTCGATCACCGTGCCCTCGACTTGCACCGGAACGCCCTCGTGCGCATCGGCGATCGCAGTGAGCCGGGTTTCATCCTCGTAGCGCAATGGCAGATGCAGCACCAGATCGAACTGGCTGCGGATGCCGAGTTTTTCCAGTTTCGCCTTCAGCGAAGGCGCGGGTTTCGCCGCTGTCGCCACTGCTCGCCGCTCAGCCGGTCACCAGTATCGCGTCGGCCTCGACCAGCGCACCGCGCGGCAGCGAGGCAACGCCGACGGCGGCGCGCGCCGGATAGGGCTGGGTGAAATACCGCGCCATGACCTCGTTCACTTTGGCGAAATGGGCAAGGTCGGTGAGATAGATGGTCAGCTTGGCCGCATCGCCCAGCGTCGCATCCGCGGCCAGCGCCACCGCCTTCAGGTTTTCGAACACGCGCTGTATCTGCGCATCGATGCCTTCGGCCAGCTGCATGGTTTGCGGATCGAGGCCGATCTGGCCGGAAACATAAACGGTGTTGCCGCAGCGCACCGCCTGTGAATAGGTGCCGATGGCGCCCGGCGCATGCGCTGTCGAAATGATGGATTTGGCCATGGTTCCCGTGCATCCCCGAAAAGTTGCGTTTGTAAAAACAGGCCTATAATTGCGACCCGGTCGCGCAGGGTTTCCCGCGATGGCCGAATCTTACAATGACCTCAACCGTCATCGCCAACCTGCAAACGCTCATCGGCACGCCGCGCGATGGAGCGTTACTGCGCTTTTCGCTTGGCAACGAGTATCTGAAAATCGGCGACGCCCACAACGCGCAGCTGCAACTCGCCGAAGCCGTGGCCCGTGATCCCGCCTACTCGGCGGCGTGGAAGCTGCTTGGCAAAGCGTACACTGAAACCGGCCGGCCGCAGGCGGCACTCGAAGCCTATCTTCAAGGCATCGTCGTGGCGCAGAAAAAGGGCGACATGCAGGCGGCGAAGGAAATGACCGTGTTTGCCCGGCGCATTCAGAAGCAACTGGAAACCGACCGGTCTTCCTGACCCGGATTCCGGCATGTCGATATACACACAACTGCGCACCCGTGTCGTCGGCGCGCCTCTGGATCCGCTGAACAAGGAGACGCGCCACAACATCGCGCTGGTGGCGTTTTTTGCCTGGGTCGGCCTGGGCGCGGACGGCATTTCGTCCTCCTGCTACGGCCCGGAGCAATCGTTCCAGGCGCTGGGCGAGCACACCGGCCTCGGCCTGTACCTGGCGCTGGCCACCGCGGTCACGGTATTCATCATCGCACTCGCCTACAACCAGGTGATCGAGCTGTTTCCCACCGGCGGCGGCGGATACAAGGTGGCGACCAAACTCATCGGCCCCTATGCCGGTGTGACTTCCGGGGCCGCGCTGGTGCTCGACTACGTGCTCACCATCGCCATATCGATAGCCAGCGGGGTGGATGCGCTGTTCAGCCTGCTCCCTCTCGGATTCCAGGCGCACAAGCTCCCCGCGGAAATAGGCCTGATCATCGTGCTCATCGTGCTCAACCTGCGCGGCATGAAAGAGGTGATCAAGGTGCTGCTGCCGGTTTTTCTCGGCTTTATCATCACCCACGCGTTCCTGATCATCTACGGCCTGGCTGCGCATATCGAATATCTGCCGCGCCTCATTCCGGCCACGCTGACGGAAACCGCCAGGCTGTCCGGGCAGCTGGGCTGGGCGCACGTAGCCGCATTCATGCTGCTCGCCTACTCGCAGGGAGGCGGAACCTATACCGGCCTGGAAGCGGTATCGAATAACGTCAACGTGCTGGCCGAACCGCGCGTCCGGACGGGCAAAGTCACCATGCTCTACATGGCGCTGTCGCTCGCCTTCACTGCCGGCGGCATCATCCTGCTCTACCTTCTGTGGGAATCGAAGCCGGTGGAAGGGCAGACGCTGAACGCCGTTGCATTCGGCGCCATCATCGAGAGCCTGGGCTGGGAACCGTGGGTCACCAAGGCGGCCTTGTGGACGGTGCTGGCGCTGGAGGGCGGGCTGCTGTTTGTCGCCGCCAACACCGGTTTTCTGGGCGGACCGGCGGTTCTATCCAACATGGCCGCGGATTCGTGGGTGCCGCACAAGTTCCGCTACCTGTCGACCCGCCTGGTTACCGAGAACGGCATTCTGGTAATGGGCCTGGCGGCGCTGGCGATTCTGATCTGGACCGGCGGCAGCGTGTCGCTATTGGTTGTTCTGTACAGCGTCAGCGTGTTTCTGACTTTTGCCATCTCTTTGTTCGGGCTGTGCGTCTACTGGTGGCGGCACCGCGGCGAACAGGGAAAATGGATTGCGCGCCTGGCCTTGTCCGCGGCCGGCTTGATCGTATGCTCGGTAATCCTGGTGATGCTGCTGGTGGACAAATTTACCGAAGGCGGATGGCTGACCGTACTCATCATCGCCGCCATCATCGGCATCTGCCTGACCATACGCAACCACTACAACTGGGCCAGGGCACAGATTCGCAAGGTCGATGAAATATTCGCCAATCAGCCGTTCGGCAGCGTCGCCGATGCGCCGAAGCCGGATCCGGACCTGCCGACCGCCGTATTTCTGGTGGGATCGAGCCGCGGCGGCGGGCTGCACACCCTGCTCTGGGTGCACCGCATGTTTCCGCATCATTTCCGCAATTTCATTTTTATCAATGCGCGCACCGTCGATGCGCACAGCTATGGCGGCGGCGAGGATATGAAGCTGATGCAGATGGAGGCCAACGTGGCCCTCACCTACTTCGTCAATTTCTGCAACAGCAAGGGTTGGGCGGCAAAATCCTATCTCGCCTTGGGCACCGATCCGATAGACGAGGTGGCCAGGCTCGCGGACCAGGTACATGAGGAATTCCCGAACTGCATTTTCTTCGCCAGCAAACTCGTATTCGAGCGGGAGAACTGGCTCATCCGTCTGCTGCACAACGAGGCTGCCCTGTCGCTGCAGCGCCGCCTGCACCTTCACGGCCTGCAAATGGTAATCTTGCCGATGAAAATTTGACCGAATGACTTGAAACCGGTAACAAAAGTCATTTTTTACCGGCTGACTTAGGGGAGCACGAGGGGAGTTATCCCCTCGTGTTGTTACAGACTCTTAGGGGGGAAAGACACATGACTCTGGTGATGAAATCGATATTGATCACGGCCGGCCTCGGGATTCTGCTCATCCTCTACGAATGGAACATGATGCGCAAGAAAAAGGAAGGCGTCACCCCGGTCGACTGGAAAAACCTGCGCGATCTGGTGTTCATGACGGCGGGCGCCTGCGCGCTGGTGGCGTTCGGCGTCGCCAACCTGACCTAGCGGCTGCACCGCGGCCGCGGCTGATCCGACATGTCCTGCGCCAAGCTTCTGGTTTGCGACGATCATCCGCCGATACGCACGGCGGTGATGCATATCGCCAAGGGCTTGAACGAGGCAATCGAAATCATCGAAGCCGGAAACGCCACCGAAGCGCTGGCGCTGCTCGAACAGCATCCGGATACCGAGCTGGTGTTGCTCGATCTGCACATGCCGGGCATGAGCGGTTTCGATCTGCTGTCGGAGCTCAAACTCAGACTTCCATCCCTGCCGGTGGTGGTGCTGTCCTCGGACGAGACGCGCGCGACGGTCATCGATGCGCTGGAGCGCGGCGCCACCGGTTATATCTGCAAGTCCACACCCACGGATTTGCTGGCGAAATTTCTGGAGCATGCACTCAAGGGAAACATCGCACTGCCCACGGCAATTGCGAGCCCTGCCAGAGCTGAACGCTCAACGCAGTCAGGGCCACCCGGCGCACCGCGCCAGGGGCTGGCCGGCCTCGGGCTGTCACCGAGGCAGGTGGATGTGCTCGCCTGCCTGCTGCGGGGCATGTCGAACAAACAAATTTGCCGCGAGCTCGATCTGGCGGAAGGCACGGTCAAGAACCACACCATCGCCATCTTTCGCGCGCTCGATGTCACCAGCCGCGCGCAGGCCGTGATCGAAGCGAGCCGGCGCGGTCTGCAGGTAGGAGGCGTGGCCGGTTAGCATCCGTTTCCGCGGCCGGCGCGAATCTTCCTACTACGAGGCCGGCGCGGCGCCAACGGTTACGCTTATCCGCGTTCCTTTTCCGGGCGCCGATTCGATCTGCCACTCACCGCCTATGGTTTCGGCCCGCTCCTGCATCGACAGCATCCCCAGTCCGTGCTTCTTCCCGTTGACGCCGGCCAGATCGATGCCGATGCCATCGTCGGCGACACTCAATAGCTGAAAATCCGTTTCCAGATTGAACTCGATCGCAATCTCGCTCGCCTGCGCGTGCTTGGCGCAATTGGTCAGCGCTTCCTGCGCGATGCGGAACAGCGCGATTTTCTTCTCCGCCGGCAACCGCACACCCGAGTTCGCGCCTTTCACCCTGACCGCGATGCCGGTACTGCCCTCGAACTTGCGTGCGTATTCTTCCAGCGCGGAGAACAGGTCGCGGTCCTCGAGCAGCAGCGGGCGCAGATCGACGCTGATGTCCTTGGCATTCGCCTTGGCCTCGTCGATCAGCGCGATGAGTTCGGACAGGCGCCGCTGCAAGCTGGCCGCATCACTGTTGGGCAGCTGTCGTTGCAACAGCGCAAGATTGAGGCCGATGGCCGCCAGATTGGAACACACCCCGTCGTGCAGTTCCGCCGAAAGGCGCCGCCGCTCCACCTCCTGCGCCTCGCCCAGCCGGCGCGTCATGCTGCGCAGACGGTTCGCAAGATTCAATGCGGCGGTCTCCGCCAGGCGGCGCTCCCTGACCTCGCCCTGCAGCGCTTCGTTGGCGGCGCGCAGCTCGGTCGTGCGCTCGCGCACGCGCCGCTCCAGTTCCTCGTTGATTTTGCGGATTCTGTCCTCGGCCCGCCTGCGCTCGCTCACGTCCTCGCGCAATGCGAAAAATCCGATTACCTCACCCGTTGCATCGCGTTCCGGGACATAGCGCAGCGAGCGCGTGGCAATCCGGCCGTCGCTATCAGCGAAGGAATGTTCCAGATGAACGCTTTCTCCGGCGAGGGCGCGCTCGATGCTGGGTTGCACGACGGCGTAGGCCTGCTCGCCGATGAATTCGCGCACCAGGCGTCCGGTGGGATCGCCGCGGTAGGTATTGCGGTAGGCACGATTGGCGAAGGACATGCGTTGCGCCCTGTCGACGTGCGCGATCTCGATCGGAAACGCGTCGAACAACTCGCGCAGATGGGCTTCATTGCGCCGCAGCGCTGCTTCCGCGCGCTTGGCCTGGCTGATGTCGACGATCACGCCGACCAAGCCGATGACCCCGCCTGCCGCATCGAGTATGCGCCGCCCGGTGATGCGTCCCCAGAAATCGCTTCCATCGCCGCGCCGATAGTGCCGCTCCCGATCCAGCACCGGCACTTCGCCCTTCATCAGACTGGACATCGAGTAGTTTCCCGAGTCGCGCTCGTCCGGATCGATATGGCTCAGGTACTCACTGCCGATCAGTTGCGTGATCGGCCGCGCGAACATTTCCGCCATGCGCCGGTTGGCGTGGGTGATCACCCCGCCGGCATCGACATCGAAAATCGCGGCGCTGGAAGTGTCGTAGACGAGTTGCAGGTGATTGATTTGCGCCTGCAGCGCGTGCTCCGCCGCTTCCTTGTTGTGCCGCCTGGAAACAAGCAGCGTGGAAGAAACGAGCAACAAAAATGTGGCCAATGCGCCCAGGGCCAGGTAGCTCGCGCGTTGCTCGCGGTGCGGGGCGAGTAACGCTTCGGTCGACTGCCCGACGTAGACCGTCAGCGGATAACCGGGGACTTTTTGGTAGCTATACTGGCGCTCGATGCCGTCGGTCTTGGCGATGCGGCGGTAGGCGCCGTTAGGCGCAGCGTCCGCTTCGAGTCCCGGGACATCGGCCAGCGAAATTGCGGAGGCCTCGGACAGTTCGGGCGAGCGCGCGAGGATCTGCCCGTCGGCGCGCACCAGGGAAATCGTCGACTTGGCGCCGAGTTCGATGTCCTTGTAGATCTGCTCCAACCCCGGCGGCGGGACGAACATTGCGACCACGCCGGCGAAGCGATTCTGCGCAGCATAAACCGGGCGGGTAAACTTGATCGTCCATTGCTTCAACGCCGGATCGAGCGCGGGCGCACTGATCTGCAACTCATTCCGGCTGCGCACTTCGTGGCCTCTGAAATACGGCTGATCCGAAACATCGACGCCGATGAAGCCGGGCAGGCTGCTGTAGACGATCCTGCCGTCGGCGGCGGCAACCATGACCTGGGACACGTTTTCGCGTCTCAGTATTTCCTGCTGCCGCCCGACCTGATCGGGGAACCGGGTGGAACTCTCGATCCATAGGGTCTGCAGGTGCATCAGCACGACGTCGATAGTCCGCACGGAGGACGCCACGTGCTCGGCCAGACTGCGCGCGATGTTGCGGCTGGCGGCCGCCGCCTTTTCCAGGTCCTCGCGCTCGGCCGTATGCAGCGCGGAGGCGATCGTCACCCACAGCGCCACGACCATCAGGCCGGCGACTGCGAAAACCGGAAATCCGGAACGGCTGAAGCTGGTGGCGCGCATGTGCCGGTTTCGTCCAGGCGAATCTTTGCCGATCGCCTCGATTGTGAACCAACTGCAACCTTACCAGAGCCGTGCGCTTTAGACATCATGTATTGACCTGCCGGACCTCAAGAGACGCGGGTTACGCCTGGGGTTTTTCAACCACAGGCGCAGAGCCGCAATTGAGGGGGCAGGTCAATACATGATGTCTAAATTAGGCGCCTAACGGTAAGTCTGTCAGGCGACTTAAACTAAGCCCGGATGCTGTTTTAGATTTTGCGGAAAAACTAAAATAGCGTGAAGCGATAATTTAGTCCCCCGCCGACCCCCTGAACGCGTCCGCTCTGTGCCACGCCAGAAACCGCGGGCCCCACAGACAGCGCGCCCCCCTCACATCTCCATAGGCAATTCAGGATCGACCGCCCACTCGGTGAGCGAGGCGTCGTACACCTTGACGCTCTTGTGCCCCAGCATGTCCAGCGCCAGCGCGACGCTGGTGGCGGCGATGCCGCCGCCGCAGTAGGTGATCACCTTCGGCTGTTGCAGCGCCTGCGCGAACTGGGCGCGAAGCTCCGCCATGCTCTTGAACGTATTGTCGGCATTTACGTTCGCCGCAGCGGGAACATTGACGCTGCCCGCGATGTGCCCGCGGCGGCCGTAGGTCACGCCGCCCGTGCCGGCATGCTGCGTCGGATGCAGGGCGTTGATGTTGCACACGTCGCCCGCGCCGATCGCGGCGAGCACGTCGGCGCGCGTCGCCACCATCGCCCGGTTCGGCTCGCGCGATGTGTAGCTGCCGCGCGGGCGCGGCGCGGCGGCGCCGGTTTCGACCGGGCGCTTTTCCGCCAGCCATTTCTGCAAGCCGCCGTCGAGCACGGCCACGCGCTCGTGCCCGAACACCCTGAGCATCCACCACAGCCGCGTGGCCCACCAGTGATTGGCCGTGGCACAGGCGACGACGAAGCTGTCGTCCGACACGCCGTACCCGGCCATCGCGCCCGCAAACGTCCGCGCATCGGGAAGCATGAAACGCAGATGCGCGTCCGGCGCGGAGAGTTCGGCCTGCACGTCCACGAACGCGGCGCCCGGCACATGGCCCTTTTCGAAATCCTCGCGCGCCGGGACCGTGTCGTACCGCGAGTAGTCGGGCACGGGGATCAGCAGCGTCGTGGGATCGAGTACCCGCACGCGCGGATCGTCGAGGTGGCGCGCCAGCCATTCGGTGCTGACCAGAAACTCGGGATAGCTCGCAGCGTCAGGCATAGGTCGGACTCAGGAAGGGTTGTGATAGAGAGCGCCGCAGCGCCGGCGGCCACGAGTGCGGCGCGGCGGAAACTTCCCCGCTTTCTTCGGCACTCCTGGACCGCAAACGCGATCATACCCCGCCGGCAGTTCGGGGCCAGGAGCAGCGCTACGCGGCTTTGATCGTATGAACCTCGAACGCGACCTTCAGCCAGTGACGCACGGCACCGAAAATCGCAGACAGGTTGTCCATGCTCGGATTCCCCCTGGGCGAGAGCATCCGATGCAGGCTTTTGCTCGGCGTCTCGGTCACCTCGGCGAGCTGCTCGAATCCGATGGTGGCGTTGACCAGATCGCGCAGAATGAGCCGGGCCGTTTCCGGCTCGCCGCTCAGAAACAGCGTTGCCGCTTCATCGAGAAGCGCTTTGGCGAATTGCGGATCGCGCGCTACGCGCTCGACGACGGTTTGCTTGAAATTGCGAGTTAATGCCATATGATCACCGGGTTCCTTTCTTCGCTGTGGCCAACGCTTTCTTCCTGTCCTTGTATTCCGCGTGCAATGCCTTGGCTTGATCGATGTCTTTCTGCTGGCGGCGTTTCGTGCCGCCGCCGAACAGGATGATGAGCGCTTCGCCGTCCCGCGCCAGATAGATGCGGTACCCGGGCCCCCAATCGATGACGTACTCGCCGATGCCGGCATACCATTTGACGCTCGAGGTATTGCCAAGCTCCAACCGCAGCTTGGCGGTCACCACCTTTGCCGCGGCTTGAGCATTCAGGCTATCGAACCACATCTTGTACGGATTCGAACCGTCGGCGCGCAGGTATTCCTCTACCTTGAGCTTCATAGGTTAATGGTAACTGATATGTTACCTATGCGCAAGACGATCTACCTGAGCAACACGTGGCGTGGTGCTCCCTCCCCGCTACTCCCGCGCCGGCTCCTTGAACACTTCCGCCCGGTGCCAGACCAGAAACTCCGGGTTCGGCAGGCATTCCTCCCCTTGCGGCCCAATCAGGCCGGCGCCGTGATGGGCCAGCAGCTTCGAGGCCGATCGCGTGGCCGCCCATGCGCAGGTCGTGCCCGCAGACGCAGCAGCGGTATTCGTAGGCGAGCAGAACCTTCTCGCGAAACGCGGGATCGCGGCGGCGCTGCGCCTGCTCGAGCGCCGCCGCGTTGTCCGCATCGAGGCTCAGCCCGACGGCATCTGCTACGTCCTGGCGAATGCTCTCCGGGAAATGCGCGGTCAGGATGCGGCGGGCAATCTCCGCGGCGAACTTAATTGAAGCGTAAGCTTCCACGTACGTCACGCCGCGCCTTTGATGGCGTTGTGAAAGAACATTCCGCAGGACGACCATCATGCCTGACAAGCTCGCGCACTACCTGCACGCCTTCCGCACGCTGAACGTCAATCGCGCCGGCGGCCGCGCCAGCCCGCATAAGCCGTGCATGCTGCTGGCGGTGCTGGGGCTTGCGGAAGCAGGTGATCTAAAGCAGAACAAAATCCGCTTCGACCCCGCGCTACTCGAACGGTACATGAAGTTCTTTGCAGTCGTTCGCAGTGAATCGGATCACGCGAATCCGTATTACCCGTTCTTCCACCTAAAAAGCGAAGACTTCTGGCACCTTCAGCCACTGCCCGGTCGCGAAGCTGTAGTCGAGGCAATGAATACGGCGCGGTCGGTCGCAGCCATTACTGACAACATCGCCTGGGTGTCGCTGGATCCCGATCTGCACGCACTGGCGCTGGATGAACTCTCAAGGACGGCGCTGCGCGACGAACTGCTCGTCGCCTGGTTCGGCAGCCAGCGCAGGCAGCTGGAGTTGGTGCTCACCGACGAGCGCGGCAGCGATCGCTACGAAACTCTACTTCGCGACAGCGCCGCCAGCAAATATCAACTTCCGAATGAATTACCCTCGGAGCCCATCCGAAGCGCCGCCTTCCGACGAATCGTGAGCGAGAATTACGACTACCGTTGTGCCGCCTCAGGCTGGCGCATCATCCTCCCTGAGGGTCGCGTGATGGTGGAGGCGGCACACCTCATACCGTTTGCCGAAACCTACGACGATGACCCGCGCAACGGCATCGCGCTTGCGCCCACATACCATTGGGCACTGGATGCGCACATCATCGCCCCCGGCCCCGACTATGCGTGGCATGTATCGAAGGTTTTGGACGAGCGCGTCGCGGACAACCAGCCCCTGCTCGCGCTGGCGGGGACAACATTAATGCTGCCGAAAGAGAAGGCGTTGTGGCCGAAGAAGGAGGCGTTGGATTGGAGGCTGGGACATTTGCTCGGTAGTTAAGCAGAGGTCTCCTTTCATATCACCGAACCCCAAGCTTTCATTTGGCCGGCGTGGTGCTGTACGACGGTGAAGCGGCGGCACCTTCCGACGATGGCATGCACGCAGTTCCGCTCCGGCACCCGTAGCAATCAGCACATTGTCGTCGCTGCGGAATAGGGCTAAAATTCGCACCTTCATGGGGTGGTAGCTCAGCTGGGAGAGCGCCGCGTTCGCAATGCGGAGGTCGGGAGTTCGATCCTCCTCCACTCCACCATTTCACCAAGTCCAACCGCTCTCCAGCCTCCGTCACGCCCCGCGAAGGCCCACGGCTGGCGGGGTTTTGCGGCCGATGCGTATTTCGGCGCATCCATTTTCATGCCGATTTGGCCACCCCGGGCGCCAGAATCTCTCTCTATTC
>Ga0163199_1000889_pt1 | contig 18644 bp, 18 predicted proteins | sample PL_2010_150m_FD_113537 | JGI IMG/M metagenome (GOLD analysis project Ga0163199, IMG submission 113537) | Freshwater microbial communities from Powell Lake, British Columbia, Canada to study Microbial Dark Matter (Phase II) - PL_2010_150m | ecosystem: Environmental > Aquatic > Freshwater > Lake ...
GCTTTGGCGCCACACCCGTGGCGTGCCAGCCGCGGTCGCGCAGCAGTCGCACCAGAGCCAAGCCTGCGCCACTGCCCAGATAGAGCAGACCCGCCAGCAGCAGGGCCGACATGTCGCCGACAAATTGCTTGGCCAGCGGTGTGCTGGCGCCAAACAGGGCGGCGGCAGCCAGTGCGGCGATGACGGCGTTGGAGGGTTTGCTGATTCTCACCGGCGTATTGTCCAATGATTTGAAGCCGGGACTGCCGTACCATAGGGCCATGACCAGCACCCCACCTGACGCCCAGCCGATCGTTCCACTGAAGCAGGACGCCGGCATCATCGCGCTGGTGGGGCTGGCACACGCCAGCTCGCACTTTGCCCACTTGCTACTGCCCCTGATGTTCCCGGTGTTCATGAAGGAATTCGGCCTGAGCTACTCGGAGGTAGGCCTTTTGATGACCACCTTCTTTGTGATCTCCGGCTTCGGTCAGGCCGGGGCCGGCTTTGTGGTGGACCGACTGGGTGCGCGGCCGCTACTGCTGGCGGCGTTGGCAATATTTGCAGCGGCCAGTGTGGCGGCCTCGATGGTCACTGGCTATACCGGCCTCGTGCTGGTAGCGGCGCTGGCCGGACTGGGCAATGCGACTTTTCATCCGGTGGACTTCACCATTTTGAACCAGCGGGTCTCGGCGCCGCGGCTCGGCTATGCCTTCAGTGCCCATGGTCTGACCGGCAATCTGGGCTGGGCCACCGCGCCGCTTTTTTTTGCTGGCATCAGCAGCGCCTTCAACTGGCGCACGGCCTATCTGGCGGCGGCTCTGATGTATGTGGGCATCTTGCTGTTGATGGTTCTGCAGCGCGACAAGATCAAGACGCAGATTGCCGTCGTCCATCCAGATCAGCCGCTTGAGCACAGCATGGCGTTCATGAAGTTGCCGGTGGTCTGGTGGTGCTTTGGTTTCTTTCTGCTCTCCACCATGACGATGGCGGTGGTGCAGAGTTTTTCGGTCTCCATCCTGCGCGCCATGCATGGCGTCAGCGTCGAGGCCGCGACCTTGACGCTGTCTGCCTACATGCTATGCGGTGCGCTCGGCATGCTGGTGGGCGGTTTTGCTGCGACCAGAGTAGCCAGCAGCGACCGTGTGGTGGCGCTGTCGATGGGCTCGGCTGCGCTGCTGCTGGTGCTGTGTGGCACTGGGATGCTTGGCGGCACGCTCACCATGGTGGTGTTGGCCAGCACCGGCTTTGCGGTCGGCATTGGCGGACCCTCGCGCGACATGATGATCAAAAAGGCCACACCCCAAGGCGCGACCGGCCGCGTCTATGGCATGGTCTATTCTGGCCTCGACACAGGCCTGGCCGTGGCGCCTGTCCTGTTTGGCACGCTGATGGACCGCGGTTGGTATGGCGCGACGTTGATGGCTGCGGCGCTGGCGATGTCGCTCAGTGTGCTGGCAGCCGTGGGAGTGGGGCGGCGCAGCCGGCTATAAGGGCGACCCGGGCGCGTCGTCGAACTCGGCGCCGACGCGGCGCTTCATGATGCTGGCGTAGCGTTGCGGCGCCAGCCGACTCAGCCACCAGGCCAGGCGCGAGGTGCGGTCTGGCAGCAGCAGGCGACGACTTTCAGCCACTGCGACAAAGATGCGTTCAGCGATATCCTCTGCGCTGGATTCGCCACCGGTGGTCAGGCGCGCACTGCTGGCCTTGGCGCCATCACCACCGATTCCCGCGGCGCCGATGCCGGTGCGGATGAAGGAGGTGCAGACCAGCGTCACGCTTACGCCCAGACCCTCCACCTCGCTGCGCAGTGTGTCAAAAAATCCGTGCAAGGCGTGTTTGCTGGCCGCGTAACCGGTGCGGCCGATCAGCGGTGAAAAGCCGGCCACGCTGGAGATGGCGGCAATGAAGCCGCGCCGCTGCGTGATGTGGGGCAGGGCAGCGTGCGTGAGGTGGACGGCGCCAAAGAAGTTGACGTCCATGACCTGGCGTATGACCTCGATGCGGGTGCTGCTGAGCAGGCTGCGGTGACTGATGCCGGCGTTGTTGATCAGACCGTCGATGCTGCCGAAGTGGCTGAGCGTCGCCGCCACGGCGGCCTGGCAACTGGCCGGGTCGGTGATGGTGCCGACCAGCGCCAGGGCCTGCGTGCCGCGCTGCTTCAAATCCGTGACCAGGGTGTCGAGGCGCGCCGCGTCGAGATCGATGGCGGCGATGTGACTGCCGGCGCTGGCATAGCGCTGGCACAGTGCAGCGCCCAGGCCGCCAGCGGCGCCGCTGATCAGCACCACCTTGCCATGCGTCTGTCTTGGATTCACGCAGCCTGCTTCAGCTGCGCGCTGCGCCAAAGCTCGAACACTTCCGATGAACTGAGCTTGGGGACGTAGCCAAACACGGTTTTCAGGCGCGTGTTGTCCAATACCGGGCGGTAGCGCAGAAAGTCAAGCTGCTCCGGTCCGTACTGGGTCAGGCCAAGTTTCTTCAGCAGCCATAAGGCACTCCTGAGCAGCCAGGCCGGCAGCACAAGGCAGCGCTTGTTCAGGCGAGTGGCGATCTCGAAGATGCTGAGTTTGCCGTCGCCTGCCACGTTGAAGATGCCGGTGCTGGACGAATCAATGCCGTGCAGGATGGCGTCCACCACATCCTGGTCGTGGATGAAGACGAAAGGGCTGTCCGAGCCCCGGATGGCGATCAGGCGCGGCTTCTTGAATAGGTCGGTGATCTGGTTGTTCACCGTGGCGCCCAGAATCGTGCCTATGCGAAGGATGATCTGCTCCAGTTGCGGTTGCTGCTGTCGATACTCTGCCAGCATTTCCTCGACCAGGCGTTTGTGCCAGGAGTAGGCAAAGCTCTGGTTGCCGCGCACAGCGTCGCTCTCTTTGAGCCAGGCCGGGTTGTCGGCGTGGTAGCCGTAGGCCGCGCCACTCGATGAAACGATGATTCTTCGAACCTTGTTGCGCACGCAGGCCTCCAGCAGATTGCGGCTGCCGCCGACATCGACGCTGTATTCAAACTCGCGGCTGCTGTTCTTGCCGGGTGTGACGATGGAGGCCAGATGCACCACGACATCGGGCTGGTGGCGCGCGACGATGGCTTCGACCTCGCTCGAACGGATATCTGCCACTTCGTAGTTCACGTTCGGCAAGCGCTGGGCCGGCTCGCGCAGATCGAGCGCGATGATGGCTATGTCCTGGCGCTGTGCCAGCCTTGCCAGCACCTGCGCGCCAAGATAGCCCGAGCTTCCGGTGACCAGAACGCAGTGCGAGTTCACGCCAGACCCTCGGAACGCGGCGCGCGACGGCTCCAGAACGTGGCGACGGACAGCCCGGCCACGATATGCCAGATGCCCCACCAGGCGGTGATCACGGCCATGCCACCCAGACCGTCAAAGAAGCTGAAGATCAGAATCAGGCCAAGCCCGGAATTCTGGATGCCGCATTCGATCGCGACCGCGCGCCGGTCGCGCTCGGGTAGTTTGGCACCCCAGGCCAGGCCATAGCCGGTGAGCAGGGCGCAGGCGTTGTGCACGAACACGATGCCAACCACCATACCGACGTAGAGCTTGAAATACTGCCAGTTGGCACCCAGCGCGGCCAGCACAAAGAGCAGGAAGAACAGCAGAGAGAAAATTTTCATCGGTTTTTGCACGCGCGCTGTCAAAGCGGGCCAGCGGCGCGAGACGAACAGGCCGGCAGCCAGTGGCAAACCGAGCAGCAGAAAGACATGCAGGAACATCTCGAGCGGATTGACTGCCACCTGGCGCAACAGCGGCTGCGCCGGTGCGTACAGACCACCCCAGAAGGAGATGTTGAGCGGCGTCATGACGATGGCGGTCAAGGTCGACAGGGTGCTGATGGAAACCGATAGCGCCGTGTTGCCGCGCGCAAAGTGCGTCAGAAAGTTCGAGATGTTGCCGGCCGGGCAGGACGATACCAGGATCATGCCCAGCGCGATGCTGGGGCGGGGTTCGAGCAGCAGCACCAGCAGATAGGTGCAGGCCGGAAACACCAGATGGTGCCCCAGCAGGCCGATCACCAGCGCGCGCGGTGTGCGCAAGGCTTCCTTGAAATCATCGGCCTTGAGCTCGAGTGAAACGCCAAACATGACGAAGCCCAGCACCACATTGAGCAGCAGCAGCGACTGTGGGCTGAAGTTCAGGCGAACCAGATCGATGTCGATCATGACAGCACAGCCCATGAGATGGTTGTCATTGCGGGCTTGACCCGCAATCCAGTCGTTGCGTGGCACTGGATCCCGGATCGAGTCCGGGATGACAACTTTGCCGTCCGGGATGACAACTTTGCCGTCCGGGATGACAACTTTGCCGTCCGGGATGACAACTTTGCCGTCCGGGATGACAACTTTGCCGTCCGGAATGAAAGCGATGGATTACGGCGAGATGCCGTTTGGTTTGTGCGTGTCATAAGTTACGAGAACCGCAATAGGCTCATCCTTTGGGCTCTTCGTGCATTTTCTTGAAGTGGATCAGCCCCGGTGCCCACATGTGCTTGACCGGGTCCACATCGACGTGGATCACGGCGCAGCGACCGGTGGCCAGGGCGCGCTCGAGCGCCGGTTTGAGCTGCTTCGGATCGGAGACACGTTCGCCGTAAGCACCCATGGCCTGCCCGAGCTTGTCGAACTCGATTTCGCCCAGATCGGCCTTGATGGTTTCATCGGGATCGAGGTGCTTGAAGATCATGGTCTTGAAGGGACGCAGCATGAACTGCTGGTTCATCTTGACCATGCCCCACTGCTTGTCGCACAAGACGATGTAAATCACCTGTGCCTGGTTGCGCACGGCCGTCTCCACTTCCTGCGAATGAAAGCCCATGGCGCCGTCGCCGATGATGCAGCAGACCGGCTTGCCAGGTCGTGCGATCGCCGCGCCCACGGCCTGCGCCATACCGGCGCCCAGCATGCCGAACTTGAAGGTGGACAGCACCGTGTTGGGCACCGTGACCTGGTGGTAGAACATGGCCCAGATGGTGGCGTTGCCGCCGTCGGCCACCAGCACCGAGTCGGCTGGAAACAGCTCACTGCAGACGGCGCCGATGTGCGCCGGGTGCATGGGGATGGCCAGGTCGCCCAGCGCCTTGTCCCAGCCAGCGCGCTCTTCCTTCATGACCTTGGCGTAGCTGGCGATGCGCGTGCGGTTCGCCTCAAACCGGATCTCGGCCTTGCGGCGCTCCAGCTCGTCGCCGAGCAACTCCAGAAAGCGTTTCACGTCGGCCACCACAGCCAGATCGACCGGCTTGTTCGAACCGATCATCTCAAAGTCCAGATCGACCTGGATCGTCGTCTGCTCCGACGGCTTGCGCCAGTAGGGCGGCTTGCCCCACCAGTCGGTCTCGCCCAGGCGCGAGCCCAGAATCAGCACCGTGTCGGCCTCGTTGCGGACACGGTGATTGAGCTTGACGTGCGGCATGGTGATGGCCAGCGGCGAGGACTCTGTCAGCACACCGCGCGCTGCCCAACTGGTGGTGACCGGCGCGTGCAGCAGGTCGGCGACGCGGCGCAGCGCGTCAAAGGCCAGCGCGTGAATGACACCGCTGCCAGCGTGAATCATGGGTGCGCTGGCACTGATGAGCAGCTGTGCCGCCTTGGTGACCTGTTCGGCTGAAGGCGTCAGCGGATCGGTGTTGCGGTACTGCCCTGGCGACCAGTAGCCCACATCAGCTTTCACCTTGGTGTTCATGATGTTCTCAGGCACATCCAGATGCACCACGCCGGGCCGCCCTTCGTAGCTCTTGCGCAGCGCCTTGCGCAGCAGCTCCGGCACGCGGGCGAAGGAGGACACGGCGGCGCTCCACTTGCCTATCTTGCCGATGACGCCGCTCTGGTCGAAGCACTGGTAACTGCCGCCGCGATCGGGGTACATGATGCTGGGCCGGCGCGCGCTGGTAATGGCCAGCACCCGGTTGCCGTCGGCCTGCTCGACGATCAGTCCGGGGATCAGGTTGGCCACGCCGGGTCCGTTGCTGGCCATGCAGACGCCAAGCTTGCCAGTCAGACGCGCATAGGCTCCAGCCATGTGGGCGGCCGAGGTCTCGTGTCGTGGCGTGACAATTTCGATGCCGATGCGGTGCAGGGCCTCGTAAAAACCAAAGTAGGTGCCGTCGATGATGCCGAAGACTTTTTCGACACCTTCCTGTTGCAACATGCGCGCAATGACTTCGCCGCCGCTGATCTCTGCCATTTTGTCTGCTCCTCTACTTATTTCGGGTCATTATGCAGTTTCGGCACAATGCTGGCTATGAGTACTTCTGCTGCCCCCCAAATCGCCGGCCACCTGCTGGTTCAGTGCCTGATTGAGCAAGGCGTGACGCATGCTTTTGGCGTGCCCGGTGAAAGCTACCTGGCTGTGCTGGACGGCTTTCACCGCTATCGCGACCAGATCCGCTTCATCGTCAACCGGCAGGAGGGCGGCGCGGCCTTTATGGCCGATGCGCAGGGGCGACTCACAGGGCGCCCCGGCGTCTGCTTTGTGACGCGCGGCCCCGGTGCCACCAACGCATCGATTGGCGTGCACACGGCGTTTCAGGATTCGACACCGATGGTGCTGTTTGTCGGCGATGTGGCCAGTGACATGCGGGACCGGGAAGCGTTTCAGGAAGTGGATTTCCAGAGTTTCTTCGGACCCAGCACCAAGGGCTTTGCGAAACGTGTGGAGCGCATCGACGACGCACGGCGCATCCCGGAGTACGTGGCGCGCGCCTTTGCGACGGCCATGAACGGCCGACCCGGACCGGTCGTGCTGGTGTTGCCAGAGGACATGCTGGTGCAGACGATGACGCCCGATGCAATCACCGGACTGTTGCCGCACGCGCTGCCGCGTGTCGAGGCGGTGCAGGCGTGGAGTGACCCCACTGCGCTGCAGACTTTGCGTGAGATGCTGCTGCAGGCAAGGCGGCCTTTTGTGATCGCCGGCGGTGGTGGCTGGACCGTCGAGGCGGCGCAGGCCTTGCAGCGCTTTGCCGAGCGCTGGATGCTGCCGGTGGGCAACGCGTTTCGCTTTCAGGACACTTTCGACAACCACCACGCGCTGTATGCCGGTGACGTGGGTATTGGCATCAACCCCAAACTGGCCGCGCGCATCAAGGACAGTGACCTGATTCTGGCCATTGGTCCGCGGCTCGGCGAGATGACCACCGGTGGCTACACGCTGCTGGAAGCACCTCGGCCGAAACAGAAGCTGGTGCACATTCATTCCAGCGCTGAAGAATTGAATCGCGTCTACCAGGCCGATCTGGCGATCAACGCCGGTATGAGTGCTGCGGCGCACTCGCTGGAGGAACTGCAAGCGCCGGCAACGCTGCCCTGGCAGGACTGGGCGCAGGCCTGTCACGCCGACTACCTGGCCAATATGACACCGCAAAGTCTGCCTGGCAACATCGACATGCCGGCCATCGTGGCGACGCTGCAGCAGCATTTGCCGGCCGACGCGGTGCTGACCAATGGTGCTGGCAACTTTGCCAGTTGGGTGCATCGCTTTTACAAGCACTACGGCCTGGCACGAGGTTGCAAGACGCAACTGGCACCGACCAATGGTGCGATGGGCTACGGCGTGCCCGCCGGCATTGGTGCGGCCATCTGCACAGGGCGAGTCGTTTTCACCATCGCGGGGGATGGTGACTTTTTGATGAACGGGCAGGAACTGGCCACTGCCGTGCAATTCGGTGCCAAGACCATCATCGTGCTGCTCAACAACGGCATGTTTGGCACCATCCGCATGCACCAGGAGCGCGAATATCCAGAGCGCGTCAGCGGCTCGCAGCTCAGCAACCCCGACTTTGCGGCGCTGGCGCGCGCCTACGGCTACGCCGGCGTGCGCATCACGCGCACGGATGAGTTTGAAGCCGAACTGCTGGCCGCGCTGGCGCGGCCCCAAGGCACGTTGATCGAGGTGATGCTGGAGCCCGAGGTCATCACCACGCGCGGCACGCTGTCTGCGATCACACAGGCGGCGCTGGCCAGGCAGAAGTGAATACGCTGGACGTTCGCATCGTTGACTCCATCACCGAACTGGGTCGGCAGGACGCCGGTTGCCTGGCAGTCAGCGGCTCGCACGGTGGCATCAGTTCGGCGCGCTACGCGCTGGCAGCGCGGCCACGTTTGAGCATCTTCAACGACGCCGGCGTTGGCAAGGACGAAGCGGGTCTGGCGGCGCTGCCGTTTCTGCAGTCGCACGGTCTGGCCGCCTGCACGGTGGCGCACAGTAGCGCGCGCATTGGCGAGGCGCAGAGTACGCTGGACGAGGGCATCGTCAGCCACGTCAATGCGCTGGCGCAGGCGCTGGGGGTGGTGGTGGGGCAGCGCTGTGAGCTTGTCATCGACACACTGATGGCGCCACCCTGACCAGGCCAGGCGAAGCGGTCAGATGTCATCGCGAGGCCGCAGGCCGTGGCGATCCATGCAGTCAGTGGATTGACGCGCCTCGCAATGTCAAATTTGGCTTGCATGCTGGTATTATTGTTTATACAATAAATAATGTGAACTACAGTTTCGACCCTCGCAAACTGGCCATTAACGTGCAGCGGCACGGGGTGTGGTTCAGCGAGGCTGACGGCTTCGAATGGGAGACTGTGCAATTGCGGGTGGATGATCGAAAGCGCTATTCGGAGCCGCGCTTTGTGGCGACCGGGCTGATCGAGCAGCGACTGTACGTGATGGTGTTTTGTTTGCGCGAGGTGTCAGTTCGCCTCATTAGCCTGCGCAAGGCCAATGACCGAGAGGTAAAAAGATATGTCGACAATGCTTAAAACTCGTTCTGGACGCGCGGTGAAACTGCCTACACCCGAAGAGAATGTAACCATCAATGCGGGCATTGCGGCAGATCCGGACTCGCCCGAATTGGACGATCAGTGGTTTGCCGGCGCAAAGCCCGCAGCAAAGGTTTTGGATTCAAAGTTGTATGCGTCCCTGGTCGCGATGAAGCGCCCGCCTTGGCGCCCCCGTGTTGAGCAGCCCAAGGTTTTTACTGGCATACGGTTGGATGCTGAGGTGGTGGCATCGTTTAAGGCTTCAGGCAAAGGATGGCAGACGCGGGTGAACGAGGCGCTCAAGGACTGGCTTCGCACCCACTCTCCGATTTAAGCTGTGACCAAAGTCCTGAGTGTCCAGCTCGGGTAGGCCCAAGCGACGCTGCTGCCTGTCCTGAGCCTTCCGAAGGGCTCCTCTCCATGACGATCCCGACTGTCATGATTCGCAGGCTCACGTCGTGAGAGCCAGAGTGACCGAGATCGGAGCTTCAAAGCGTTTCGGTGAATGAAACGGGCCTATGATGCGATGAAAATGAAATCAGGGAGATTGGAATGAACGAGCTTTTCAAGCTATGTCGGTACCAAAGTTTGCCGAGAGGTCGGCGTGCGGTAACAGGTGAGGACCTGACGGATTCGCTTCACATAGCGCGCGTGGCACTCAATCGAGACCTGGCCAGGCTGCAAGCGCATGTCTGGCGCCATTGACACACAGTCGTTCGCGGACGAATTGGAAGACCAGTTCCAGATGCACGCCGGTGATTCCAGTACGGAACCGTTCGTGGCTTGGGGCAAACTCTCGCGCGAGGAATCCGGACGAGTTAAAGGTGTGCATCCTTTGTTGGATCACATGATCGACGTGGCCGCATGTTTCCTGGCACTGGCGGAATGCACTTCCGTTCGACGTTCTCTGGAAAAAACGGCAGGGCGTACCCTTGATGCGGCGGATTTGCAGCGGCTGGCCGTGCTGGTCTTCTTGCACGATGTTGGCAAAGCCAACGCCGGTTTTCAGTCACGGCGATGGCAATTGCCTGATAGACCACCAGCGAACTGGCCCACTGCGCCCTTTGGGCATGGCCCGGAAGGCTGGGAGCTGATTTCAGGTCGCGTGTTGAATGCCGAGCACTATGCAGTCGGTTTGCCCATTGCCGAAATAGTGGCTTGGGGTGAAGCAGCCGTTAGCGAGTTACTGCAGGCCAGCATGAGCCACCACGGGCGGCCCCTTGGTGTCAGTCCTGGCAAAGAATGGGAAGGCATCTGGAAACCCGTACTGCACAAAACCGGGGCGGTGCTGTACGACCCGGCGGCCACCATGGCCAGCATGGGCGAGCGTTTGAAACAAAGTTATCCGCTGGCCTTCGCAGAGTGCCATCGACCGTTGCCTGATCAGCCTGCCTTCGTGCATCTGTTCGCCGGATTGGTTCAATTGGCCGACTGGCTGGGCTCTGATACCCGTGAAAGATTTTTCCCTTACACCGTCCCCGGCGAGGATCGAACTCAGACTGCTGCCGTGCGCGCAACTTACGCGGTGCAGACCATTGGCCTGGATGCAAACAGTTGGCGCAATGAACTGAAGGGTCAGCCGCCAATTTTTAGTACGGCATTCGGCGTGACGGAAGCACGCCCCATGCAATTGGCTACCGCCGACTTGTCGCTGGGCGACATCGTGGTGTTGGAAGCTGAAACCGGCAGCGGCAAAACCGAAGCAGCGTTGTGGCGCTTTGTTCAATTGTTTGAAGCGGACCAAGTCGATAGCCTGTACTTTGCGCTACCTACCCGCGTTGCGGCAACGCAGCTCTACCAGCGCGTGTTGGCATTGGTGACGCGCTTATGGCCAACAGATGCACCTGTGGTGGTGCGTGCTTTGCCAGGCTATGAAGCTGCGGACGATCAGGCAAAAATCAGCCTGCCGGATTTCAAAGTTCAGTGGCCTGATCATCCCGCCGATGAGAAAGCGCATCAGCGTTGGGTGGCTGAATCACCCAAACGCTTTCTTGCGGCCACCATTGCGGTCGGCACCATCGATCAGGCCTTGCTGGGGGCGCTCAAAGTGCGACACGCCCACATGCGCCACGCCCTGCTGGCCCGCAGCCTGCTGGTGGTGGATGAGGTACATGCGTCGGATACCTATATGACCGTGTTACTGGAGAAATTGCTTCAGGCGCACCTCAAAGCAGGCGGTCAAGCCATGCTGCTCTCCGCCACGCTGGGTGCCACGGCGCGCACACGCTATCTCAGCATTGGGCAATCAAAGAAGCTCGCGCCACCCTCTCTGGCCGATGCCTGCGCCGCTCCCTACCCAGCGCTCAGCTTTCGCAATGCATCCGGCATTCACCTGCAACCCGTGGCTGGCAACCCGCAACACAAAACCGTGTACTGGGAAACGCTGGATGCCATGGACGACCCCGTGCGCATTGCCACGCTCGCCGCGCAGGCAGCAGTACCTGGTGCGCGGGTGCTGGTTGTGCGCAACACCGTCCCTGCCGCTGTCGCCACACTCAAAGCACTAGAGCAACTGACCTTGGCGCAAGGCGGTGACTGGTTGTTCAAGGTCAGTGGTGTCAGCACAGTCCACCACAGCCGTTACAGCCGCCAAGATCGCCCCTTGCTCGACCAGGAGGTGGAAGCGCAGCTAGGCAAAACACGGCAAGGCACAAAGGGGCGCGTCATCATCGGCACGCAAACGCTGGAGCAAAGCCTGGACATCGATGCCGACCTGCTCATCACCGACCTGTGCCCTATGGACGTGTTGCTCCAGCGCCTGGGTCGTTTGCACCGACATACCCGACCCGAGGCAGAGCGGCCTGAGGGCTACCGCCTGCCGCGTGCTTGGGTACTCACCCCCGCTGGCAATGACCTTACTCCCATGCTAAAGCGTGCTCGCCATGGCCTGGGTCGGTTCCACGATGGCGGCGGTGTGTACCCCGACTTGCGCATGGTTGAAGCCACCAAACGATTGATTCAGGCGCAGCCCAGCCGCCAGATACCGGCAGACAACCGCATGCTGGTTGAACACGCTACGCACACAGAAGCCCTGCAAGAGATTGAGAGGGAGCTGGGTGCGGATTGGCAGAAGCTGGGGCAAGCCATTGAGGGCGACACCAGTGCACGCACAGGCATCGGACACCTCCACACCCTGCCTTATGACGATGCGTTTGGCGATGTACTTTTCCCAGACAGCGATCAAAAAATTGCGACCCGTCTTGGCGCAGCAGATCGCTTGGTGATTTTTGACCCGCCCCAGCCCGGCCCATTTCAGCAAGACGTGAAGCATTTGGCGCTGCGTCATCATCAAATTCCACAAGGAGTCAGCCCTGACGCATTGCCAGCGGACATCAGCATATTGCCAGAACGTGCAGGCTTTGAATTTACGCTGGGCGAAGCGCGTTATCGTTACAACCGCTTCGGGCTGGAGCGCTTAAAGGCCGACGACAAAAATCAACCCACACAGGGAGAACCCGTATGACGATTGCCCCGGAACTGCAGTTTTCATTGCTCACCGAGCCCATCATTGGCTACCGCAGAGCAGGTGATGGGCAAACCGTTGACGCCAGCTTGCCCGAGTTGTTCGTGGCACTTGCTGCGGATGAAGTGCGCGATTACCCCGCCTTGCGCCCACACCAACGCCACCCCTGGCACGCCTTCCTGGTGCAGTTGGCAGCCATCGCATTGCACAAGGCAGAAAGAACAGCGGTTCTTCAAACTGCACAGGAATGGCGTGATGCGTTGCTGGCGCTCACGCCCGATGACCCCGATGGCGCTGCGTGGTGTTTGGTGTCGCCTCCCAATCGACCTGCGTTGTTACAGGCGGCTGTTGTTGGGGGAAGTTTTTCAGAGTGGAAATCCGAGGCTTATGCCGCTGACGAGATTGACATGCTGGTGACATCCAAAAACCATGATCTCAAAGGCAGTCGCGCTCGCCGCTCACAACCCGAAGACTGGCTGTTTGCCCTATTGAGCTTGCAAACGCAAGAGGGGTTTCTTGGCGCGGGCAACTACGGCATTTCTCGCATGAACGGAGGCTTTGCCAGTAAGCCGGGTGTGGGGGTTGCTGCTGTCGGTTTGCCCGGTGCTCGCTGGGCGCGTGACATTGCAGCTTTGCTCGCGCGGCGTGACCGGACGGTTGAGGCGCATGGTTTGCAAGACGAAGGAGGGTTGGCACTGGTTTGGCTCGCCCCTTGGGACGGGCTTGGCAGCCTGTCGTTTGCCAAACTTGATCCTTTCTACATCGAGATTTGTCGTCGCATTCGCCTGAAAAGCACGGGTGGTCTGATCACGGCCGTTGGCACGGGCAGCAAAGCAGCTCGCGTTGCTGCGAAAGAATTAAACGGTTTGACGGGTGACGCATGGACTCCGATTGATGTGGAAGGTGGCAAGGCTCTGACAATCACGTCAAACGGGTTCAATTACAAGCTGGTTTCTGAACTCATGTTTGGTGGCAAATACCAGCCTCCTACCGCGCATAACTTGGATCAACCAGTCAGCGGAAGCAGCTTGATTTTCATCACCCAAGGCATTACCCGGGGGCAGGGCAAAACCGAGGGTTATCACGAGCGCCGCGTACCCATCTCACCCAAGGTCCGAGGCTTTCTGATCACAAACCAGAAAGCCATGTTGGAGCGCATCGCCGGGAGGCGTATTGCTGATATTGGCGAGGTGCGCAAACTCCTTTGGCTTGCATTGGCTGTGTTATTTGCAAACGGAAATGCAGGCGATAACACAGAGGGAAACAAGACCAAGGCAAACAAGTTTTCAGCACCTTTCGAGCTTGCCGAAGACGCACGGTTTTTTGATGACCTCAACGAAGAAATGGAAGCCACAGACCCCGCTGCACAGCGACTGCAATGGCTGCTGGGTCTGGTTGACCGAGCCGAAGCCATTTTGAAGACGGCATTCGATGCGGGGCCACGTAGCGGTGTCCAAAAGTACCGTGCCCAATCTGCGGCCTTGACGCGCTTTCATGGCGGGCTTCGCTCCGACAAATTTCCGATAGCAGACCTCGTCAATTACTACCGTCAACAAACCATCAAACGCCAGGAGGAAACCAGTGACCACGCTTGACCCCACCTCAGAAGAACAGGCTCCACCGGAGGATGCCGCAGCGTACCGCGAACCCTTTGGGGCGCTGGCAGCCTACATCCACCGTGCCAGCACCGGCGACCGCGCGGCACTGGCACGGCTCAAGCCAGAAGCCCTGCAACCCCACCAGTTAGCAGCGCTAGCAAGAGCCTTGACTTCGGCTGGCCTGGCGCCTGAGCAATGGCGTGCGGACACTTGGCCACGTTGGGCTTTGATTGCGCATGGTATGGCGTTGGCTGGGCACGACGGCAAACAGAGGCTGGGAAGGCAGTTGGCACACGCTGGCGTGTCTGAGTCACGCGTCACCAAATTACTGACCTCACGGGGTGACGCCTTCACCCAGCTTTTGCCCCGCGTGTTGCGCCTGATGGCCAGCAAGGGCGTGGCACCCAACTGGCGTGAGCTGGGCGAACTGGTACTCAAAGAAAGTAGCAGCCTGCGTAGTAGCCAAGCCGATGCCGAGGAAATACGTCTCCAAATTGCAGGCCCCTATTTCTCAGCCCTGGCACGTGCCGAATCCAAGTCATAACAAAACCATCACCCAAGGAGTTTTCATGAATCTGCCCCGTTTTATCCAAATCCACACCCTGCACAACTACCCCGGCGCATTGCTGAATCGCGACGATGCCGGTCTGGCCAAGCGTCTGCCCTATGGTGATGCCGTGCGCACGCGCATTTCGTCACAGTGTTTGAAGCGCCACTGGCGCGTGGCTGAGGATCATTTTTCGCTGGCGACTCTGGGTGTGCCCATGGCTGTGCGATCCAGGCAAACACTGGATTTGATTCGGAAGAAGTTGATCGAAGCAGGTCTGTCTGAGGCTTTGGCGCAGTCGGCGGGCGAAGGCCTGCGTGACGCGGGACTATTGGACAAAGGTGGGAAAGAGTCCAAAGGCAAAGAGGCATTGGAGACAGGGCAAGCCGTGCTGATGGGCTACGCGGAGATTGATTACCTCGTCAAACGCTGTGCTGATCTGGCGCAGGAAAACACCGAAGCCAAGGCGCTCAAGACTGCCATCGCCAAGTTTCTTCAGGATAAAAACGAAAAGAAAAACATCGAAGCACTGAAACACGGCAGCGGTCTGGAGTCCGCCCTGTTCGGACGCATGGTCACGTCTGATGTGCTGGCCAGCCGCGATGCAGCCGTGTACGTGGCACACGCCTTCACCGTGCATGAAGCGCAAGTGGAAAACGACTACTTCACCGTGGTGGACGACCTACTGCGCGAAGCGGGCGAGTTGGGTTCCGCCGGCATCTTCGACACCGAACTGGCATCCGGTTTGTACTACGGCTATGTGGTGGTTGACGTGCCGCAACTGATTGCCAACCTGGAAGGTGAAGCTGCCAAAGACTGGGCCACTCTGCCCACTGAGAAGCGGGAGCTGGCTGGCCGTGTGGTACAGCACCTGTTGCACCTGATTGCCACCGTAAGCCCAGGTGCCAAGCGTGGCTCTACGGCACCGTTTGACTGGGCCAAATTTCTGTTGGTGGAGGTGGGCGACTGGCAGCCGCGTAGTCTGGCGGGTGCATTCCAAAACGCCTTGCCGACCGACCACACCGCACTTCGCGAAACTGCCGTGCAGATGCTGGCGGACGAAATCGACAAGCTGGACAAGGCTTATGGCGCTACGCTGGATCGTCGCTTCTTGGCACTGGACAAAGTGGCGGTTCCCAATGCGACAGAGTTGCCCTTGAATGATTTGGCCACGTGGGTGCAGGCCTACATCACCCAAGGCACAGCGCCAGCGCAGGTGGCCTGACATGCCGCGCCACTTGCTGATCAGGCTGTCATCCCCGCTCATCGCGTTTGGCGGTGAAACCATTGACAACTTTGGGGTCATCCGAGACTTTCCGGCGCTCTCCATGGTCACGGGCTTGATTGCCAATGCTTTGGGTTGGGACCGGGGTGATGACAGCTTGCACAACCGCTTGCAAACGCGGCTACGCATGGGCGCGCGATTGGAGACGCAAGGCGAACGGTTAACCGACTTTCAAACCGCGCAGTTGGGAGCCAATGACAAAGCCTGGACGACTTGGGGCACTGTAGAAGAGCGCAGAGGCGGGGCCGCGTCTTATGACAGCCCTCATTTGCGATACCGCGACTATCACACCGACCTCACGGCCCTTCTTGCTTTGCGACTGGAGCCCGCTGAAGAATCCCCCACGCTGGACGAAGTAGCGCACGCGCTGGATCGCCCCCAGCGTCCGCTTTTTATTGGTCGCAAATCCTGCTTGCCCGTTGGCCGTTTGGTCGCCGGGTGGGTTCAAGCAGATTCGGTGTTGCAAGCACTGCAGCTTGCCCCGTTGGACAGTAGCGTGAATAGTTTGCGAGCCCAGTGGCCGGCTGGCGAAGGTCAATTGCCGGGCGACCGTTTGGTGGATGTGTGCGACGAACGCAACTGGACCAGCGGTGTGCATGGCGGCTGGCGGCCGGTGCGCGAAGGCCTCATCCAAACCGCAGGAAACACGTCATGAGTACAGAGCCCCTCTATTTGCTGCACACCCAGCCTGACACGCAACGGCTGGCGGCATGGGCGGCACGCCACCGACTGTTGGACAAAGAAGGCGATTTGGGCTACGCGCTGCATGCGTTGTTGCATGCCGCCTTTGGTGAACAAGCGCCACAACCTTTTCGCTACGTCGATGCCGAGCAAGGCCTGTTGGCCTACACCCGCTTGGACGCTACTGGATTGGCGCAACTCACGGCTTTGGCTGACCCTGACGTGGCCGCTGCGCTGGGGCTTGGTCAAACGCATCAGCACGGCGGCATGAACGTGCGCCTCTTTCCTACGCAATGGGCCGTGGGACACACGCTTGGGTTTGAGGTGCGCGTGCGCCCCATCATCCGCGAGGGTAAAACTGGGCGTGAGCGGGACGCCTTCTTGGCTGCGGCTGAAAAGGCGCAGGGCGGTGCGCTGGATCGCGGCGACGTGTATGTGCAGTGGCTGCGAGATCTGCTGGCACGCCAAGGTGGCGCAGAACTGGGAGATGCCGGCATGACCCGTTATCAGCAGTTGGGGGTGACGCGAAAGAGCCAGAAAGGCGGTGCGGATGATGTGCGTCACAGCCGCTTGGTCAGCGGACCGGAGGCGGTGTTGGCCGGGCAACTTCGGGTGATTGACCCGAAAGCCTTTGCTGAACTAATTGCGCACGGGGTTGGGCGACATCGAGCCTTTGGCTTTGGACTGCTTTTACTGCGCTCTGCCCATGGCTGAGGTGGTAGAGCTGTCCACATGTTGAAAGGTCGTCTGGGACTGGAAACAGCCCGCTTTCCGCACGCAGACCGTCATGGATTGCTTTGGCTGGAGCGCGGTGAATTGTGCGTCATTGACGGTTGCTTGCATTTTACGCGGGGTGCCAATTCATTGACGCCGCAAATTGATCAGATCCCCCACCAATCGGTTTCCATGATCTTGCTCGGGCCGGGCAGCAGCGTGACGCACGATGCTCTCCGCCTGCTGGCCCGCCACGGCACGTTGATGGCCGCCGTTGGTGTTGATGGAGTGCGCTCGTACACGGCACCAGCACTGATGCCGGATCGTTCGGATGTGGCCAGGCGGCAAGCCGAGTTGTGGGGCAACCCGCGTCGGCGTATCAGCGTGGCGCGCCATATGTACGCGCTGCGCCTGGGCGAAATACTGCCGCACCGCGAACTGGACACCCTGCGCGGCATTGAAGGTTCTCGCGTGAAGGTCATGTACAAACTGATGGCCGACAAGCATGGCATCGAATGGAACGGTCGCCACTACGACCGGGCCAATCCGATGGCCGCCGATATTCCCAATCAAGCACTGAACCACGCGGCCACTGCCGTTCAGGCCGCAGCGGCCATTGCGGTGCAGTCGCTGGCGGCGCTGCCACCGCTGGGTTTCATTCATGAGGATTCAGGGCAGTCCTTTGTGCTCGATATTGCCGACTTGTTTCGTGAAGCCGTCACCTTGCAGATTGCTTTTACCGCTGCGAAACAAGTGTCAAAAGGAGCAGAGGCCACGGTTGATCGCTTGGTGCGCCGTGAAGCGGCCCAAGTGTTTCGCAAGCAGCAAGTCATTCCGTCGATGATCGACAAGATCAAACAGGTCTTACGCATGGAGGAGGTCGATGGCGCTGGTGATGATAGTGGCGCGTGATGTGGTGGACCGATTTCACGGTTTCCTTGCCTCGGTCATGCTGGAAGTTGCGCCTAATGTGTTTGTATCGCCACGGATGAGCAAGGGTGTACGGGAACGCACGTGGGACGTTGTCTCCGATTGGCATATTCAAGAACCCAGAGGCAGTTTGGTGATGGTGTGGCGTGATTTGAATGAGGTAGGTGGTATTGGTCTAGCCCATCTGGGAACGCCATCGAGGGAGTTGGTGGAGATGGACGGTATGTGGTTAACCCGGCGCAGCAAGTCTGCAAATGCTCTTTAAAATTTTGATTGGTTTCGGCGTTTTCTCTTACGCCGTAACAAGTTAGGTGTGAGAGGTTCCCCCGCGCGAGCGGGGATAGGCCCTACGACTATGATTACTATAAGCCTAGTGATACGGTTCCCCCGCGCGAGCGGGGATAGGCCCCCGTAGCTTGGATAGCAAAGCAAGAGGATGGGGGTTCCCCCGCGCGAGCGGGGATAGGCCCTAACGGAATAATGGCTTTAATCGCATTGCGATGGTTCCCCCGCGCGAGCGGGGATAGGCCCGGATAAACTGCTTCAAGTCATTAGTTACCATTGGTTCCCCCGCGCGAGCGGGGATAGGCCGCTGCTGGCTGCTGGCTGCTGGCTGCTGGCTGCGGTTCCCCCGCGCGAGCGGGGATAGGCCCTGCGCCCCGCGGCTTACTGTGACCCCGTAGAC
>Ga0163199_1000892_pt1 | contig 18627 bp, 14 predicted proteins | sample PL_2010_150m_FD_113537 | JGI IMG/M metagenome (GOLD analysis project Ga0163199, IMG submission 113537) | Freshwater microbial communities from Powell Lake, British Columbia, Canada to study Microbial Dark Matter (Phase II) - PL_2010_150m | ecosystem: Environmental > Aquatic > Freshwater > Lake ...
CCAGTGGACTGACCGGCAACGTCGTACGCGTCTGCGGCCAAAGCCTGATCGGCGCATGAGCGTTGCGCCAGCGGTGAAAACCATTGAGATGATTACCCCGCCTGGCGCGGCGCAGTTGATTCTGCGGGCGCTGCGGTCAGCCGGAAAGTCTCCTGGCGTCGTCGAGGCCATGCCCCAACTTGCCTACGTCCGCCCGCACGTCGTGCTGGATGCGGGACATATTGCCCGCTACGCTGCGCTCTGCGGGTTTGCACCGGCGCATGGCGTGCCTCTGAGTTATCCGCAGTTGCTGACCTTCCCTCTGGTGGCACAGTTTATGGGCTCGGCGGAGTGTCCCTGGCCGGCGATGGGCACGGTGCATCTGGCCAATGCCATCGAGCAATTTGACTTTCTGCACGCGGGCGACGCCGTCCGCGTTGAGATGACCACGGGACGCCTCTTCGCACATGAGAAGGGGCAGGTGTTCACGCTGGAACTCCGCATCCTGCGGGATGGCCAACCGGTCTGGCAGGGTACGCAAACGCTGCTACGCCTAGGCGTCGCTCAACCTGGCGGCGAACCCTATGCGAGCCCCTTGGATAGCGCCCTGCCCTTGTCGCATCAGACGGACTTTGCCGCGCCGGGCAATATCGGCAGGCGCTACGGGAGGATTTCCGGCGACATGAATCCGATCCACCTGACGGCACTATCCGCCCGACTCTTTGGATTTCGCCGGGCGATCGCCCATGGACTTTGGACCAAGGCCCGCGCGCTAGCTGCGCTGCTGCCCGCCGCGCCGGTCGGTCAGGCGACTGCGGTCGTGGAGTTCAAGGCTCCCTTGTTCCTGCCCGGCCGTGCATCGCTGTGGACCGCCCATGTCATCGGCAGAAGCTGGTTCGAGGTTCTCGACGCCTCCGGTAGTCGTCCACATTTGCACGGCGAACTCAGGTACTGACAGGCTCTAGAGTTCGCATATATTCAATACCCGGAATTTTCCATGCAGGAGAACCTCATGACTGGCATCCGCCGCGTCGCCATACTTGGCGGCAATCGCATCCCGTTTGCCCGCTCCAACTCGGCTTATGCGCATGCCTCCAACCAGGACATGCTGACCGCAACGTTGCAGGGTCTGGTCGACCGCTTCGGCCTCCATGGCGAGCGACTCGGAGAGGTCGCCGCCGGCGCCGTGATGAAGCACTCGCGCGACTTCAACCTTGTTCGGGAGTGCGTGCTGTCGACCACCCTGTCTCGCCAGACACCGGCCTTCGACCTGCAGCAGGCGTGCGGCACCGGGCTGGAGGCGACACTGGTGGTCGCCAACAAGATTGCCCTGGGACACATCGAATGTGGCATCGCCGGCGGAGTCGACACCACCTCCGACGCTCCTATCGGCCTCAATGAGAAGATGCGCAGGATCCTCCTCGACGCCTCGCGGGGGAAGTCGGCGGCACAGCGACTGGCAGTGCTCGCCAGGTTGCGTCCGGGCATGTTCGTCAGCCCGTCGTTACCGCGCAACGTTGAACCGCGCACGGGTTTGTCGATGGGCGAGCATGCCGAACTGATGGCCCGTGAATGGGACATCCACCGCGAAGACCAGGACGCACTGGCCCTGACGAGTCATCACAAGCTGGCCATGGCCTACGCCGGCGGTTTCTTTACCGACCTGATGACGCCGTTCAAGGGCCTGAGCCAGGACAACAACCTGCGACCAGACCTGAGCATGGAGAAACTGCGTTCGCTGCGACCGGCTTTCGACAAGAAAGTAGCGCCAGACCAGGGCACACTGACGGCAGGAAACTCCACGCCGCTGACCGATGGGGCGTCTGCCGTGCTGCTGGCCAGCGAAACATGGGCGCGGTCGCACCACCTGCCGGTACTCGCCTATCTCAGCTTCAGCGAGGTGGCCGCCGTGGATTTCTTCGACCAGAAGGAAGGGCTGCTGATGGCGCCGGCTTATGCGGTGCCACGCATGCTGGACCGTGCCGGCCTGAAATTGCAGGACTTCGATTATTACGAGATTCACGAAGCGTTCGCCGCGCAAGTCCTGTGCGCCCTGAAAGCCTGGGAAGACGAAAGGTACTGCCGGGAGAAACTGGGACTTGGTCAGGCGCTGGGGGCGATCGATCCGGACAAGCTCAACGTCAACGGCAGTTCGCTCGCCGCGGGCCATCCGTTTGCCGCCACCGGCGGCCGCATCGTCGCGACACTGGCGAAACTGCTCGCGCAACGCGGCTCCGGCCGCGGCCTGATTTCGATTTGTGCGGCCGGCGGGCAAGGCGTAGTCGCGATACTGGAGATATAGATGCCGACCTATAAGGCTCCGCTGCGCGACATCCGCTTCCTGATGAACGAGGTGTTTGATTTTCCGGGGCATTACGCGGGGCTATCGAACGGTGCCGAGGCCAGCCCGGACACGGCCGACGCGATTCTTGAGGGGGCCGCCGCCTTCTGCGAAGACGTTCTCGCCCCTCTCAACCTTTCCGGTGATCTGGAAGGTTGCCATTTCCAGAACGGCGCGGTGGCCACGCCAGCGGGTTTCAAGGAGGCCTATGCCCAGTTCGTCGCCGGGGGCTGGCAGGGGTTGTCCTTCCCCGACGAATATGGCGGACAGGGCCTGCCTATGTCGTTGAGCGTGGCCAAGGCCGAAATGATGGGCAGCGCCAACTGGTCATTCTCGATGTATCCGGGCCTCAGCGTCGGCTGCATTAACACCATACTCCAATACGGTGATGCGACGCAGAAAGCGCAATACTTGCCGAGCCTGGTGTCGGGCGCCTGGACCGGCACCATGTGTCTGACCGAGCCGCAATGCGGCACCGACCTGGCCCAAATCAAAATGCGCACCGAGCCTTGCCCGGACGGCAGTTACACGCTGAACGGAACCAAGATTTTCATCTCCGCCGGCGAGCACGATCTCGCCGAAAACATCATCCACATCGTCCTGGCACGCCTGCCGGACGCGCCGCCGGGCACGCGGGGCATCTCCCTGTTCATCGTCCCGAAGTTCCTGCCGAACGCCGATGGTGCCTGTGGTGCACGCAACGCGGTGAACTGCGCTGCCATCGAACACAAGATGGGCATACGTGCCTCATCCACCGCAGTGCTGAATTTCGATGGCGCGACCGGGTACCTGATCGGCGAGCCGAACCAGGGGCTGGAGGCGATGTTCACCTTCATGAATACCGCCCGCATCGGTACGGCGATCCAGGGGGTGGCCCACGCCGAACTGTCCTTTCAGGGAGCCCTCCCTTATGCGCGTGAGCGGCGCTCGATGCGCGCCTTGTCCGGCAAGAAGGAGCCGGACAAGGTCGCCGACTGCCTGATCTGGCATCCGGATGTGCGCCGCATGCTGCTGACACAGAAGGCGATTGCCGAAGGTGGCCGCGCCATGATCTATGGCGCGGCGCAGCTCGCCGACAACATGTTGGATGCGAAACTCGAGGGCAATCTGGCCGCGCACGCCGACCTTGACAATCAGCTCGGGTTTTACACGCCAATACTCAAGGGGTTTCTGACCGAAATGGGGCTCGAGGCCGCCAACCTGGGCATGCAAGTGCTGGGCGGGCACGGCTACATTCAGGAACACGGCATGGAGCAGATCGTCCGCGACGCGCGCATCTCCACCCTGTATGAAGGGACGACCGGCATTCAGGCGCTGGACCTGCTCGGCCGCAAAGTGTTGCTGGCCACCCGGGGAAAGTGTGTGCGAGATTTTAGCGCCAAGCTCCTGCGCTTTTCTGCCGGCCATCTATTTTCCCGCGGTCCACTCGGCAACATGGCGCGCAGCCTGCTGCGCCGTGCGCTGCAGTGGAATCTGATGACGACGCGAATCATGCTGCGGGCACCCGCGGATCGCGAACTGGTTGGTGCGGCCAGCGTCGATTACTTGATGTATTCCGGCTTGGTGATGATGGCCTACTATTGGGCGCTACAGGCCGCCATCGCCGCCAGGCGCCTGAAAGACGGAACGGGTCGCGAAAGCGCGGAATTCTACACGGCGAAAATTCAGACCGCCGAATTCTTCTTCGTGCGCATGTTGCCGCGTGCCGATAGTCATCGGGCGGCGGCCATGGCTTCCACCAAGGCCGTGATGCAGATGGATCAGGAGCACTTCAGGTTCTGGTGAAAGTCGACCGCGCTACCGGCACTGAGTTCCTGCGCACGAAAACGCGCCCGTGATAATGTCGATAATCGCCCGATTTCCCGACTGATAGCGCCGCCGCGGCCGTAATTGACAGCGGCCATTAGTCCTCCGGAGATAGCGCCTTCCCCCGCTCCAGCGCCTCAACATTCACGCTACGGTGAGCGGGATCACTCGAGGTGTAGGTCGCATTACGAAGCTCGTCGTAGGTAAATGGAAAGCCCTTTCGGCTTGATCCGAATCCCAACAATACCAAGTTTGCGATCAACGGCCGGTTCATCTGGAGCGCCACTGCGTCCGCGTCGCATGTATGAACGGAGACCCCCATCTCGCGCAACAGTTCCGCTACGCGCTGATCAGGAAAGGCGTCCGGACGCGGTGCATTAACCACGCACAGCGCACCCAAACCATTTCTCGCCGCCTGAAGGTAAGGAAGGGTGCGATGCGCCTCAGTGCAATCGAGTCCGAGCAACAGGTTGGCGTCGCCTTCGCAAACCAGCGGGCCCTGAAATTCGCCGATCTTCAGATGTGTCATGACTGAACCGCCGCGTTGGGACATACCGAAGGTCTGAGAGCTGAGCACGGGAACGTTCCTGCTGCGTGCCATCTCGGCAAAAATCCGGGCCGCAAAAAGTACTCCCTGGCCACCGACGCCCGCAATGATTGCCTGGCAATTCATGCGCGAATCTCGGAATCCGGGATATGCCGAGGCCGAATCGCCCCCTGCGCGCAAACCTGGATGCACATGCCGCAATCGATGCAAGTTCGCCGGTCGATGTCGACCAGTCCATCCGGCCGGCGCTTGAGAGACGGACATTCGAACATGCCGGTGCAGTAGCCGCAGCCGATACAGATCCCGGATTCCGGCATGGTGATGGCGCCGCGCGGGCACTCATCGGCGCACACGCGACAGGCGGTGCACTTGCTGTCGTCGATCCGGTAACTGCCGTCCACTCGTGTAATGGCGGCGCTCGGGCAGACATTGACGCAGATGTCGCAGTAGGTACAGACGCCACAATGGAAGCAGCGCTCCCTGGCCTCCCGCACGGATTCTTCGGACCCAAGACCGAGATTGACCTCGTCAAAGTTCCAGTTCGCATCTTTCGGCGCGCGATGGTTGAGCGCCGCGCGTTCCGTCCGCCGGAAAAACTCCAGATTGATGGACTGCGGGCCGGGAACCGTCTGCGCCTGGAAGGTGCGCGTCGAGCGACCCGTGGAATCGGCGCAGTAAGCCGAACCGGTCGCGATGCCCGGACCAGCGGCAAGTTGCAGAGCGGTCAAGTCGAGTGCCTTGCCGCCAAGTTGCTCGACAATGGCGAAAGCGGCCCGTTTGCCGGCATTGATCGCACCGACCACCGTGCCCGCGCCGGTACTGGACGCATCGCCGCCCGCAAAGATACGCGGCTGCCCGGTGCGCCCCCAGGGATCGACAGCCAGCTTCCCACCGTGCGCCAGGTCTGGTTGGTCGAGATAATCCAGATCCGCGTCGCCGCCTATGCAGACAAGCACAGTGTCCGCTTCGCAAGTCTCGGCCCGGAGATTCGCTGCGTCCCCGACCGCGTCCGACCTCGCCACTGCAATATCGCGAATTACCAGTTTCAGCTTGCCGGAGTCACCGTCTTCGATGCTGACCGGCACGATCTGGTGATGAAAGACGATGCCTTCAGCGCGCGCGGCGCTCACTTCTTCCGGAATCGCCAGCAGCAGGTCATAGTAGACGGCGACCGTCGCGCCCTTGCGCCTGGCCGTACGAGCGGCATCGATCGCGGTGTTGCCGCCTCCGATCACGGCAACCTGCGCCCCGAGCGCCGGGGCCTGCCCGACGCGCATCTGGTACAGATAATCCAGCCCGGGCATTACGCGCGCGCGGTCTTCTCCGGGGATGTTCAAACGCTTTGGTTTCCAGGCCCCCGTAGCCAAATACACGGCATCGAAACGCTGCAACTCGGACCAGGCCATGTCTTCGCCAATCCGAATCCCGGTGTGTACGCTGACGCCGAGCATCTCGAACACTTCGAGTTCCCTTTTCAGGACTTTCGACGGCAGGCGGTATTCGGTGATCGCCCAGCGCAGCATGCCGCCGATTTCCGGTTGCGATTCGAAGATCTCCACGCTGCAACCCAGGCGCGCCAGGTGGTAAGCCGCCGTCAGTCCCGACGGGCCTCCCCCGATGACCGCCACGGTCTTGCCAAGTGCCGCTGCCCTGGTGATAAAGCCAGCCGCTGAATTGCCGCGGTCACCCGCCATGCGCTCAATGGCATTGATGGCGAGCGCTCCGTCATAAGCATCACGGTTACACTTGTCCTCGCAGGGGTGCGGACAGATCCGACCCAGGGTTGACGGAAACGGATGCTCTGCGTAAAGCGATTCCGCCGCTTCCTGCCATTTGCCCTCGGCCACCAGCGTCATCAGGCGCTCGATGTCGTTGCCCGCCGGACAGGCCTCCGAGCAGGGCGACAGCCGGTCCTGGTGGCGTGGCATCCACTGCGGATCGAGTGCCGTAATAGTTCCCGCCGAACGCGGTCGCGCGCCATGGCGGACCTCGACGGGCACCACGGCCCGGTCGGGTCCCAGGCCTTTAACCAGTGTCACACAGGCATAGCGAGCGATGACGACCGCGACGCCGCCATTCTCGCTACGAGTGTGGTCCAGGGCGTCCAGCAAGACGCGCTGAAAACTTGCCAGGTCATGGGGATCGGCGTGTACCAGGTAGTCGATGCCGCACCCGCGGATCAGGGTCTCGAGATGGACCTTGCCGCCACTATGGCCGTCGGCGGTCTCGCCGAATTCGGGACTCGGCTGCATGCCTGTCATGGCCGTTGTCCCGTTATCCAGGACCAGAAGAACGAAGCGCGCGCGGTTATAAACCGCATTCTCCAGTCCGGCCGCACCGGAATGAAAGAATGTACCGTCGCCTATGGTGGCGAAAATGGGCGGTGATTTTCCATCCTGGGCGTGTGCATGGTAGAAACCGGAAGCCATGGAGATGGATGCGCCCATGTCATGGACGGTGTCTACCGCGCCCTGATTCAGACCCAGGGTATAACAGCCGATGTCGCCCGGGAAGATGGCATCTGGAAACGCGCGCCGCAACGAGTAGAAGGCAGCGCGATGCCCGCAACCGGGGCAAAGGGTCGGACGGCGAATCGGCAGTTCCAGCCCGGCGACCGCCTTCAGCAGCGGGTTTTCGGATCGCGCATGGCAGGACAAGCCGGCTTCGCGGGCTGCGATAGTCAATAGTCGTTCAATGACTCCGGGGGTCAGTTCGCCATGCGACGGAACATGCCCGGTAAGCCGTCCCCACACCGGCAGGGACAGCCTGATTTGCATTTCTATCGTGGCGTCGGTCTCTTCGAATACGATGAGCCGCTCGCACCGGCTGGCGAACTTGTCGACCAATGCGCGGGGCAGCGGGTAAGCCGTGGCGATCTTCAGCACCGGACACTGCTCTGCCAGTCCCAGAGCCGGCAACAAGTCATTCAGATAGGCATAGCTGACACCCGCCGCAACGATACCCAGGGGTGCTCGCACTCTTGTCGAATCCGACGGAAACAAAGCACGATTGCCGGGCCAGGTCTCGAACTCCTTTTCAATCGCCGCCAGTTTCTGGTTCAGTTGCTGGTGCAATTCCATCCTGGCACGCGGTGTGGCCGCCCAGCGGCGTGGATTCTTCACGAAGTCGGCGGTTCGACCAGGCGCATTCACCGGTTCGCACAGGATCGATTGTTCCGTGTGGCAAATCCGCACGGTGGGTCTCAGCAGGACCGGTAGCTGATGGCGCTCGGAAAGCTCGAACGCCAGCGCCACCATGTCCTTGGCTTCCTGGGGGCTGGAGGGATCAAGCGCCGGGATTTTTGAGAACAACGAGAACAGGCGGGAATCCTGCTCGGTTTGGGACGAGTGCAGTCCCGGATCATCGGCGACAATCAGCACCAATCCGCCGACTACGCCGACATAGGCCGAGGACAATGCCGGGTCCGCCGCAACATTGAGGCCTACCTGCTTCATGGCCACTGCCGTGCGTTTACCCGAATAGGCGGCGGCCAACGCGGTTTCCAGGGCAACCTTTTCGTTGGTGGACCATTCCGCATACAGGTTGAGGCCAAGCTCCTTCTTGAACTCGACCACGGCCGGCAGGATTTCCGAACTCGGTGTTCCCGGATACGCGGTCATGAATTGGCAGCCCGCTTCGACGAGACCCCTTGATATTGCCTCATTGCCAAGCAGAATGCGGCGGTCTGCGGATTTCATGTCCATGCGTTTCGGTTCCTTATTTATTCTGTCTGGTCGAGTTGCCAATTCTTCTCTGCCGCGTGATCCTGGTGGCACCGCCAGGAATATCGGCAGCCATGCAGAGCCTGTTCGCGCGAGCTCAATAAGTACGCTGCACGGCAATCGTCAAGGCATCGAGGAAACGCTGGTTGTCACTCTTGTGGCCGACGGTGACGCGCAGGTGCTCGGGCATGGCGTAGTTGGCCGGCGGCCAAACGGTAACGCCCTGCTTGAGCAGGCTCTGATTGATATTGGCGGCGTCGCCGGCGCGGAAGGTAACAAGTTTTCCTGCGCCCGGAATGTGCGCAAGTTCCAGTCTGGTCAGGCCGGCGATAATCTGTTCCATACCTCGGCGATTGACTTCGAAGCTCTCGGCCAGGAACGCGTGATCGTCGAGTGCACCGATGGCGCCGCCGAGCGCCAGGTTATGCACATTGAAAGGCTGGCGCACGCGGTGCATCACTCGCCGCTGGATTCTGCTGGGTATAGCCCCGCAGCGAAATATTTGCACCGCGGGGCATGGCCTCATCCGACCTTGGGCAGGCGCTCCAATGCGGCCTTGATCTCCGCCTCCGGATAGTCATAATCCTCGAGCTTCCCGGCCAGGTATCGATCGTAGGAGGCCATGTCGAAATGGCCGTGCCCGGAGAGATTGAAGAACAGGACCTTTGGCTCGCCAGTCTTCTTGCAATTGAGTGCCTCGTCGATAACGGCGCGGATCGCATGGTTCGACTCAGGTGCCGGAATGATGCCTTCGGCGCGAGCGAACTGTACGCCGGCGGCGAAGGTCGCCACTTGCGGCACAGCAAGCGCCTCAATGAATCCTTCCTTGAGGAGTTGGGAGACCAGTGGCGAATCGCCGTGATAACGCAGGCCGCCGGCATGAATCGACGGCGGCATGAAATCGTGGCCCAGCGTGTACATCAGCATGATCGGGGTGTAGCCCGATTCGTCGCCAAAGTCGTACGCATAGTGTCCCTTGGTCAAAGTGGGGCAAGAGCTTGGTTCAACCGCCACCAGGCGGATTTTCTTGCCAGCCGCCTTGTCGGCGAAGAAGGGAAAGGCCACACCTGCGAAATTCGAACCGCCGCCACAGGGGGCGAAAACCATGTCCGGATAGACATTGATTTTTTCAAATTGTTTCTTGGCTTCCAGGCCGATCACCGTCTGGTGCAACAGCACGTGGTTGAGTACCGAGCCCAGTCCATACTTGGTGTCTTCCCGTCCCGCGGCCTCTTCGACGGCCTCGGAGATCGCCAAACCGAGAGAACCCGGATTCCCGGGATCGCGTTCGAGCGCGTTGCGACCCGCCTGGGTCAGATTCGATGGGCTGGCAATTACCTCGGCGCCCCAGGTTTGCATCATCGAACGGCGGAACGGTTTTTGCTCGTAGCTGATTTTGACCATGTAGATGCGCAGCTCAACCTCGAACATCTGCGTCGCGAAGGCCAAAGCCGAACCCCACTGACCGGCGCCGGTTTCCGTGGTCATGCGCTTGATGCCGGCCTGCTTGTTGAAGTAGGCCTGGGCCACGGCCGAGTTCGGTTTATGCGAACCGGCCGGGGAAACGCTCTCGTTCTTGTAGTAGATCTTGGCCGGGGTACCCAGCGCCTGTTCCAGCCGCTCAGCCCGACACAGGGGAGATGGGCGCCACAACGCGTATATCTCGCGTACCGGCTCCGGAATGGGAATCCATCTTTCAGGCGACATCTCCTGTTCCAGGATCGGCATTGAAAAGATTTGCAGCATCTGCTCCGGGCCGACCGGCTTGCCATCCGGTCCCAGCGGCGGCGAGGGCGGATTGGGCATATCGGCAACCACGTTGTACCAATGCGTCGGCATCTCCGATTCTTCTAGTAACACCTTGTGTGCAGCCATCTTGTCTCCTCCTCGTTAGGAACTGAATCCAGATATTTTGTCCACCACATCCCGCATACGACGGCTGTTTCCGGCATACAGCTGCCGGTTCCAGTGTATACAGGATACAACTTCCCGTTCCTTGATATAGATCAATCGACAATCCGATAATCTGACGACGGGAAATGAGCGCTTGCAGCCCGCGATTCAGGGCGTCGCTCCGGGCTTAGCTGGTGAAGCGGTCTGCCACCTAGTGGACTTCGCGTGTTTCCAGAAAACGCACTTCGGGAAAACGTTCCTGCGTCAGCTTGAGGTTGACCTGGTTGGGCGCCAGATACACAAAATCGCCGGCGCCGTCCAGGGCGACGTTGTTGGGGTATTTTTCAGTGAGCAACTTGATTGCCTCGTCGCTGCCGCGCAGCCAGCGCGCCGTGGCCACCGGATAAGGTTCGAACACTGCGTCGACGCCATACTCGTGCTCCAGACGGTGCGCCACGACGTCGAACTGCAATGTACCCACCGCGCCGAGGATCATGTCATTCGACACGACCGGCCGAAACAGTTGAGTCGCGCCCTCCTCGGCCAACTGCTGGAGACCCTTCTGCAACTGCTTCAGCTTGAGCGGATTTCTCAGCACGGCGCGTTGAAAGAACTCCGGGGCAAACGCCGGAATCCCGGTGAAGCGCAGGTTCTCACCCTCGCTGAAAGTTTCACCGAGGCGCACCGTGCCATGGTTGGGTATCCCGATGATATCCCCGGCAAAGGCTTCGTCGGTGGTGTTGCGGTCGCGCGCCATGAAGGTGATGGCGTTGTTGACGGTGATCGATTTGCCGCCCGCCACCTGTCTGATCTTCATACCGCGCTCGAAACGCCCGGAACACACGCGCAGGAAAGCGATGCGGTCGCGGTGTTTGGGATCCATGTTGGCCTGGATCTTGAACACGAAGCCGCTGAACTTGTTCTCGTAAGGATCAACGCTGCGCGATTCGGCAGGGCGCGACAGCGGCGCCGGGGAGCGATCGACCACCGCGTCGAGCAGCGACTGCACGCCGAAGTTGTTGGCCGCCGAACCGAAGAACACCGGCGACTGCCTGCCGGCGCGATATGCATCCGCGTCGAAGGTGTGCGAGGCACCGCGCACCAGTTCAATGTCGATACGCAGTTCGGCGGCCTGCTCGCCGATGAGTTCGTCCAGCCTGGAATTGCCGAGGCCCTTGATCACCTCCGCCGTACCCTTTTCCGCCTTGGGGTCGAAGAACGAGATGCTGTCGTCATACAGGTGGTAGACGCCGCGAAATCGCTCACCCATGCCGATCGGCCAGGTAATCGGAGCGCACTGGATATCCAAGACCGACTCGATCTCGTCGAGCAGTTCGATCGGCGGGCGGCCCTCGCGGTCGAGCTTGTTGATGAAGCTGATGATGGGCGTTTCGCGCAATCGGCAAACATTGATCAGCTTGATCGTTTGCGCCTCGACGCCTTTCACCGAATCCAGCACCATCACGGCGGAATCGACAGCGGTCAGGGTGCGGTAGGTGTCCTCGGAGAAGTCCTCGTGGCCCGGCGTATCGAGAAGGTTGATCATGCATTCTCTATAGGGAAACTGCATCACCGAAGACGTAATCGAGATACCACGCTGCTTTTCCAGTTCCATCCAGTCCGAGGTCGCATGCCGGCCGTTCTTGCGCGCCCGCACCGCACCGGCCATCTGGATGGCGCCGCCGTACCACAGCAGCTTCTCGGTAAGCGTGGTCTTGCCGGCATCCGGATGGGAGATGATGGCAAAAGTGCGGCGACGCTGAATTTCAGATTCAAGGCTCACGGACGGATCACGAGATTTGGAAAGGCCGCGATTATACAAGCGCAGGCGGGCGCCTGGCCGGAAAGTTCTTGGCCAATTGCACCCGGATAGGCGACAATTGGGGGTTATGAAGCCCAGTTTCCAGTGAGTCATCCATGACCGAACAGACCACCGGCGCCCCAGCTGCCCCGGACGAAAACCACATCATCGCGGAACGGCGCGCCAAGCTTGCCGAGTGGCGCGCCGGCGGCAAGTCCTTTCCCAACGACTTCCGCCGCGAAAACACGGCCGCTAAACTGGACGAAATCTACGGACCCAAATCACGCGAAGAACTCGACGCGACACCGGTTGAAGTCCGAATCGCCGGCCGCATCATGCTCAAGCGCGTGATGGGCAAGGCAAGTTTCGCCACGTTGCAGGACCTCTCCGGGCGCATCCAGATCTTCGTCAGCAACGACAAGACCGGCGAGGCAGCGCACGCCGAATTCAAGAAATTCGACAACGGCGACATCATCGGCGTGGTCGGCACGCTGTTCCGCACCAAGACCAACGAGCTGACGGTGCAGGCAGGCGAGATCCGCCTGCTCACCAAATCGTTGCGGCCGCTGCCGGAAAAATTTCACGGCCTCACCGATGTCGAACAGAAATATCGCAGCCGCCACCTCGACCTGATCACCAACGAGCAATCGCGCTTCACGTTCGTCGCCCGCAGCCGGATGATCCAGTCGATCCGCGACTACATGATCCACCACGGCTTTCTCGAGGTTGAGACGCCGATGATGCACTCCATCCCCGGAGGTGCGGCAGCCAAACCGTTCAAGACCCATCACAATGCGCTCGACATGGAGTTGTTCCTGCGCATCGCGCCGGAGCTTTACCTGAAACGCCTCGTGGTCGGCGGCTTCGAGAAAGTATTCGAGGTCAACCGCAACTTCCGCAACGAAGGCATCTCACCGCGCCACAACCCCGAATTCACCATGATGGAATTCTACGAAGCCTACGCCGACTACCGCATGCTGATGGACTTTACCGAGGGCCTGCTGCGCCACTCGGCGCGCGCGGCGCTGGGCACCGAAGTATTCGAGTACCAGGGCCGCACCCTGGACCTCTCACAACCGTTTGCGCGACTGACCATCACCCAGGCGGTCCGCAAGTTTCATCCCGGGTTCAGCGACGCCCAGCTCGCCGACGCTGCCTGGCTCAAACTGAAGATCCGCGATTTCGGTGAAGCGGTGAAACCCGGTGGCCTGGGTTCGCTGCAACTACAGCTCTTTGAAGCCTGCTCCGAGGCCGAGCTTTGGGAGCCGACCTTCATCATCGACTACCCGGCCGAAGTCTCGCCCCTGGCACGCCGCAACGACGCCAATCCGGAGATTGCCGAACGCTTCGAACTGTTCATCGTCGGGCGCGAAATCGCCAACGGCTTTTCCGAGTTGAACGATGCGGAAGACCAGGCGGCACGTTTCCAGCAGCAGGCCCAGGCCAAGGAAGCCGGCGACGAGGAGGCCATGTACTACGACGCCGACTTCATCCGCGCCCTCGAGTATGGCCTGCCGCCGACGGGCGGCTGCGGTATCGGCATCGACCGGCTGGTGATGCTGCTTACCGACAGCGCCAATATCCGCGACGTGATCCTGTTCCCGCAAATGCGACCGGAATAATGCGACGACGCCGGCAGCAATCCCCTCTGGAGTCACTGCCCAACGTCGGCCCGGCAACCGCGGCTGATTTTCATCTGCTCGGCATCAGCAATCCAGAACAGCTCAAGGGGCGCGATCCCTGGAAATTGTATGCGGAGTTGTGCCGAATCACGGGCCAACGCCACGATCCTTGCGTGTTGGACGCCTTTATCGCCACCGTGCGCTTCGTCGAGGGCGCGCCGGCACTGCCCTGGTGGCATTACACCGCCGAGCGGAAGCAGTTGCAGGAAGACCTCAAGCAATCCCGGCGGTGACGCAATTCCGACCCGCGTCGCTCGCCTACAACGGCGACGGCACGCCGTATTCGGCAGCATACGACGATATCTATCACTCCGCCGCTGGTGGGCTGGGGCAGGCACGCCATGTATTCCTCGCCGGCAACGGGCTGCTGGGCGAAGACGCGCGATGGCGAAAGCGCGATTGCTTTGTCATCGTCGAGACCGGCTTCGGCATCGGTCTCAATTTCCTCGCCACGTGGCAGGCCTGGCGCGATGATCCGCGGCGTTGCGAACGCCTGCATTTCGTCTCCTTCGAGAACCACCCCTTCACCGGTGCCGATCTTGCCGTGCTCCACGCGCGCTGGCCGGAGCTCGCGGATTGTTCCGCGGCGTTGCGGCACCAGTGGCCAAGCCTGCTGCCTGGCGCGCAGCGGTTGTTCTTCGACGAAGAACGGGTGGTCCTGACCTTGTTTCTCGGCGACGCCCGGACGTTGCTGCCCAAGCTGCGCGCGAACGTAGACGCCTTCTATCTCGACGGTTTCTCTCCCGACAAGAATCCGCAACTCTGGTCTGCGCGGATTTGTTCCAGCCTGGCCCGCCTGGCCGTCACGGGCGCGACGCTGGCCACCTGGACGGTCGCCGGCGCCGTGCGGGAGAGTCTTTCGGCGGTCGGTTTCAGCATGGACAAGACCCCCGGGTATGCCGGAAAACGCGAAATGTCGCGCGGTATCTTTCGCGTCAGGCGCAGGCCGCGCGGAATCATGCGCGAGCACTCGGCCGTGGTCGTCGGCGCCGGTCTTGCAGGATGCTCGATCGCGGAGCGCCTCGGCACGCGCGGATGGCAGGTGCAACTCATCGAATCGGCCGCGTCGGCGGCGCAAGGCGCATCCGGGAACCATGCCGGGGTGTTGCGTCCGCAACCGAGCGTCGACGACAATCCGCTGGCGCGCCTGAGCCGTGCTGCGTTCCTGCATGCCCGGCGCCACCTTGCGGCCCTGAGTGCGGCGGGATTGCCGCTGCGCTGGAGCGACTGCGGCGTGCTGTACGTGGCGCGGAATCCGGTGCACGAAGCCATGCAGCGCCAGGTCGCCACCGAGCAGACGACAACAGAGGAATACCTGCGCTTCGTCGAGCGCCCTGACGCCGCTACGCTGGCCAGGTGGCCGGTGGCCGCCGGCGGCTGGTGGTTTCCCGGCGGCGGCTGGGTGCGGCCGCCGAGCCTTTGCCACGCCGATCTCCAACGCCGTCCGGGTCATATCCAATTGCTGACCACTCGGACCGTCGCTGAAATCCAGCGTCGGGGCGACGCCTGGTACGCCATCGCTGATACGGACGAGGTTATCGCCAGCGCCCCGGTGCTGATCCTCGCCAATGCCGGCGATGGCAACCGCCTGGCCGGCGGCCGGGGAAACGTGCAACTGCCCACGCGCACCGCACGGGGCCAGCTCAGCTACCTGACGGCAACCACGGATGCGATTCCCGGCATGGTAATTTGCCGGAATGGCTATGTCACACCACCGGTAGATGGCATCAATTGCCTTGGCGCGAGTTTCAGTATCGACGACGATGACGGTCAAATCCGCGGCGCCGAACACCAGGAAAATCTCGCACGGCTGGACGCGATGCTTCCGGGCTATGCTGCGGGCATTACTCCGGAGGTGTTGGCAGGCCGAGTCGGCTTCCGCTCGGTCACCCGCGACCGGATGCCGATCATCGGCGCAATTGCCGACGCGGATGCTGCGTCAGGCGCCACCCGCTTGGCCGATATCCCGCGCCGAGACGGTCTTTACGGCTTGCTCGGATTGGGCTCGCGCGGACTGGTGTGGGCACCACTGGCGGCGGAATTGCTCGCCGCACAAATTACCGGGGAACCCTTGCCGCTCGAAGGAGACCTGGTCGACGCGGTCGATCCGGGACGTTTTCTGCTGCGTCAGCTACGCCGGGTTTAAGGCCCGCTTCAGCCGCTTCAGCACCTGCTCGCGACCCAGCGCTTCGAGCACGGCGTCGATCGCCGGCGATTGGGTCTGGCCGAGCAACGCGACGCGCAAGGGCGTCGCCACCTTGGGCATCTTCAGTCCGTGTGCGATCAGCGTTTCCTTGATCGCCGGCGAGATTGCCGTGGCTTGCCATTCCACGAGGCCGCTCAACCTCTCGAACAGGGCGGTCAGCGCGGCACGCGCGACTTCGTCAAGATGCTGCGCCAGAAGATCGGCCGGCCGGTGCGGGGTCACGCAGTATGGATGCAGGGCATTGGCGAGTTCGTTCAGATTGCTGACACGCTCCTTGTAGAGCGGAATGGCGCGCTCAATAACAGACCAGTCCGCGTCGACATGCTGTTGCAGCATCAGGCGGCGCCGAACCTCTGTGGCCAGCCGGACGTTGTCGGCCAACTTCAGGTAGTGGCCATTCAGCCAGTTGAGTTTCTCGGTATTGAATTGCGCCGCCGCAGTGGAGATATGGTCGAACTCGAACCAGGCGCAGAACTGCTCCATGGAGAATATTTCCTCATCCCCATGCGACCAGCCCAGGCGCGCCAGATAATTGAGCACCGCCTCCGGCAGGTAGCCGTCATGCTCATACTGCATCACGCTCACCGCGCCGTGGCGCTTCGACAGTTTCTGCCCGTCGTCGCCGAGGATCATCGGCAGGTGTCCGTATTCGGGGACGGCCGCGCCTAGCGCCTGCAACACATTGATCTGGCGCGGGGTGTTGTTGACGTGATCGTCTCCGCGTATGACATGACTGATGCGCATGTCCCAGTCGTCCACCACCACGCAAAAGTTGTAGGTAGGCGTGCCATCGGCGCGGGCAATAATGAAGTCGTCGAGTTCGGCGTTTGCGATCTCGATGCGCCCTTTCACCATGTCGTCCCAGGCCACCACGCCGTCGGCAGGATTACGAAAGCGCACCACCGGCTGGACACCTGATGGTGGCGCGGGGAGGAGCCGTCCCTGCTGCGGCCGCCAGAATCCGTCATAGCGCGGCTTCTGTTTGTTCGCCTCCTGTTCAGCGCGCATGGCATCCAGCGCTTCGCGCGAGGTATAGCAACGGTAGGCCGTGCCGGCCGCCAGCATCTCCACGATGACTTGCTTGTAGCGGTCCATCCTCTGCATCTGGTAGAACGGCCCTTCATCGGGATCCAGGCCAAGCCAATGCATGCCGTTGAGGATCGCCTCCACCGCCTCCGGCGTCGACCGGGCGACATCGGTATCCTCAATCCGCAGGATGAAGGTTCCGCCATGCCGACGCGCATACGCCCAGGCGAAAAGCGCAGTGCGCGCCCCGCCGATGTGAAGATAGCCGGTCGGACTGGGCGCGAAGCGGGTTCTGATCATGTGGAGAAAATGGATAGGAAATCAGGTGAGCCAGGTGATGATCTTAACATGCAGGACGTTGTCGAAATCCCGGGAATCTGGGCCATCTACAGCGAATCACCGGCGTCGCGATCTGGCAAAGATGAACGATTCCAAGCGGCTTCGGTGCTAAAATCACCAAATCATTTTCAAACCAGCCGATCATGGGATTTCCGCTACAACTGGCCATCGAAGTCGAACGTAATGTTCTGGCGGCGCTGGCCGAGGATATCGGGGGTGGCGACCTGACTGCCCTGCTCACTCCGGCATCTCATGTCAGTCGCGGCCTGGTCATCAGCCGCGAGAACGCCACGCTTTGCGGCGCTGCCTGGTTCGATGCCTGTTTCCACAGACTCGACACCTCCGCAAGTATCACTTGGCACGCTCAGGACGGCGAACTCATCGGCGCCGGCCAGACGCTGTGCGAAGTCCAGGCCGACACGCGCACTCTGTTGACCGCCGAGCGGACCGCTCTGAACTTCCTGCAGTTGCTGTCCGGCACCGCCACCATGACTCGCCGCTATGTCGACATCATTGCCGGGACTACGGCGAATATCGTCGATACTCGCAAGACCCTGCCCGGACTGCGCCTGGCTCAAAAATATGCGGTCAGAACTGGCGGCGGCATTAACCATCGCCTGGGTCTGTATGACGGCATCCTAATCAAGGAAAACCACATTCTGGCCGCCGGTGGCATCCGTCCAGCACTGATGCAGGCACAGCTTCTGGCCAAAGGGGATGTCTTCATCCAGATAGAAGTCGAAACCCTCGATGAATTGCATGAATCCCTGGAATGTGGCGCCAAAATGATCCTGCTCGACAACATGAGCTTGGCAGAAATGCGTGAGGCGGTCGCCGTCAATGCCGGGCGCGCCGAACTGGAGGCTTCCGGCGGCATCAATCAGGAGCGCGTTCGGTCCATTGCGGAAACTGGGGTGAATCGCATATCGATCGGCAGCCTGACCAAGGACGTACGAGCCGTGGACCTGTCACTGCGACACGTGGAACGCTGAATTGACACCTAAAAATGCGCTAACTCCGGCTTGCCATGTTGAAATGAACAAGGTATAAATACTCCGGCTTCTGTTCGGTTCCGCCCGTTACCAGAATATCCCGCCATTCAACGGAGAATATCAAGATGTGGTTCGTCCTCTATTACATAGTTGCGATCGTGGTAATGGTCATGCATTTCACCGGACTGCTGGCCCGTTACAACATTGAATGGCTGATGCTGGTGCTTGCCGTCACGGTATTCCCGGCTGTCATTTACCTGTAGGCACGCTTCGAGGCTCGCAACTTTTTGGGG
>Ga0163199_1000893_pt1 | contig 18615 bp, 15 predicted proteins | sample PL_2010_150m_FD_113537 | JGI IMG/M metagenome (GOLD analysis project Ga0163199, IMG submission 113537) | Freshwater microbial communities from Powell Lake, British Columbia, Canada to study Microbial Dark Matter (Phase II) - PL_2010_150m | ecosystem: Environmental > Aquatic > Freshwater > Lake ...
GCATCAGTTCCTCGGCAGCGTTCACACAGGCATGGCTGTCTGAGCCAACGCCCCAGCGACCACCAGCGAAGCGCCAGGCAGAGGTATCGAAAATGCCGTCACCAAGATTGGCTTCGGTGCTGGGGCAAAGGCCGGCGACCGCACCGCTGTGCGCCGCGCGGGCGCTTTCGGAGGCTGACATGTGGGTCGCGTGCACCAGGCACCACCGTTCATCAACCGGCACATGGTCCAGCAGCCAGTCCACCGGTCTCTGGCCACTCCAGGCAAGGCAGGCATCGACCTCAGCGGTTTGCTCGGCTATATGGATATGGATAGGCGCGCTGGAGTCCAGCGCATTCAACCCACACAGCACCTCGCTCAAGCTGTCGGGTGGTACCGCCCGCAGCGAATGCGGGGCCAGCCCCAGGCGCGCGCCCTGCGCATCGCATTCTGGCCGCAGCCGATCGAGCAGGCGCAGCATCGAATCAGTACTGTGAATAAATCGTCGCTGACCATTGTCTGGTGGCGTAGCGCCAAAACCGCTGGTCTGGTAAAGCACAGGCAGCAGGGTCAGGCCGATCCCGGCGCGCGCCGCAGCACGAAGAATGGATTGAGACAGCGTGGCGTCGTCGGCATAGACGCGCCCGTCGCGGTCGTGATGCAGGTAGTGGAACTCGCAGACGCTGGTATAGCCGCCTTCCAGCATCGCCACGTAAAGCCCGGTGGCTATGTCTTCGAGCTGTTCTGGCGTGATAACTGCGGCAAAGCGATACATGAGCGCCCGCCAGCTCCAGAAGCTGTCTTGCGCTTCACCACGGTATTCGGTCAGGCCAGCAAAGGCGCGCTGGAACGCATGCGAGTGCAAGTTTGGCATGCCAGGCAGAAGGGGCCCTCCCGCTTGATCAACACCGGGGGGCCGCACACTGTTCGGGCTTACGGCCAATAATCGGCCCGCAGCATCCCATTGAAGGAGCACGTTGTGCGCCCACCCCGTTGGCACAAGTGCATGCTCGGCGAAATAACGGGTCGTATTCATGGGTGCAGAGCCTTGATCCGAACCGCCAAAATCAAGTCCGTGACAGCACCGCTTGCAGAAAGCCCCGGGTGCGCTCCTGCGTGGGGTTGGTGAAGATGGTCTCAGGCGGACCGGCTTCGATGATGATGCCGCCGTCCATGACCACCACCACGTCAGCCACCTCTTTGGCAAAGTCCATTTCGTGGGTAACTACCATCATCGTCATGCCTTCGCTTGCCAGCAATTTCATGACTTGAAGCACTTCCCCAACCAGTTCGGGATCAAGCGCGGAAGTGGGCTCATCGAACAACATCACGCGCGGTTTCATGGCCAGTGCCCGGGCAATCGCCACACGCTGTTTCTGCCCGCCTGACAGGCTCGCTGGCATGGCGTCGGCCTTCTGGGTCAACCCCACCTTTTGCAGCAAGACATCAGCCTCGATCTGCGCCTGCGCACGACTCAGACCGCGCAATTTGCGGGGGCCCAGCGTAATGTTGTCGCGAACTGACAAATGAGGGAACAGGTTGAAGGACTGAAATACCATACCGACTTCCTCGCGCAGCGCGTTCAGATCGGCGTCGGGCAGCATGCACCCTTCGTTCACCAGCGTACGGCCACAGATGTCCACACGCCCACCCTCGGCTTGCTCAAGTCCATTGCAGCAGCGCAAGAAAGTGCTTTTGCCCGAGCCACTTGGTCCAATTACGACGATCACCTGTTTGGGTATGACATCGAAGTCGATGCCATTGAGTACTACATGTTCGCCAAATGATTTGCGCAGGCCACGGATGCTGATGATGGCGGCGCTATCTGCTGGTGTGCTTGTCATTGCACCATCCCTCCTGCCTTCAGGTGTCGCTCTAGTTTTCGCAAGGCCAGCGTGGTGATTCCCGTCAGCACAAAGTACAGCACTGCGATGGCCAGGTAGACCTCCAGTGAGCGGTAGGATACGCTGATGATCTTCTGACCTTCATGCATCAGGTCGTGGATGGTCAACAGCGACACCAGTGCCGAGTTCTTGATGAGCGCGATGAACTCGTTGCCCAAGGGAGGAATCATTCGCACAACCGCTTGGGGCAGGATCACACTCTGCATGGCCTGCGACGAAGACAGACCAATCGAGCGAGCCGCCTCCATCTGGCCTCGGTCGATGGACTGGATGGCACCCCGCACGATCTCTGACACGTAGGCGCCTGAGTAAACGCCCAGGCCCAGCACCCCGCACAGGAAGGCCGGCAGGAGTATGCCGAACTGGGGTAGGCCAAAGAACAGAATGAACAGCTGCACCAGCAGGGGCGTACCGCGTACTGCGGCCACGTAAGCCGTGCACACGCCGTAAATCAGGCGACGCGCTGGATTCAAGCGGCCAATGCCAGCCAGCAGGCCCAGCGCGCAGCCCAGCAGCAGTGAAACGGAGGTAATCTCCACCGTTATCAGTGCGCCTTCCAGAAGCTGGGTCCAGCCCGTCCAGACTGGGGAAAAATCGAGTTCCATGACTGGCAGCGGCTTGTGTCGCCTTACTTGGATCCGCTAAACCACTTCTTCACGATGGCAGCGTAGGTTCCGTCGGCCTTGAGTCTTGCGAGCGCCGCGTTCAGTGCCTTGGTGAGGTCGGGTGAGTCCTTTCGCAAGGCCATGCCGTACTCCTCAACAGTCAGTTGATCATCCAACACACGCAGGCCCGGGCGTGTGCGCACATACTGGTACGCGGCCGGCTTGCCGGTAACGGCGGCGTCGGCACGCCCGATATCGACCAGGTTAAACATCTCCTGATTTTTTTCAACTTCCACACGCTGCACCTTGGGGAACTTCTCGGTAAGGTAACCCACCGATTTGGTTCCCACCTGCACCGACACCTTTTTGCCGTCGATGTCCGCGAGCTTCTTGATGGCTGTGTTGTTGTCCTTGACCATGACCACCAGACCGCCCGCATAGTACGAATCCGAGAAGTCAACCACCTTCTTGCGCTCGTCCGTGATGTAGATTGCAGACACGGCGATGTCAAAACGCTTGGAGATCAGACCCGGAATCAGACCTTTGAAATCAATGTCCACCCACTCGACCTGTTTGCCCATGGATTTGGCCAGCGCCTCGGTCAACTCAATGTCGAAGCCGGTTCGCTTCCCGTTGTCGACGAATTCCATCGGTGGGAAGGTGGCATCGGTGCCGACGCGCAGAACATCAGTCTGGGCGTGCACAAGGCTGCTGCCAAAGGCCAGGGTAGAGAGGGCGGCAAGCAGGACGTGGCGGCGAAAGTTCATGGTGGTCTCCAGTGGTTTGTAGAAATTTGAAAAGTGAAGCAAACGGGCTACGAAAGCCCACGTGAAATGCGTGCCGCGGCCACCACGGCCATATCGGTTAGCGCAGATTCCTGGCCCTGGGCGCGCATGATGGGCGCCATCAACGTCAAGGCGCCGACGGCCTGCCGTGCGACACCAAAGAGTGGCACGCTGACACCCCAGACGCCAGCATCGACCTCGCCGGCACTCATGGCGTAGCCAGCCTTGCGAATGGCCGCGCGTTCATCCCCAGCGACTTTGCGAGCGTCGGCGTGCGCATACCGTAGTTGAAGCAGCGCGTTATGGTGCGCTTCGGGCAGGTAGGCCAGCAGGCATTTAGCCGATGCTCCGGCACGCAGTGGCACGCTGCGGCCTTTCTCAAACGAGCAGCGCAACGACAGTTCACTCTCGACCATGTCAAGACAAACGGCACTGTCATTCACGGCAACGATCAGCCCGACGCTTTCGTGCGACTGGCGCGCCAGGGCGACCATACCGGGGTGTGCCAGTCGCACCAGATGAGAAGAGAGGTCAAACCCCAGGGCGAGTTGCAGACTCAGCGGCCCGGGTGCATAGCCGCCCTCGCTTTCGAGCACAAAGCCCCAGTGCTTCAAGCGGGCGAGCTGGCGGTACAGTGTGCTGCGCGGCAGCCCCGTGTGCGTCATCAAATCCTGTGCGCTCAGGACCCTGCCTTGCTGGGCTAAAACGGCCAGAACCTGGAGCACGCGGTCCGTGCTGGCAACGAGGACGGGTTCACGGGTTGACATGGGCGCAGTATCCAGGCATTTTGTCAAACCTCAACGGTCTATTCCCATTAAATGGGAATAGAGGTCTCTTTTTTCTCGACATCACTGCAGTAGAAGCCAACACAGGCCGCCGTGAGGGTCTTCCTGTCAAGCTAGGTTTGCAGCCAGAGCGTTGGCAAGTCGGGCAAGGTACGAAAGATTTTCGACAGCGAACCGCTTCGCACCAGGGTGCTGGCGTGTTCGATGTCGGGTGCCAGATAGCGGTCTTGCTCCATAGCAGGCACCTGCTGGCGCAGCAAGGCCAGCACCTGCTCGAGCGCCGCTGAACTCGTCAGCGGGCGCAGGAACTCGATGCCTTGGGCGGCGGCCAGCAGTTCGATGGCCAGGATGTTGGCTGTGTTGCTGATCATGGCCTGCAGGCGCCGCGCGGCGAAGGTGGCCATCGAGACATGGTCTTCCTGGTTGGCGCTGGTGGGCAGACTGTCCACACTCGCCGGATGGGCGAGCGACTTGTTCTCGGATGCCAGCGCTGCCGCGGTGACGTGGGCAATCATGAAGCCGCTGTTCAAGCCCGCGTCTGCGGTCAGAAAGGGCGGCAGTCGTGACACGCTGCTATCGATCAGCATGGCAATGCGGCGTTCGGCAATGGCGCCCACTTCGGCGATGGCCAAGGCCATGCCATCAGCGGCCAGGGCGACCGGCTCGGCATGGAAATTTCCGCCCGACAGCATGGCGCCGTCCTGCGCAAAAACGAGCGGGTTGTCGGTTACGGCATTGGCTTCGCGGACCAAGACCAAGGCGCCATGGCGCAACTGGTCAAGACAGGCGCCCACCACTTGCGGCTGACAGCGCAAGCAGTAGGGGTCCTGCACACGGTCATCACCGTCGCGATGCGAATTGCGGATGGCACTGCCCTTGAGCAGTTCACGGTAATAGCGGGCGGCGTCGATTTGGCCGGGCTGACCGCGCAGGGCGTGGATACGTGGGTCAAACGGACCATCGCTGCCACGCGCTGCGTCAATCGTCAGGGCGCCAATCACCAGGGCAGCCTCCAGAACCGGCTCGAAACTGAGCAAGGCGTGCAGGGCCAGGGCGGTTGAGGTCTGTGTGCCGTTGATCAGGGCCAGACCCTCTTTGGCGCCGAGCTTGAGTGGCGCAATGCCGGCCCGCTCGAGCGCAAGTCCGGACGGCACGCGCTTGCCGTCCTGCAGCATGTCGCCTTCGCCGATCAGGGCCAGCGTCATGTGGGCCAGGGGAGCCAGGTCACCCGAGGCGCCGACCGACCCCTGCGACGGCACATAGGGAACCAAACCCGCGTTGTGCACCGCCAGCAGGGTATCGATGACCACTTCACGCACGCCGGAGTAGCCGCGCGCCAGGCTGGCCGCTTTGAGCGCCAACATAAGCCGCATGATTTCGGGTGCCAAAGGCTCACCCACGCCCACGCTGTGTGAGCGGATCAGGTTGAGCTGCAGCGTTTCCAGTTGAGCCTTGCTGATGCGCTGGTTAGCGAGTTTGCCAAAGCCGGTGTTGATGCCGTAGACCGGCACATCGCCATCTGCAGCGCTCTGCACCACGCGCTGGCTGGCGCGGATCGCATCGCGTGACGCGTCTGGAATGCTGAGCTGGATAAGGTCGCCGTGAATCGTCTGGAGCTGCTCCAGCGTGATCTGGCCGGGTTCAAGGCACAGGGTGCGCGCCATGTCAGAGGCCTTTCATCGGCAGGTTCAGGCCGTGTTCCTGCGCGCATTGCTCGGCAATGTCATAACCGGCGTCGGCGTGGCGCATGACGCCGGTCGCCGGGTCGTTCCAAAGCACGCGCTCCACGCGCTGGGCCGCCTCTGGCGTGCCATCGCACACAATGACCACACCCGCATGCTGCGAATAACCCATGCCGACGCCGCCACCATGGTGTAGGCTGACCCAGGTGGCGCCGCTGGCGGTGTTGAGCAAAGCATTGAGTAGCGGCCAGTCACTCACGGCATCGCTGCCGTCCTTCATGGCCTCGGTTTCACGATTCGGCGAAGCGACCGAGCCACTGTCGAGGTGATCGCGGCCTATCACGATCGGACCCTTGAGTTCGCCACTGCGCACCATTTCGTTGAAAGCGAGTCCCGCCAGATGACGCTCACCCAGGCCGATCCAGCAGATGCGCGCCGGCAGGCCCTGGAAGCTGATGCGCTGCTGGGCCATGTCGAGCCAGCGGTGCAGGCCTGCATGGTCCGGGAACAGCTCCTTCATCTTCGCATCGGTTTTGTAGATGTCCTCAGGGTCGCCGCTGAGGGCCACCCAGCGAAACGGTCCGACGCCGCGGCAAAACAAGGGGCGCACATAGGCCGGCACAAAGCCGGGGTAATCAAAGGCGTTGGCAACGCCGTAGTCCTTGGCGACCTGGCGCAGATTGTTGCCGTAGTCCACCGTGGGGATGCCCATGTGGTGGAATTCGAGCATGGCCTCGACATGGCGCGCGCAAGACTGGCCGGCTGCCTGCGTCAACTCTGCGTGCTGGGCCGGATCAGCCTGCGCCTGACGCCAGCGTTCGACGCTCCAGCCCGATGGCAAATAGCCGTGGATGATGTCATGTGCCGAAGTCTGGTCGGTCACGATGTCCGGGCGAACGCCCCCGGCCTTGGCGCGCCGAGCCAGTTCCGGCACCACGTCTGCCGCATTGGCGCACAGGCCGATTGACACCGCCTCCTTGCGGCTGCTGTGGTGTGCAAGCAAGGCCAGGGCCTCGTCCAGATTGGCGGCCTGCTTGTCCAGATAGCGCGTGCGCAGACGAAAATCGATCGAGCTTTGCTGGCACTCGATATTGAGTGAGCAGGCGCCGGCGAACGTGGCGGCCAGTGGTTGCGCTCCGCCCATGCCACCAAGCCCCGCCGTCAACACCCAGCGTCCGGCCAGACTGCCCGCGTAGTGCTGGCGCCCGGCTTCAACAAAGGTCTCGTAGGTGCCTTGCACAATGCCTTGCGAACCGATGTAAATCCAGCTACCCGCCGTCATCTGACCGTACATCATCAAGCCGGCGCGATCCAGCGCGTTGAAGTGCTCCCAGGTAGCCCACTTGGGAACCAGGTTGGAGTTCGCGATCAGCACGCGCGGTGCACCGGTGTGCGTACGAAACACGCCAACCGGTTTGCCCGACTGCACCAGCAGCGTCTCGTCTTCCTTGAGCTTGCGCAGGCTGTCCAGAATGCCGTCGAAGCACGCCCAGTTGCGTGCCGCCTTGCCGATGCCGCCATACACCACGAGCTGATCAGGGTTCTCCGCAACTTCCGGATCAAGGTTGTTTTGAATCATGCGGTAGGCCGCTTCGATCTGCCAGTTGGCGCAGGTCAGCGTGGAGCCGCGCGGCGCGCGCACCGGGCGTGCCTTGCTGTCGGTGAAAAGTGATTTTGAGAGAGCGGACATGGCAGCCATCCATCGCAGTTAAGGGTTTGTCTGGATAGTTTAGTTGTCTATACAACTTATACTATAGCGGGAAAACCCTGATAAGCTCATTCTTTCCACGCTGAACCCATCGCGCACCATGACACCAGCCAAGTTGCCTGCCTACGAGCAGGTCAAAGCCTTCGTCAAGGCTCAAATCAACCTGGGTGTCTGGCGTCCGGGTGATGTCGTACCCAGCGAATCTGCACTGCAGCAGCAGTTTGGCATTTGTCGCATGACGGTCAACCGCGCGATGAAGGAACTGGCGGTCGAGGGTGTGGTGAGCCGGACCCAGGGGTCCGGAACGGTGGTGGCGCAACTGCACCGCATTTCCAGCACCCTGGCGATTCGTGACATTCATGACGAGATTCTTGAGCGTGGCCACAGCCACAGCACCACGGTGTTGACGGTAGAGGCGACACCTGCCGATGCTGCGCTGGCGCAGGTGTTCAAGCTGCGCACCGGTGCCAAGCTGTTTCATTCGGTTCTCGTTCACTATGAAGACGGCGTGGCGATCCAATTGGAGGACCGGCATGTGAACCCGGCTTCGGCGCCGCACTATCTGAGTGTGGACTTCACTGTCGGCACGCCAACCCATTACCTGCTGGAGCATGCACCATTGACCGAAGCCAGCTACTCCATCGAGGCGGCACTTGCCAGCGCGCAAGAGGCCAAGTGCCTGGGCATCAAAAGGGGCGAGCCCTGCCTCGTCATGACACGCAGCACGGTTAGCGGTCCGCATGTGGCGAGTCTGGCGCGGCTGGTTTATCCCGGCATGCGCTATAGCTTCAACGGGAACTTTCAACTATGAGTTGGCAACGGATTGAACTGGCAGACGTGAGCGCCAGCCGCTGGCGCAATGGCGGCGGCGAGACCCGGGAATTGCTCGCATGGCCCAGCGCCGACGACTGGATTTGGCGCATGTCCGTGGCGGAAGTGGCGGCCAGCGGCCCATTCTCGCGCTTCGAGGGCGTGCAAAGGTGGTTTGCAGTACTCCAGGGCGCTGGCGTCAGGCTGCAGGTGGACGAGTCCGAACACACGCTGACCAGCGCCAGCGCGCCCTTTTGCTTTGATGGTGCCAGTGCGACGCAATGCCAGTTGCTCTCGGGTGCAACGCAGGATTTCAATCTGATGATTCGCCAACAACAGACGACGGCACAGATGAGTCGCGTCAGCGCAGACCTTCGGTTCCTGACCAGCCGCCCCAGCTTCATCGCCGTCTATTCGATCGATGGCGAAACACGTGTACGCTGCCAGCAGGAATCCGTGCCAGTGCCGGCACGCAGCTTGATCTGGCAGAGCCTGCCCGCCGGCGTCGAGCTTGAGATCAGTACCAGCAACGCTTTATGGATGGAGATCATTCGATGAGCCTGCAACTGTGGACCAATTGCCGTGTCGCGACGATGCAGGCCGATGCCGCGCAAGCCTACGGTCTGATCGAAGACGCGGCCATGGTGGTGGACGCAGGCCAGTTGCAATGGGTTGGGCCACGCAGTGGCTTGCCAAGCACTTTGCAGCAGCGCTGTGACGTGGTCCATGACGCGCACGGCGCCTTGATCACCCCGGGCTTGATTGATTGTCACACCCATCTGGTTTATGGCGGCGATCGTGCGCTCGAATTTGAACTGCGTTTAAAGGGCGCGTCATATGAAGACATTGCACGCCAGGGCGGCGGCATTGCCTCGACCGTGCAGGCGACCCGCAACGCGACACCCGATGAGCTGTTGCAGCAAAGTCAGAGACGCTTGTTGGCGCTGCTGGCCGAAGGGGTGACGACGCTGGAGATCAAATCCGGCTATGGGCTGGCGCTGCTGCACGAACGCAAAACACTGCAGGTTGCCCGGTTGCTTGGGGAAATGCATGGCGTGGACGTGCGCACCACGTTCCTGGGCGCCCACGCCGTGCCACCGGAGTTTGCCGGACGAACCGACGCCTACATGGACGAGGTGCTGCGCATCTTGCCACTTTTGCACGCAGAGGGTCTGGTCGACGCGGTGGACGCATTTTGCGAACGTATCGCGTTCAACCCGGCGCAGGTGGCGCGTCTTTTTGCGCAGGCACGTCGTTTGAATCTGCCAGTGAAACTGCACGCGGAACAACTCAGTGACAGCGGCGGCGCGCAACTGGCGGCAAGCTTCGGCGCCATCAGTTGTGACCACCTGGAGTGGCTCTCGGATGAGGGCGCAGCGGCCATGGCAGCGGCGGGAACTGTTGCCGTGCTGCTGCCCGGCGCTTTCTATTTTTTGCGTGAGAGCCGGATGCCGCCGGTGGACCTGTTGCGCCAGCATCGCGTGCCGATGGCGGTTTCCACCGACTGTAATCCCGGCACCTCGCCCTGCAGCTCACTGCTCTTGATGCTCAACATGGCCTGCACCTTGTTTCGATTGACGCCAGAAGAAGCGCTCACAGGTGTCACGCGGCACGCGGCGCAGGCGCTTGGCCTGCGGGATCGCGGCGTACTGGCCGCAGGCATGAGAGCCGACTTTGTCTTGTGGGATCTTCAGCACCCGGCGCAACTCAGTTATGCGCTCGGTGCCAGGCCTTTTGTTCAAACCGTTTTCAACGGACAACCGCGATGAGCTGTTCCTTGCTCAGTGGTGGTTCCGCACGGTCGCTCAGCAAGTCCACCTTGGTCAGGTTTCTACATCAATCGCTACAGCCGACTTGGTGAAGAATGCGAGCCAACAACACGGCTTAACCGGAACATTGCCCCCGACTCTGAGAGACAGCTGTCATTGCGTGCGAAGTGCTTCCCCTGAGTTTGGCCGTGGGCGACAATCTGCCTATGGTCAAACCTTCTTCCCAGCGATGAAAGCCGACCTACTTGCGCTCGCAGCGATTGCCTTATGGGGCGCGTTGGCAGCCTCATCGCACTGCCGCTGTCCAGATTCCGCTTCGCGCTGTGGCGGGTTCCCCTGCCAACGCTGTTGGTTGGCATTTATGGATTATTCGGCTTTCACTTTCTGCTGTTCATGGCTTTACGGAACGCTTCAGAGTGGCTACCTGCTTGCATTGAAGACAATGCGGAGTTGCTGGTGCGCAGCTATGCCAAGTTCTTCTTGAGAAAGGTCGTCGTGCGCAGCCAGGCAAGCTTGGCTGCTTGCGCATCGAAGCGCGGCGTAGTGTCATTGTTGAATCCGTGCTGCACGCCGGCATAAATGAAAGCGTCATACCGAGTTTCTGCAGCCTTGAGTGCAGCCTCAAATTTTGGCCATCCGGCGTTAATCCGCTCATCGACACCAGCATAGTGAAGCAACAAGGGGGCCTTGATTCTTGGCACGTCCTGTAAGGGCGGCTGTCCGCCATAGAACGCAACACCAGCGGCCAGCTCAGGGACCTGGGTGGCCAAGATGTTCACAACACCACCACCATAGCAAAAGCCGACTGCTCCCACTCTTGCGCTGCTCTCCGGGAAAGCGAGCAGCGCACGGGCGGCGGCGAGGAAGTCGTTTAGAGTCTTGGTCGCATCCAGCTTTGAAAAGAGTTCACGCGCCTTGTCTTCATCGCCTGGGTAGCCACCCACGGAGTAGAGGGCGTCGGGCGCAAAGGCCAGAAATCCATCAAGTGCCAAGCGGCGGGTAATGTCTTCGATATGCGGGTTCAACCCCCGGTTTTCGTGGATGACCAGCACTGTTGGCAGTTTCCCGCTGACGCCAGCTGGCTTGGCCAGGTAGCCGCGCACTGTCCCATTTCCTTGTGGGGAGTCAAAGGCCTGGTAGCGGGTTTGCAGACGTGCGTCGCCTGGCGCTACCTGCTGGGCTATCGCGAATTGTGGGTTCAGTGCTGCGAGCAATCCAGCCGCTGCCGCAGCAGACCCGGCCAGGGTGACTGCGCTGTCCAAAAATCCTCGACGGCTGATGTCACCATGTACGTAGCGATCAAATAACTGGAGGACTTCAGGCTGAAAGTCTTTGGCGGTCAATCGTGTCATGAATCTGTTCCTTTGAGTAGTTTTTCGGTTCACCCTGGAATCGAGTGCGGGATCTTATGCGGCTGCGTGAATTCCTGCTGGCGACGTTTGTTTTTCCTGACAACCAGGTAAAGAACCTGGACCACCAATTTCCAAAAGCCCGTGCACAGTTCGCACTGCACCCGCACGCGCAGCAGCCCGGCGCTGTGGGTAAACTGCCCTGCATGCAAACCACCAAACCCTGGGATACCTTGAGCGGGCAATACCAATTGCAGCCCGGCACTTCGCCCGGTATCGTCGGCCAGCGTCCGGTGCTTGGTGCTGGCCGGCTGGGTCGCTTGCTGCAGGGGCAGCGTGGCGAGCAGGTAGGGCGCACGCTGAGCAGTGTCTTCACGCTCTGTGCCCACGCACACCGGCGCTGCGCTGAGCTGGCGCTGGCTGCAGCGCAGTCGCCGCAGGCAGCACCACAGCGGCCGGCCGCCGCGCTGCTGTACCTGGAGACGGCACGGGATCATTTGCGCAGCATCGCGCTCGATTGGCCGCAGCGCTTATCAGAACTGGGGCCTGAGGCACAGCGCATGGACTGGTTGCGCGGCTGCCCTTTGCCGCTGGCCTCGGCTCGACCCGTCACGGACGACGATGTTGCATGGCAGACTTTGGGCGCCTTGCGCAACTGGCTGGAAACGGCAGTGCTCAAGCAGGACGCGCTGTCGTGGCTGCAGGACAGTCGCGAGCCCGATGCGCTGGCGCAGTGGTGCCAGGCGCAGGGCGCAAGCTTGTGGCCCGCACGCTGCTTGTCGGCGTGGCATCCGCTGGCGCATTCCCTGCGACCGACGCTGCGAGCGCTCGATGTGCTCGACGATGACGCGGCGCGCCAGGAGGAAGGGCTGCGCCAGCTCGGGCACGCGCTGGCGCAGGACACCGACTTTGCGCAACACCCGCGCTGGCTGGGTCAGCCTGCCGAGACCGGCGCCTGGACACGGCTGCGGCATCGGCAGCAGCAGACTGCGCACACTGCCTGGACGCGGATGAGCGCGCGCTGGCTGGAACTGGTGGAACTGGCCGCAGTCGATCCGCAGGGGGTTGCGCAGGGCGGGCCGCCTGTGCTGGCAAGCGGCGCCCTGCCTCTGGCGGATGGTCAGGCCTTGGCCTGGTGCGAGATGGCGCGCGGCCTGCTGCTGCACTGGGTGCAGCTTGATGCAGAGGGTGCGCTGCAGGATTACCGCGTGCTGGCGCCGACCGAATGGAACTTTCATCCGCAGGGCGCGCTGGCATGTGCCGTGGCCGCCTTGCCGGCCGATGCCCTCAGCACAGCACGCACCCTGGCTGCGGCCTACGACCCCTGCGTGCTTTGCACGGTATAGACTGCGGTGAACGGAAAGGGCCGGAACTCATGAAGCTGGAGGCAGGATGACGCTCAATGTGCTGTGGTTGCAGGCCGGTGGCTGCGGCGGTTGCAGCATGTCGATGCTGTGCGCCGATACCGTCAATTTTCCGGAACTGCTGCGCGGCAATGGCATTCAGATGCTATGGCATCCGGCGCTGTCGCTCGCAGGCGAGCAGGACCTGCTCGATCTGTTGCAGGATTGTCTGGCTGGCCGCGTGCGGCTCGATGCCCTGTGCATTGAAGGCGCCATCCTGCGCGGCCCGCACCGCAGCGGTCGCTTTCACGAACTCTCTGGCACCGGTGTGCCGATGATGGAGTGGGTGCGCAAGCTCTCTGCCGTGGCGACCCACGTCGTCGCTGTCGGCAGTTGCGCTGCCTGGGGCGGCATCACCGCAGCCGGCAGCAACCCGGCGGATGCTTGTGGCTTGCAGTTTGAGGATGAGCGGCGCGGCGGTTTGCTGGGCGCCGACTTTCGTGCCGGTGGCGGTCTGCCGGTGATCAATATTGCCGGTTGTCCAACGCATCCGGGCTGGGTTACCGACACCTTGATGGCGCTCTCGGCGGGCTTGCTGGGCGAGGGCGATCTGGACCCGCTGGGCCGGCCCCGCTTTTACGCCGACGAGTTGGTACACCACGGCTGCACCCGCAACGAGTACTACGAATACAAGGCCAGTGCTGCCAAACCCTCTGACCTGGGCTGCACCATGGAGAACATGGGTTGCAAGGGCACGCAGGCGCACGCCGACTGCAATACGCGCTTGTGGAACGGCTACGGCTCTTGCACCCGTGCCGGCTACGCCTGCATCAGTTGCACCGAACCTGGCTTCCAGAGCCCTCGTCACGCTTTTCATCTGACGCCCAAGCTGGCCGGCATTCCGATTGGCCTGCCGATCGATATGCCCAAGGCCTGGTTTGTGGCGTTGACTTCGCTGTCCAAGAGTGCCACGCCCAAGCGCGTCAAGAAGAACTCGCACAGCGACCATGTGGCGGTGCCCCCGGTGTCGCGCAAGACGGGGCTGCGCTAGGCGCGGGGGCAGCATGAGCCGTTTAATTTTGGGACCCTTCAACCGCGTCGAGGGCGACCTCGAAGTCCAGCTCGAAGTGCAGGAGGGCCGTGTCACCGAAGCACGCGTGAAGGCGCCCATGTTCCGTGGCTTTGAGACCATGCTGCTCGGGCGCGATCCGGTGGACGCGCTGACCATCGCACCGCGCATCTGTGGCATCTGCTCGGTGTCGCAATCGGTGGCCGCCGCCAAAGCGCTGGCCGATGCGTCGGGTGTGGCGGTGCCGGCCAATGGAATGCACGCCACCAACCTGATGCTGGCCTGCGAAAACCTGGCCGATCACCTGACGCATTTCTATGTCTTTTTCATGCCCGACTTCACGCGTGAAGTCTATGCAAATCGGCGCTGGTTTGGGCAGGCGCAGCGCCGTTTTGCTGCGGTGGTGGGCAGTGCTGCCGGCGCCAGCTTGAATAGCGCTGCTGCTCTGGCGGCACGAGCCCGCTGGATGGAACTGCTCGGTGCGCTCGGTGGCAAGTGGCCGCATACCGGCGCCATTCTTCCGGGCGGTACTTCGCGTGCCATCGAGTCGACCGAGCGCGTGCGCCTGCTCTCGCGCCTGCGCGAGATGCGGGCCTTTCTGGAGTTGACCCTGTTTGGCACGACGCTGGAAGAGGTGGCGGCGCTGGACAGCCTGGCCGCGCTGCAGGCCTGGCATACACGCGCCGCTGGCAGCGACATGGCTTTGTTCATGGACATCGCCGCCGACACCGGCCTGGCTACGCTCGGAACCGGGCCCGCTCGCTACCTGAGCTACGGTGCCTACGCGCAGCCGGGCAGCGGCCACGCGCTGGCGCAGGGGGTGTGGGATGCGTCGCTGCAGCGGTGCTTGACACTCGATGCTTCGCAGATCAGCGAAGACCTGCGTTACGCCTGGATGGCCGAGGGCGTGGACCGCAGGGCGCAGCATCCAATGCAGGGGCAAACCGAACCTGAAATTGACAAGCCCGGTGCCTACACCTGGAACAAGGCACCACGACTGGCCGGTCAGGTGATGGAAACCGGCGCGATTGCGCGGCAACTGGTGGACGGACAGAGCCTGATCCGCGCGCTGGTGCTGGCACACGGCGGCACGGTATACACCCGCGTGCTGGCCCGGTTGCTGGAAATTGCGCGCATCCTGCCGCTGATGGAGCAGTGGTTGCTGGCACTGCAGCCACGCGAGCCCTATCACCAGGTTCAGGCCATGCCGGCGCAGGCGCAAGGCAGCGGCTTGTCGGAGGCGGCCCGTGGCGCGCTCGGGCACTGGCTGAAAATCGAAAATGGGCGCATCGCGCATTACCAGATCGTCGCGCCCACCAGCTGGAACTTCTCGCCGCGCGACGCAGCAGGAACGCCCGGCGCGCTCGAAGCTGCGCTGGTCGGTGCCGCGATCGACAGCGGCGAAGGCCGCGGCCAGAGCGTAGCCGTGCAGCACATCGTGCGCTCTTTCGATCCTTGCATGGTCTGTACCGTGCACTGATAATCTGATTCGCATCATGGCCACCACGCCCCCGTCACCACTACCGCATCTGCCCCTGGGCGAGCTCGAAGGGGTGGACGAGGCGACCTGGCTCGATGTGATCCAGAAAATGGACGAGGTCTACTCCAAGCTGGTCAGCGATGAGGTGGAGCTGGAAGAAAAAAACGCGCAACTGGAGCAGTCGCAGCAGTTCATTTTCAGCCTGCTCTCGGCCATGAGCGATGTGCTGATTGCCTGCAACCAGGAAGGTGTGATCGAGGAGACCAATGCGGCCCTGTGCGAACTGGTGGGCCAGACTGAGGAAGCGCTGCGTGGCAGCCCGGTGCTGAGCCTGCTCGCCGACGAGCAGAGCGTGCAGCGCTGGCGGCTCGCCATGTACCACTCGGCTTCACGCGAGGGTACCGTGGTGGAAATCAATCTGCGCGGCGCTGATGGTCAGGTGGTGGCGGTCGACCTCAACTGTACGCCGCGCCACAACAGTGCCGGTCGCCAGGTGGGGCGGGTCTTGGTCGGGCGACCGCTGGGCGAACTCAAGCGTGCCTACCACCAGTTGCGCGAAGCGCACGACGCCCTCAAACTGGCGCAGCAGCAATTGCTGCATTCGGAAAAGATGGCGTCCTTGGGACGACTGGTGGCGGGCGTCGCGCATGAGCTCAACAACCCGATCAGCTTTGTGCTGGGCAATGTCCATGTGCTGCAGCGCTACGGTACGCGCCTGGGCCGCTATCTGGAAGCACTGCATGAGCTTGAGCTGCCGCCCGAAATGCAGGCCTTGCGTGCCGATCTGCGCATCGACCGCCTGCTCAAGGATCTGCCGTCCTTGATGGAGGGAACACTCGAAGGCGCGCAACGTACGACGGACATCGTCAACGGCCTGAAGCGCTTTTCAACCGCGGGGCACGAGGAAGTGACGCAAGTCGAAATCAATGCAGTGGTGGATCGCGCCATTCTGTGGGTCAGGAAGGGAACGGCGCCGGGCTTTGACATTCGCTGGAGCCGCAGCCCGAACTGCTTCGTCACCGGCAACGCCGGTCAGTTGCTGCAGGTGATGATGAACCTGATCCAGAATGCCTACGACGCCGCCAACACCGAGCGTGAGCAGGCACCGCAGCTCGATATCAGCCTGCAGTGTGACCAGAGGAACGTGCATCTGCGCTTTGCCGACAATGGTCCGGGTATCTCGCAGGACCACCTGTCGCGCATCTTCGACCCTTTCTTCACCACCAAGAGTGTTGGCAAGGGAACCGGTCTGGGGCTGTCGATCAGCTATGGCATCGTCGAGCAGCACGGCGGCGCGCTCTCGGTTGAAAATTTGCCGCAAGGCGGGGCCTGTTTCATGCTCAGCTTGCCCCTGCCGGCGCGCTGACTACCAGACGGAAACTCAGGCGGCGCGGCAAGCACGGCGTCTGGCTGAAGCGCGTTTGCGCAACTTCAGCCAACAGCCGGTAGGACCTACATATTGGGCGTCGCCAGAAAGGCGGCGATGTCGGCCAGATTCTGTTGCGTCAGGCTGGAGAGAGTACCCATGCGACCGAGATTGCGATTGATCGCCGACAGAATCGTGATCGCGCTGTTGGCGCCAGTCAGTACATTGCTGCCACCTGCTGCGGCTGGGCCGTGGCAGCTGCTGCATTGACTGGCATACAGTGTCTTGCCATTGCTTGCCACTGGAATCACTCCGACGGGCGGTACGACCGGGGCGCTGGGGTCGATGATGGAAAAGGTAATGGTCTTGCCGGTCGCGGCGGCAAAACTTGCGTTGCCCGGCTGGCTGGCAGTCAGGGTGCAGTTGCCAGCGGTCAATAGCTTCAAGTTGCCCGCGTTGACATTGCAAACGGCAGGCGTCAAGGAGCTTATCGTCACCGGCAAACCAGAACTGGCTGATGCTGTCAGCGTCGGTGCGGCTGCACCCAGCGTCTGCGTCGCCGGTGGCGTGAAACTGATTGTCTGCGTGGTCAGTGCCGTGGGCGTGGCAGCAGCGGTGCCGCTGCTGCTGCTCAGGCCGCTGGCCAGGTAGGTGGCGATGTTGTCCGCAGCGCTGGCTGTGATGGTGCTGGCCAGATAGCCCATGCCCCCTTCATTCTCATGGATCGCCTTGAGCGTTTTGGATGCGTTGCTGGCATCAGCAATGCGCGCGCCGTGGCAACTTTGGCAGGATGCCTCGTACAGCGCTTTGCCCGCTGCTGCATTGCCGGGCTGACCGGTGCTGGTGCTCAGACTGCCGCCTTCGTGGCCTGTCTTGAGTTCGTTTTCGATGACCTTGATACTTGTCTTCTCGGCCATCCTGTCGAGCACGGTGTCGTAGTCGTCGCCTTTGCCTGAACCCGATGTGGCTGTCATTTTGCTGCCTATGACGTCGTCTGGCAGAAAGGCCGTGCTCACACCTTTGCTTGTCAATTCGGTCTTGACCATCTGGGTGGCGGTGCGGATGCGGTCTTCTGTGTAGGTCCTGACTTCAGCGACCTGGACGTCAGACGCGGCGCCCGTGGCGCTCAAAGCGGCGACCACCATGTCGGTGACGGGGTTGATGTTGACGGTCCCAGTGCTTCTGACCAGAGAATGCAGCCGCGCCGGCTTGCCCGTGCTGTCGGTGTAGTCCACTCGAGCCACGCAGGGCAGCGTCATGTTGCTGACATCCACACTGTAGCTGCCGTCGCTGGCAGTGTTCACTGGCGCTGTGCTGGCCGTCGCGCAGACGAGTGTCACGCGGCCTTTGTCGATTGCCCAGCCGGTGGCGGCAACGCCTTTGACGATGGCGCTTGCACCCGTCGTACTGCCACCGCCGCCGCCGCAGGCGGTCAGCGTGGCGAGCAAGGCGATGGTCAGACTCTGCGTCAGCTTGTGTCGTAATGGATTCATGGTGTATCTCCTTGAAGGTTAAAGGTTGCAGCGTGAAAGCAAATTATCCATCAACTTGCGTAAATCGGGAAAATATCCCAAAATATAAATGGTTAGCATTTGTTACGGGATGGGCGTATCGCGCCGGCAGCGCCCTGTATGAAAACGCCGTTCACCCGAAATGCTCCTAAGTTATTGATTTTGTTGATGTTTTTGTTTTGATCCGGGAAAGGTGTACAAATCCCATGTACTTTGGCTGCGGTCCGGCGCACCGGAAAAACTGACTTTGGCGCCTTTGGCTTCTCCAAGCTGTTGATTAAAAACAGCTTTTCTGATTTGTCAGAACCTGGCACGCGCTATGCGTAGATAAAGACATCTGAATCGCAAATCCAACCGGAGAAAATCATGACAAACGCCAACATCACCCGCACAGAAGCAGTTGCAAACGAAAACACAGCAAAGAACGTCGCGCTCTTCCTGGCAGCTCCTTTCATCGGTCTGGTCTACGC
>Ga0163199_1000894_pt1 | contig 18583 bp, 12 predicted proteins | sample PL_2010_150m_FD_113537 | JGI IMG/M metagenome (GOLD analysis project Ga0163199, IMG submission 113537) | Freshwater microbial communities from Powell Lake, British Columbia, Canada to study Microbial Dark Matter (Phase II) - PL_2010_150m | ecosystem: Environmental > Aquatic > Freshwater > Lake ...
GCGGTATAGCGCGGTCATGATGATCTCCTCGTAGCGTGGTCTCGAGGAGTATTTCCCCATATATTTTTCAGGATCCGCGCCGGGTCCGCCGATCAAATAGATCGCGCCGCTTCTGGTGGGCGGGTCGAAGACGAACGCCGCAGTCAGGCCCCATGCGTCGCCCAAATGCCCGACGCCCTTGAATCCGCCGTCCTCGACCAGACGGTCGCCGCTGCCCGGAGCGCTAATGTCGAGGAAGTGCTGGTTGCCAAGACCCCACGCACGGAACAGTCCCCCGTCGGTATCGCCATTGTCGACGCCCGGGTCGTGGCGCCAATGCTCGGCAAACATCGCGGCGATGGATTTCGGTTTGAGAATCCGCCTGCCATCATGCCGGCCCTGATTCATCAGCATCAGCATGAGTTTGGCGAGGTCCGCCGCAGATATTCTCAGGCCACCCTGCGGACCGAGCAAGGTTCCATTGCTGCCGAGGACGTAGTCCGGTCCGGCACGGGACACCGGCGCTGCGCGGCTATAGTCGTCGATCTGCGCCAGCCAAGGCCCTGCCGGATTCCAGATCTCCATGCCGTTGACTTCGGTGCGCTTGCGGTAGAGCGCGGCGAGGTTCTGGAGCTCCGCCGAAGAAAGCTCCGCCGGGTTGAACCCGCCGCGCAGACCCATCGGCTCGAGGATCAGGCGCTTCATCAGGCGGTCGAAACGCTCGCCGCTGGCCTTCTCCATCACTGCGGCGATGATGCCGGAATTCAGGTTGCAGTACCTGAAGTAGGTGCCGGGCGGGGCGTTGCTCGCCCACATCGCCCCCTTCCCGTGCAGCGAACCGCCGGGTCGCACGACGTCCTTCAGTGTGTATCCAGACTCCCAGAAATAACCCGCGTCGTCCCGCAGTGACGAAGTGTGCGACAGCAGCATCCGCAAGCTGATCGCCCGGTTCGGGAAATTGGGGTTGCGCAGGATGTAGCCGAGCTGGTTGCTGACGTCTTCATCCAGTGACAGCTTGCCTTCTTCGACCAGTTTCATCACTCCCAGCGCGGTCACCAGCTTGGAGATCGACGCGACCCGATACAGGGTGTCCCGGTCAGCCGGCCTGTTGTTTGCGGGGTTCACCGGATCGATGAAACGATCGCCGAATTGCCGTTGATATACCACCTTGCCGTCGCGCACCGCCAACACAGACAGGCTGGCCAACGGATGCGCCGGGTCGTCGACCACAGCGGCAAGCGTCGCGTCCAATCCGGCGAACGCCTCAGTGGCGGCGCTGTTCAGGTTAATCAACATGGCTCCCGCGAGCAGCAACCCCGACCATGGGTTTCTCCCTGACATCATTGGTTCCCGTCTACCGCGGTCGTGGCGTCAAGGCAGCGACGCCGCAACACGCGGACTTCCAACCCCGGCATGATGCGGCCTCGAAATCACCCACAGGCCGATGAAGGTGAGAAGACCGTTGACAATCAGCAATTCGAGGCCGATCTGATAAGCGCCGAACAGCGTGCTCTGATGGACATCCAGGCCATAGCATAGGAGAGGCGCCAGAAGCGCAACATAAGGAACCCCGGAATCCCTGACCACGCGGCCCGTCAGGATGCCGAAGGCAAACAACCCCAGCAGCGGCCCGTAAGTATATCCCGCCAGTTTCAGTATGAGGCCGATCATGCTGGGGTTGTCGGCCCACCTGAAGATCATCACGAGGAGAAGGAACAGTAGTGCGAAGCACAAATGGATACGATGGCGCAGCCGTTTCAGCGCTGCCTCGCCATTCTGGCGGTGCTCATTGAATCCCAGTATGTCGATGCAGAAGGACGATGTAAGCGCCGTGATCGCACCGTCGGCGCTGGGAAACAACGCCGAAATCAGCGCGATGATGAAGATCATCTGGACGGCGGCAGGCAGGTGCCCGAGCACCACGGCCGGGAAGATCCTGTCGCCGGTCACGGTGACATTTACGGCTGGCGCGTACAAATACAGCAATCCGCCCAGGAACAGGAACAGCAGGATCACCGTCAGCATGGTCATGCTCAGGACGATGATGTTCTTCTGCGAGTCGCGCAGGGTCTTGACTGAAATTGATTTTTGCATCATCTCCTGATCCATTCCGGTCATTGCGATGGCGATGAACATTCCCGCCGGCACCTGCTTCAGGAAATACTGCCGGCTGTCGACATCGGTCGAAAACACCGTCGCCAGGCCGCGTTGCCGCATCTGCGCCAATCCGTCGGCGAGCGAAAGGCCCAGGTTGTCGAGGAGGTAGGAGGCACAGATCGCCAAGCCGAGCAGCATGCAGGTGGTTTGCAGAGTGTCGGTCCAGACGATCGTTTTCACGCCACCTTCGTAGGTGTACAGCAGGATCATCACCAGGATAACCATGGCGGTCAGCCAGAACGGCACGTGGAGGCCGTCCAGGATCACGTCCTGCAGGATCCTGACAACCAGATACAGCCGCGCTGTTGCACCCAGGGTGCGCGACAGGATGAAGAACCCGGCGCCGGTCTTGCCGGCGATGGTTCCCATGCGGAAGTCGAGATAGCGGTAGATGGATGTGAGCCCGTGCCGGTAATACAACGGCAGCAGCACGAAAGCAATCACCAGGTAGCCGAGGACGTAACCCAGGGCGATCTGGAGGTAGCGAAAGCCGTCGACGCCGACGGCACCCGGAACACTGATGAAGGTCACTCCGCTCAAGGAGGTTCCCACCATGCCGAACGACACCAGCATCCAGTTGCTGCGCTTGTTGCCGATGAAGAAGCTTTCGTTGTCCGAGCGGCGCGAGGTTAGCCAGGCGACGCCAAGCAACAGGCCGAAGTAGGCGAATACGAAGAACAGCAGTTGTTCGGGCAGCATTGGTTGATCCCCGCGGGTGTGGCGCACATATGATGTTTAAATATTTCTTGAGAATTCTACTCTACGGTGCCTGGGCTCCATCGGGCGCTCGCCCAGCAGGGACGGCGCTTTGTATTAGACTGGCATCAATTTCAGATTGGGTATCAGTTTACAGAGGATGCGCGAGGCGGACGAGGTCGAGTTCCTGATCGGAGCGGATGGCGGCGGTAGCGGCACGCGGGCGCTGCTCGCAAGCCGCGACGGCGTGGTTGTGGGACGCGGCAAGGCCGGGCCGTCGGCGCTGGGGCAGGGCATCGATGCCGCCTGGGTGCAATTGCGACTCGCCATCCAGGCGGCGTTTGCCGATGCCGGCATGGCACTTCCCGCATTGCAGCAATGCGCTCTCGGCGCGGGCCTGTCCGGCGCCGGTACCCAGGCGTGGCGAAATGAATTTCTGTCCCGCAACATCGGCTTTGCCGAACTGGTTCTCGAAACGGATTGTTTCGCCATGCTCCTCGGCGCTCACGGCGGACGGCCCGGCGCCATCGTCGCGGCTGGAACCGGCAGTGTCGGCGAGGCCTTGCGCGCCGACGGCACGCGCCGTATGGTCGGCGGCTGGGGCTTTCCGCTCGGTGATGAAGGCAGCGGGGCCTGGCTCGGACAGAGGGCGGTACAACTGGCGCAATCCGCCATCGACGGGCGCGCGCCCGCCGGCGATCTGGTCCGGCAAGTGTGGGCGATCTGCGGTGCGGACCGGCCGAGCCTGCAGGCATGGAGTCGGAATTCCGGCCAATTCGCATTCGCCCAACTCGCACCTGGCGTCTTCGCCTGTGCGGAGACCGACGCGCAGGCAGCCCGCCTGCTCGATGATGCCGCCGCGGCCCTGAATTCCCTGGCGCGGGCCCTTGACCCCGGCGGCGAGTTGCCGCTGACGGTGTGCGGCAGCATCGGACAGCGTCTCGTCGGAAGGCTGGCCCCGGAAATCCGGGACCGCTGCGTTGCGGCATCCGGCGACGCGACGCACGGGGCGCTCACCCTGATTCAACGCTTCCGCGAAACGGCGGCCGCATGAGCCGGGGCGCCTTCGCCGGATTCAAGCGCGACGGAGCAACATGACCCGACTCAGCGGACATATCCTCACACTCGATGGATTCGTCGCGGGCGACATCGAGTTCGCGACGGCGGGACCGAACCGCGGTCGCATCACCCGCATCAGCGGCGCGCCGGTGAGCGAGCCGGTCGCGCGCAACTCGATATTGCCGCTGATCCTGCCGGGCTTCATCGACCTGCACGTGCACGGCGGCGATGGGCGCGACATCATGGAAGGCGGCGATGCTGCCCACAAAATTGCGGGTCTGCATGCGCGCAACGGAACCACGGCACTCCTCGCGACGACCATGACGGCTCCCGCAGCGGACCTGCGGGCCGCCTTTGCCGCCGTGGCGCCCCTTTGCGGCGGGGCGGGCGGCGGCGGTGCCCGAGTGCTCGGCATGCACCTCGAGGGTCCTTACATCAGTCCCGACATGCTCGGCGCGCAGCCCGATTTCGCGCGTGCCATGGAGCTCGAAGAACTTGATCGACTCAACGCCTTGGCTCCGGTCAGGCTGATTACCCTGGCGCCAGAGATTCCGGCCAACATGGCGGCGATCGAGATCCTCTGCGCAGCCGGGTACCGGGTGCAAATCGGGCACTCCAACGGCAGTTACGAGGACGGCATCAGCGCTATGGGAAAAGGCGCGAGCAGTTTTGCCCACCTGTTCAACGCGATGAGCGGCATGCATCATCGCCAGCCCGGCATGGTCGGCGCGGCGCTGGCCGGGGCGCGCTTTGCGGAGATCATTCCGGACCTGTTGCGTGTCCATCCCGGGGCGATTCGCGTCGCGCTGCGGGCGATACCCTGCCTCTACTGCGTGACCGATTCAACCGCCGCCGCGGGGATGCCGGACGGCGAATACCGGCTGGGCCGGCACACCGTCACCAAGTGCCTGGGCGGCGTCCGACTCGCGGATGGCACGCTGGCCGGGTCGACGCTGACGATGATCGAGGCGCTGCAAAATCTGATCGGATTCCTGGGCCTGGACCTGCTCGATGCCTCGCGAAGGGTGTCCACCTATGCCGCGGACTTCCTCGGCCTCTCCGAACGGGGCCGACTCGTGGCGGGCGCCTGGGCCGATGCGGTGGTCCTTGATCGTGATCTGGAATTGCTGGATGTATTCGTTGAAGGAGTGACGATTGACCACCCGCATGCTGGATGAGGGCGGGGCCGCGCGGGCCCGCGGAGGCGATCCCGATCGTCCACGTCACCTGGCGAAAGTCACCCGCAGCGCATGACCGAATCGCGCAACGAATCAAGGAGCAAAGCAGCCATGCTGAATACCGAAACGCCCAGCCGCCAGCATGCCGATCTCGATCTGTACCCGGTCGGGGATTTGGTCAATGCCTTCATCGACGATCAGGGCCAGGCGATCGGCGCAGTGCGTGCCGCGGCGCCCCAAATCGCCGCCGCCGTCGAGGCGGCCGTTCCACGCCTCGCAGCCGGTGGCCGCCTCATCTATGTGGGCGCCGGCACGTCCGGGCGCCTTGGACTGCTCGACAGCGTGGAACTCCACCCGACATTCTCCTGGCCGCGGGAGCGCGCCGTGGCCTTGCTGGCGGGAGGTGCGTCGGCGCTGTACGAGGCAGTCGAAGGCGCGGAGGATGATCGCGAGCGAGGAAGCGCCGACGTGCTCGCCGCCGGCGTCGGTCCGCTCGACGTGGTCTTGCTGCTGGCGGCATCCGGCGTTACGCCTTATGTGATGGGCGCCTTGCGCGCAGCCCGTGCCGCCGGAGCGCTGACGGTAGGCTTGTGCAACAACCCGCAGGCGCCGATCACCCTGGCCGCGGAAATCGGCATTACGCTCGACACGGGCCAGGAAGTCATCTCCGGCAGCACGCGTTTGAAGGCGGGGACGTCGCAAAAAATTGCCCTGAATACACTTTCCAGCGCGATCATGGTGCGCCTGCACAAGGTGCACGGCAATCTGATGGTGGATCTCAAGCCAACCAACGCCAAGCTGATCGGTCGCGCGATTACCCTCACCATGCTGGTCACCGGCGCGGATCACCAAGCCGCGCGCGGTGCCCTCGACGCGAGCGGATTCCAGGTCAAGGTGGCCATCGTGTCGCTGTCGCGGCGCATCAGCATCGCCGAGGCCCAGGCGCGGCTTGCAGCCGCGGGCGGCAGCCTGCGGCGGGCCTTGGATGATTGAGCTGGATCCACCGGCGACAGAGTGAGCAAACCATGGAACCAAGAATGAGCGCCTGGTGGTGGATTCCCTCCCTGTATTTTGGCCAGGGGATTCCCTATGTAGTGGTGATGACGCTGTCGGTCGTGATGTACAAGAACATGAGCATCTCGAATACCGACATCGCGCTGTACACCAGCTGGTTATACCTGCCTTGGGTAATCAAGCCGCTCTGGGCGCCGTTCATCGATATGTTCCGGACCAAGCGCTACTGGGTGGTAACGCTGCAGCTGCTGATCGGCGCGGCGCTGGCGCTGGTGGCGCTGACGGTTCCGCTGCCGAACTTCTTCCGGATCACGCTGGCGGTGTTCTGGCTGGTGGCGTTCGCGTCCGCCACCCACGACATCGCGGCAGACGGGTTCTACATGCTCGGCTTGAGGCAATACCAGCAAGCGGCCTTTGTTGGTGTGCGCAGCACCTTCTATCGAATCGCAATGATCACCGGTCAAGGTGGGCTGGTGTATCTGGCCGGTCAGTTGACCGAGTCTTCCGGGAATGTCGCAGCAGCCTGGGGGGTGGTGTTCTTCATCCTCGCCGGGATGTTCCTGAGCCTGTCCATCTATCACAAATTCATCCTGCCGGTGCCCGTGAGCGACCGTGCAACTGCAACCGGGGCCCCGGTAATGAAGGAGTTCCTGACAACCTTTGCCTCATTTTTCAGGAAGAAGGACATCCTCGTCATCCTCGCGTTTCTGTTGCTGTACCGCTTCGCCGAAGCGCAACTGTTGAAAATGGCCGTGCCGTTCCTGCTCGATTCCGTGCCAAGCGGGGGCCTTGGCCTGAGCACCCAGGCTGTCGGAATCGTTTACGGAACCGTTGGTGTCCTCGCCCTGACCGTGGGCGGTTTGCTCGGCGGCTACGTGATTTCACGGCAGGGTCTGAAATTCTGGCTGTGGATCATGGTGCTGTCGGTGCATGCCCCCGATCTGGTTTTTATCTACCTTTCGTCGGCGCAACCCGGCAATATCCTTATTGTCGCCGCCGCGCTGGCCATCGAGCAATTCGGCTACGGCTTCGGTTTTGCGGCCTACATGCTCTACATGATCATGATCTCGGACGGTGCGCACAAGACTGCGCATTATGCGATCTGCACCGGTTTCATGGCGCTCGGGATGATGCTGCCCGGGATGCTCAGTGGCTGGATCCAGTCGCAACTCGGATATGTGAATTTCTTCATCTGGGTCTGCATCGCCACCGTTCCGGCATTTGCCGTGACGGCATTCGTGGCGATCGACCCGGATTTTGGCAAGAGACGGGATGAGACCGGGAATTGACCGTTTGATCGTGGTCGCGGCCCTGCTGTGTGCCGCTCAAACGACTCCCGGCACGGAAGCGCCTACAGGAGCTCCGCCTGTAGTCGCGCGGCCGGCGCCGCCGGATGCTCCGCCGGCACCGCGGGAGTTTCGCGCCGCATGGGTGGCCAGCGTGACCAACATCGACTGGCCGAGCCGTCGGGGTCTTACCGTCGCCCAGCAGCAAGCCGAAATTATCGCGTTGCTCGAGCGTGCCCGGTCATTGCGGCTCAATGCCATCGTGCTGCAAGTCAGGCCCAGCGCCGACGCCTTGTATCCGTCGGCGCTGGAACCGTGGTCGGAATACCTCAGCGGCGAGCAGGGCAGGGCTCCGGAACCATTCTATGACCCGCTGAAGTTGTGGGTCGAGGAGGCGCACCGGCGCGGCATCGAATTGCACGCCTGGTTCAATCCGTACCGGGCTCGCCATGCCCAGGCGAGGTCGCCACCATCGCCGCTGCACCTGTCCGTCGCCCAGCCGCGGCTGGTCAGGAAATATGGCAACTACCTGTGGATCGATCCCGGCGAGCCGGCCGCCGTGCGGCACACCCTGGAAGTGTTTCTCGACGTCGTCCGTCGCTATGATATCGACGGCGTTCAGATCGACGACTATTTCTACCCGTATCCGGTCGATGCGCCGTCCGATGCCAACGATGGCAGCACGCAGACCTCGTTGTCGGTACCGCCCAGACGCCAGACGACCGAGTTGGATTTCCCCGACGACCCGTCGTGGCAACCCTACCTCGCCGCAGGTGGCAAGCTGTCACGTGCGGACTGGCGCCGAAAGAATGTCGACGACCTGGTCGAACTGCTTTACCGGGAGATTCATCGCGAGAAGAAGTGGCTGCGCTTTGGCGTGAGCCCGTTCGGCCTGGGGCGTCCCGACAACCGTCCGCCCGGTATCACCGGTTTCAGCCAGTACGACAAGCTCTACGCGAATGTCGAGCTGTGGCTGAACAAGGGATGGCTGGACTATCTGGCGCCCCAACTTTATTGGCCGATCAATCAGGCTCCCCAGGCGTTCGGCACGCTGCTGGACTACTGGGTGGCGGAGAACCGTCTGGGACGCCATCTGTGGCCCGGACTGTTTACCAGTCGGATCGAGAATTCCGACCGCGCAGGAACTTCGCCGAGATCATGGCCGCCCGAGGAAATCCAGGACCAGATTGCCTTGATTCGTGCGCGGGGACATGCGGACGGGCATATTCACTTCAGCATGGCGGCGCTGATGGAAAACCGCCAGGGCATCTCGGACAGGCTGCGGAACGGACCTTACGCCAGCGCTGCGCTGGTGCCGGCCACTCCGTGGCTCGATGCCAGCCTTCCGCCGGCGCCGTCGGTCGAAGTGCTGAGAAACCCCGAAAATGCCGGGCCGATAAAGTTGAAGATAGGGCCAGGCGCCGGCAAACCGGCGGCGAATTTCGCAGTCTGGGTGCGTCGTGGCGAGCTCTGGCGGTTCTCCGTGCTGCCCGCATCGCAAACAGAATTCGAGTTGGGCGACGTCGCGTTTCCCGGTGAGATCGATGCGGCCGTTGTCACCGCCGTGGACCGGCTCGGCAACGAGAGCGCGCGCGTGGCGATTGACCTGAACGGGCCGCCGGCAGGGTCATAAGGTCGATCCACGGCGGCGACTCCCGGGAGCCGGTCCGCGTTCAGGAATCAATGCGGAGCGGAGTATAATTTCTCCATCCTGCTGAACCGTCCAGCGCCGATCGGCCGACGCCACTGCCATCATGCATGAAGTCCTCAAGCTGCGCGGCAGTGCCGCATTTTCCGCCAGCCGTGTTGCCCGCCTTGCCGAGCAGGCGCGCAGCGCCGCTCCCAACCTCAACAAATTGGCCGCCGAGCACTGGTATTTTGCCGAACTCTCGGAACCACTGGCCGCGCCGGAGTTGCTGCGGTTGAACCAACTGCTGGGCGTTCCGGCCGAATTGCCGGCGCTCCCGTCGGGCACGCTTCTCCTGGTGACACCGCGCATCGGTACGATCTCGCCGTGGTCCTCGAAGGCTACCGAGATTGCGCGCCAATGCGGGTTCACGGCGATCACCCGGATCGAGCGCGGAACGGCGTTCTATGTCGAAACTCAGGGAGACCTGACCACAATCGGGGCAAAGCTGCACGACCGCATGACCGAATCGGTGCTCGACTCCATGGATGCAGCGGAGGCACTGTTCAGTCATGTCGCTCCGCGGCCGCTGATGAACATATTGCTTGGCGCGAACGGGCGCGCCGCCCTGATCGAGGCGAACGCCGCGCTGGGGCTGGCCCTTTCGGACGACGAGATCGACTACCTGGTAGAGAATTTCGCCAGGCTTGGCCGGGATCCGACCGATGTGGAATTGATGATGTTCGCCCAGGCCAATTCCGAACACTGCCGCCACAAGATCTTCAACGCGTCCTGGGACATCGACGGTGTCGCCCGTGAAGAGACGCTGTTCGGCATGGTCCGCGAAACCCACAAGGCGCACCCGCAGGGAACCGTGGTGGCGTATTCGGACAACGCTGCGGTCGTCGAGGGGACCGCGATCGGGCGCTTCTATCCTTCGGCTGACGGTGCCTATGCCTATCACGAGGAGCTGACCCATATCCTCGCCAAGGTCGAGACTCACAACCATCCGACTGCCATATCGCCTTTTGCCGGCGCTGCGACCGGTTCCGGCGGCGAGATTCGCGACGAAGGCGCGACCGGACGTGGATCCAAACCGAAGGCCGGGCTATGCGGTTTCTCCGTATCCAACCTGCGCATTCCCGGCTACCTGCAGCCCTGGGAGCGCGACTACGGGAAGCCCGAGCGTCTCGCCTCGGCGCTCGACATCATGATCGAGGGACCGATCGGTGCCGCAGCGTTCAATAACGAATTCGGCCGGCCGAACCTGACTGGCTACTTTCGCAGTTTCGAGCAGGAATTCTGCGGCGAAGTGCGCGGCTATCACAAACCGATCATGGTTGCCGGCGGCATCGGCAGCATCGCCGCCCGCGACGCGGCGAAGATCCGGTTTCCGGCGGGATCGCTGCTGATCCAGCTCGGCGGACCCGGCATGCTGATCGGCTTGGGCGGCGGCGCGGCTTCCTCGATGACGACCGGCAGCAATACGGCAGATCTGGACTTCGCCTCGGTGCAGCGCGGCAATCCGGAGATGCAGCGACGCGCCCAGGAGGTGATCGACAGATGTTGGCAAATGGGCTGGCAGACCGGTGGAAATCCCATCCTGGCAATACATGATGTCGGCGCAGGCGGTATTTCCAATGCGCTGCCGGAACTGGCGCATGACGCCGGCCGCGGCGCGCGCTTCGAACTGCGCCAGGTACCGTCGGAAGAACCCGGCATGTCGCCGCGCGAAATCTGGTCCAACGAAGCACAAGAGCGCTACGTTCTGGCCATCGCCCCGGAACGTCTGGCAGAGTTCCGCGCCTGCTGCGAACGCGAGCGCTGCCCATTCGCGGTACTGGGGTCCGCCACGGACGACGGCCAACTGGTGGTGCACGACCGGCACTTCGGTAACGATGCCGTTGCCATGCCGATGGAGGCATTGCTCGGCAAGGTGCCGCGCACGCAACGGAGCGCGACACGGGGACCCCGCAACTCGGCGCCATTTGATTTGGCTGGCATCGATCTCAGGGACGCCGCCTTTCGGGTACTGCGCCTCCCTTCCGTGGGATCGAAAAACTTCCTGGTCACGATTGGCGATCGCAGCGTCGGTGGACTGACCGCACGCGACCAGATGGTCGGTCCGTGGCAAGTGCCGGTCGCAGACTGCGCTGTGACTTTGGCGGGATATGCGACGACCCGCGGCGAAGCTTTTGCGATGGGGGAACGCACGCCGCTGGCGCTGCTCGATGCGCCGGCCAGCGGTCGCATGGCGGTGGGTGAGGCCCTCACCAACCTGATGGCAGCACCCGTTCCGGAGATGGGCTGGATAAAGCTTTCCGCCAACTGGATGGCGGCGGCCGGACACGGCCACGAGGATGCTGCGCTGTTCGACACGGTTTACGCGGTGGCGCTCGAGTTCTGCCGGCAACTCGAACTGAGCATCCCGGTTGGCAAGGATTCCCTGTCGATGAAGGCCACCTGGCAGGAGGACGGCCGGCAAAAGCAGGTGATTGCGCCACTGTCGCTAATCGTCACTGCCTTCGCTCCGTGCGTCGATGTGCGGCGCACCCTTACCCCGCAATTGATCCACCCCGTCGGGGGCCGTGACGAAAGCGAACTGATCCTGATCGACCTGGGCGAAGGACGCAACCGTCTCGGTGGTTCGGCATTGGCGCAAGTTTACTCAACAACCGGCAGCGAGCCGCCGGACGCAGACGCCCGCCTTCTCGGGCGACTCTTTTACGCACTGCAGCGATTGAATTCCGCCGGTTTGATCCTTGCCTACCACGACCGTTCCGATGGCGGACTGTTCGCTACCGTATGCGAGATGGCATTCGCCGGGCACGTCGGGGTTTCCCTGAACCTCGACGCACTGTGCTGCGACCCATTGATGAATGACGTCGATCGCATGGAACGCGCCCCGGAGTTGATCGAACGAAGGGTGCTGGGCGTGTTGTTCAATGAGGAACTCGGCGCCGTCCTGCAGATCCGGCGCGAGAACCGTGAACCGGTCATGCAGATGCTGCAGGAGGCCGAACTTGGCAGGGTGTCGCATGTGATCGGTACGCTCAACGATCAGGACGAGATTCGCCTCTGGCGCAATGCCAAGGCGGTCTTCGTCGCGCCGCGCAGCGAATTGCAGCGTGCCTGGAGCGAGACGGGTTACCGGATCGCGAGCCTGCGCGACGATCCGGCTTGCGCCGAGGAGGAGTTCGATGCAATGCTCGAAACGGCGGACCCCGGGCTTTCGGCACACCTCAGCTTCGATCTGCAGCGGGAGCCTGCCACACCGTTCGTCAACACCGGCGCCGCACCGCGGATCGCCATCCTCCGCGAGCAGGGCGTGAATGGTCAGGGTGAAATGGCCGCGGCATTCCTGCGTGCCGGTTTCGCTCCGTTTGACGTGCATATGAGCGACCTGCAGACCGGGCGCAAGGCGCTCGCCGATTTTCACGGATTGGCGGCCTGCGGCGGGTTTTCCTATGGCGATGTACTGGGTGCGGGGCAGGGCTGGGCCAAGTCGATTCTCTTCAATGCCCGCTTGCGCGACGAGTTCTCTGCCTTCTTCCAGCGCACCGACAGTTTCGCGCTCGGGGTCTGCAACGGCTGCCAGATGATGAGCCACCTCGCCGAAATCATTCCGGGAAGCGCGGCGTGGCCGGGCTTCCGGCGCAACCGCAGCGAGCAATTCGAGGCTCGCATGGTGATGGTGGAGATCGCCGAATCACCTTCGCTGTTCTTTGCCGACATGGCCGGGAGCCGACTGCCGCTCGTGGTTTCGCATGGCGAGGGCCGGGCTGAATTTGCCGGCACGTCGCGCTCCGAGTCGTTACCGGTGATGCGTTACATTGACAACCAAGGCAGGACCGCGACAGGATATCCGGCCAATCCCAACGGCTCTCCCGATGGCATCGCCGGCGTCACCACCCCGGATGGCCGCTACACCATCCTGATGCCGCATCCCGAGCGGATCTTCCGCACCGTGCAGATGTCATGGCACCCGCCGGAGTGGGGAGAAGACTCGCCCTGGATGAAGATGTTTCGCAATGCCCGGCACTGGCTGGGATAAAAAAACGGGAGCCGCAGCTCCCGTCGTTGTCCGAGTGCGAAGACCTCAGTCGACCTTGGCCTTGCCGCGCAGTTCCATGACATGCCGCTCCACCATCTGTTGCTGCAAGCGCTGCGAAAGCTGCGCCTTGGCCTCGTCGACGGGTGGCAGTTTCAGCTCGCGTGAATCCTCCAGCAGGATGACGTGGTACCCGAAGTCCGTCTTGACGGGTGTTTCGGTGTACTTGCCCTTGGCCAGCTTCACCATTGCCTCGGAGAACGGCTTGACGTAGCTGGACGGCGCCGCCCAGCCGAGGTCCCCACCGCGTTCCTTGGACCCCGGATCCTTGGATTGCTTTGCCAGATCCTCGAACTTGTCGCCCTTCTTCAGCTTGGCAATGATGTCCTTCGCCTCGTCTTCCTTTTCGACCAGGATATGCCGCGCCTTGTATTCCTTGTCGCCAAGTTGCTGCTTGATCGTGTCGTATTCCCGCTTCATCGCTTCTTCGGTGACCGGGTTCCTGCGGACATAGTCCCCGAGGTAGGCGTTGATCAGGACACCCTGGCGGGCCAGTTCCATTTGGCCCTGAATTTCGGATTTCTTGTCGAATCCCTTTTTCAAGGCTTCCTGGACGATAACTTCGCGCCGCACCAGTTCTTCTCGTATGGCCTTGCGCAATTCTTCGGTATCCGCCTGACCTTGCGCGGTCTGGGCGTTCACCAGCGCATCGGCGCGGTTCTTCGGAATCACTTTGCCATTCACGGTGGCGACGGCAGCCGCCGACTTGGGCGTTTCATCCTTGGCGAATACCGGTGCAACGCAGAGGAGGGCGGCGAGCGCCACCAGGGAGCAGCGAAACTGTGCACGATTCATCGATTTTCCTTGCAAGATCAGTCAATATTGGGTTGGGATCGCGTGCGCGTGAAATGACCCCCCGCAGCACCGACAGGCGCATCATACACCATGAGCGCCATGCCCAAGACCCCGAATATCGCGTTATCATCGGCGGACATCGGCGGACACTACGCCTCGATCAAACCCAACCGACTGCAGCCGCTGCCCCATGACACTCACGACCACCGATGGCCACGCCCTGCACACCTGCTCATGGCCGGCCGCGGCCCCCGGTGCTTTGGTGGTACTGACTCACGGGTTCGGCGAGCACTGCGGGCGGTATGACGGGCTGGCGCGGGCGCTGAATGCCTCGAATGTTTCACTGTTCGCCTACGACTTGCGCGGACATGGACGCTCGGGCGGGCCGCGCGGTTCTCTTCCCGCCTATGACGCCTTGCTGGATGACCTGGGGCGGGTTGTCGCCGCGGCGCAGCAGGAACATCCGGACCTCCCCTTGTTCCTGTTCGGCCACAGCATGGGCGGCAATATTGTCCTCAACTATGCCCTGCGACGCCCTGCGGGCATTCGTGGAGTTCTGGTCAGCGGGCCCTGGCTGAGGCTTGCCAGCCAGCCCCCAAAATGGAAACGGATCCTGGGGACGCTGGCCGCGAAGCTGTGGCCGCAGATGGCGCTGCCGGCCGCGGTCGATCCCGCTGTGCTGTCGCATGACCAACAGCAGGTGGCCGCCTATGCCAGCGATCCACTGGTGCATGGCACCATGACCGCGCGCTTGTATTCCGAGGTCAGCGCGGCGGGTGCATGGGCGCTGGCACACGCTGCCTCACTGACGCTGCCCGTGCTGCTGATGCATGGCGGCGGTGACCGGTTGATCGATCCTCGCGCCACTGAGGAGTTCAATGCCCAAGTCGGCAGTCGCGACAAGAGCATGAGAATCTATTCCGACCAATATCACGAAATCCTCAACGAGACCGATCCGACGCCGGTGCTCAGGGATATCGTCGAATGGATCCGGCGGCGAATCTGACGGCCGAGCCGCCCCGCGGCGATTCTTGTCCCGTCAATGGAGCAATCGAAAGCAGCCATCCGCACAAACCACCTTGCCTGCCCCCATCATCCTCTCCAGATGCTTGCCCATGATGGCCTGCTCGCCCCATTCAAAGAAGGCCCGCGGCTCGCGGGGCTTGCGATAGACGATGCACTGGGCGACGATTTCCTGCATCGTGCGCGGCCCGGCTTTCAGGAAATCCACCAACCTGGCTTCGCGCTGGTCGATCACGGCCAGATATCGGTCGAAGCGATCTGCCACCTCTTGTGGAGGCTCCTCGAAACATCCATCTTCGTGGCTGGTGAGCAGGACCCGGGCAGGAATCCTGCGCAGGCGTTCGATCGAGGAGATGGTCAGGTCGATTGACGAATCTCGGTCGCCGTACCACGGGCCGAAGCGGGTCAAGTCGTAGTCGCCCATGAACAGCACGCCGGGTTCGCGGAAGTAGAACGACAGGTTGCCTGGCGTGTGTCCCGGTGCATGGATAACCTCGACACTGCAGTCGCCGAGGTCGATGACTTCTCCTGGCGTGAAGTAGCTTGACGCCCGCCGCGGGCGATAGTGAAATTCCTCGGGCAGGGTTTTGCGCCAGTAGTCGCGGAATTCCTCGCGCTCGATGCCGTACCAGTCGAGGAAATGCTCGACCCCGGAAAGCGGCTCCGCTTCAATTTCCATCTGGCGCAGCGGCAGACTCTCGAACATGTCGAGGCAGGCCAGATGGTCTTCGTGCCAGTGGCTGAGCCACACCTCGCGCACGCCGTGACTGTCCAGCAGCGACTGGTATTGCTCGCGACCGGCGCCGGCGTCGATCAGGACGCCGGCACCCTCGACATAGACCGAGTTGGAGTGCGGGTACTTGCCGGCACCGGCAGCATGGATGAAATGAACCGGGCCGAAGACTCTCGCTGATGCCATGGCTAGAACTGTCGACAAGAACGGGTTGGGTGAATTCGCAGCATAATAATGCCAGAAGCTGCTCCAAGCCACCATTGACAAATCCCGAGGCAATCACCATGACGCTCACGCCGCAGGCGATCGAAATCCTGTCCGAAGTTTCCACGGCCACAATCACCACGATTCTTCTGAAGAAGGGCCTGCGCAACGTTTGGTTGCGCGGCCCGAAACCCTTGCGTCCGGACCAGCCGCGTGTCGTTGGTCCGGCGTTCACCCTGCGCTTCGTGCCCGCGCGGGAAGATCTTGCCACTCCCGAGTCGTGGGCGTCGCCGCGCTCGACGCGCGGCGCCATTGAGGACATGCCGGAAGGATGCATCGCGGTGGTTGACGCAATGGGCACCACGGATGCCGGAATCTTCGGCGATATCCTCTGTGCCCGGATGCAGCAGCGGAAAGTGGCCGCGCTGGTTACCGACGGCGTGGTGCGCGACGTCGCGGGCGTCCTCGGCACGGGCTTGCCGGTCTGGTGCGATGGCGTCGCTTCACCGCCGTCAGTCGCCGGCCTGACCTTTGTGAACTGGCAGGAGCCGATCGGCTGCGGGGGAGTTGCGGTGTTCCCCGATGACGTCATCGTCGCCGACGCCGATGGCGCGGTGCTGATTCCGCAGGCCCTGCTGGACGAAGTCCTGAGCGCCGGGCCCGAGCAGGAAGGCTTCGAGGCCTGGGTGGTCGACGAAGTCAAGCAGGGTGCAAAACTGACCGGCTTGTATCCTCCCGACGCCGGGAACAAGGCACGCTATGCGACATTCAAGGGGAGGGGCTAGCTTCGGCCGCTCAGGCACCTGCGAGGGGGGCCAGGATTTCCCGCCGATTGCCAGCATGCATGGGCTACCACTCGCCCGACGGAAATAGTCGCCAGGTCAGCCCGGATTCAGCACGTTGATCGCCTTCCCGCTGGAAAAAGCCTCGATCTGCTCGATCGCCGCACCGAAGAATTGTTCGAAAGTGTCCCGTTCGACGTAGCCAAGATGGGGCGTGCACAGCACATTGTCCATTGCCAGCAGCGGGTGATCCCTGGTGATCGGCTCGTCCTCATAGACGTCCACTGCAGCAAAGCCGGGGCGACCGGATTTCAACGCGCGTTCCAGGGCGCCCGGCTGGATCAGTTCGGCGCGGCTGGTATTGACGAACAACGCATCCGGTTTCATCCTCGCCAAATCTCCCTCTGAGATCAACCCGCGGGTCGCGTCGACGAGGCGCAGATGGACGCTGATGACGTCGCAGCTTTCGAAGAAGCGTTCGCGCCCGGCCAGGTACTCGCGGCCATCCTGGGCTGCGCGCTGGGCCGTCGCTTCCCTGCCGCCGGCTGCCACCACATGCATGCCGAAGGCGTCGGCGAATCGGGCAACCTGTTGTCCGATCCGGCCGTAGCCGTAGATGCCGATGGTACGGCCCTTCAGGACCGTGCCGAGGGTCGTCTGCCAGCGTCCTTGGCGCAGGCGCTGCGCCTCGAGCGGAATCTGGCGCCGCGCCGCCATGATCATCGCCCAGGCAAATTCCGCGGTGGCAAGGGTTCCGCTACCCGCCGCCGAAACCACGATACCGCGCCGCGTGCATGCCGCGAGGTCGATATGGCTGGCGGCGTGCCCGGTCTGGCTGATGAAGCGCAAATCCGGCAGGCGGCCGAGAAGTTCGTCGGTAATCCGCGTTCGCTCACGTATCAGGAGCAGCGCTTCCGCGCCGGTAAAGCGCTCGGTGAGTTCCGCGATCGACTTGACGGTATCGTTGTGGATGGTGACGTGATGCCCCGCCAGCCGCGAGAAGCTGGTCATCTGCCGCGCGGCGTCCTGGTAGTCATCGGGAATGACGATCTTCATGCGAGGGTCTCCTGATTTGAACGGAACTGCTCCGTGCCTTGACCGCCGGCCCGGAAACAGTTTCCTAGTACCTGTAGCCCAGCGCCGCAGCTTCCTTGTAGATCGCCTCGATCCACTCCTTGCCGATCCGGCTCTCCATGGTCTTGTGAACCGGTAGCAACGCCTTGCGCCAGGCAGCCGTTTCTTCTGTGGTCAGTGAATATACCTGGGTCCGGCCGGCGGCCTTGATCTTCTGGACAGCCTCCTCGTTTTCGATCAGCGACTGGGAGTTCTCAAAAGCGCTTGCCTCCTGCATTGCCTTTTCGAGGATGGGGCGAATATCGGGCGGCAGCCCCTCCCAGAATTTCTTGTTGGTGATGACGACGTAGCCGTCGTACCCATGGTTGGACAAGGCCAGATATTTCTGAACTTCGTAGAATTTCTGGGTTACCAGGTTCGGCAGGGAATTTTCCGCGCCATCGACCACGCCGGTCTGCAGGGCCTGATAGACCTCTGAGAATGACAGAACCTGGGGCAGCGCGCCGAGTGCGCGCATCTGGGCCTCGAGCACCTTCGAAGACTTGATGCGCACCTTCAACCCCTTGAAGTCGGCCGGCAGGTGCAGCGGTCGGTTGGCGCTCATCTGCTTGAAGCCGTTGTCCCAAAATCCCAGGCCGACAAGGCCTTTGGGTTCCAGGAGCTTCATCATCTTGTTTCCCACTTCGCCATCGAGCACCCGGCGCAGGACCGCCCGATCCGGAATCAGATATGGCAAATCGAACACTTCAAATGCGTTGATGCCCAGCGGGCCGAACTTCGACGCCGACGGCGCCAACATCTGGACCGCTCCCATCTGCAGCGCTTCGAGTTCTTCCTTGTCCTTGTACAACTGGCTGTTGGCATA
>Ga0163199_1000895_pt1 | contig 18566 bp, 20 predicted proteins | sample PL_2010_150m_FD_113537 | JGI IMG/M metagenome (GOLD analysis project Ga0163199, IMG submission 113537) | Freshwater microbial communities from Powell Lake, British Columbia, Canada to study Microbial Dark Matter (Phase II) - PL_2010_150m | ecosystem: Environmental > Aquatic > Freshwater > Lake ...
GATGATTACCGCGGTCACCGACAGCGGCGGATTTTTCATATTTCTCGGGCTGGCGACCTTGATCTTGCTCTAGGCTTCGGTCTGTGCGATCGTAATCCCCGCGTCACAGCTTCTGTTGCAACTGTATCCCAGACAACTTCACCGCAAAGGAAACAGGGTCATGCTCAAGGAATTCAGGGAATTTGCGCTTAAAGGCAATGTCATGGACTTGGCCGTGGGCGTAATCATCGGCGCCGCTTTCGGCAAGATCGTCGATTCCGTGGTGAACGACCTGATCATGCCGGTGGTCGGTCGGGCGCTCGGCGGTCTGGATTTCTCCAACTACTACTTCGCGCTCAAGATCATTCCGCCGGGAACCGCAACGACGCTCGAAGCAGTGAAAAAAGCGGGCGTGCCGGTATTCGCCTATGGCAACTTCCTCACCATCGCAATCAATTTCGCGATTCTGGCTTTCATCATTTTCATGCTGGTGCGCTGGATCAACAAACTCAAGCGCGCCGAGGCCGCGGCGCCTGCCCCCGCGCCCGCTGAGCCGCCGGAGGAAGTGAAGCTGCTGCGCGAAATCCGCGACAACCTGAAACAGCGCTAAGCGCGGCGGCCGCGCAGGCAGGGGCCGCGGCGCGACCGGCGCAATGCGCGCGCTTTGCGCTTGCCGCCTACTTACCCATCGCTGCAAACACCGCTTCGGCGGCACTGATCGTGGCGGCGATGTCGCCCTCGCCATGCGCCGCGGAAACGAAGCCCGCCTCGTAAGCCGAGGGCGCGAAGTGCACGCCGCGCTCGAGCATGGCGTGGAAGAAGCGGTTGAAGGCATCCTTGTCGCATTGCATGACTTCGGCAAAGCTGTTCGGGGGGCCGGCGCGGAAATATATGCCGAACATGCCGCCGATCGACTGCGCCGAAAAAACCACGCCGCGCTTTTTCGCGGCCGCCGCCAATCCTTCGGTCAAGGCGCGCGTGCGCGCGCCGAGTCTGTCGTAGAAGCCCGGAACCTGCACCAGCTTCAGCGTGGCCAGACCCGCGGCAACCGCCACCGGATTGCCCGATAGCGTGCCCGCCTGATACACCGGCCCGAGCGGAGCGATTTTCTGCATGATGTCGCGCCGCCCGCCGAAGGCGCCCACGGGCATGCCGCCGCCGATGATCTTGCCCAGCGTCGTCAGGTCGGGCTGGATGCCGTACAGGCCCTGCGCACCGGTCAAACCCACGCGAAAACCGGTCATCACTTCGTCCAGTATCAGCACCGCGCCGTATTTCGTGCATAGTTCGCGCATGGCGCGCAGGAATTCCGGCTTGGGCGCGACCAGGTTCATATTGCCCACAACCGGCTCCACGATTACCGCGGCGATGTCCTTGCCGTTTTCGGCGAAGCAGCGCTCCAGCTGCCCCGCGTCGTTATAGTCGAGCACCAGGGTATCCGCGGCGACCTGCGGCGGAACGCCTGAAGAACTCGGCTGGCCAAAGGTGAGCGCGCCCGAGCCGGCTTTCACCAGCAGGCTGTCGGCATGGCCGTGATAGCAGCCCTCGAATTTGATCACGCGGTTGCGATTGGTATAACCGCGCGCCAAGCGCAGGGCCGTCATGGTCGCCTCGGTACCCGAACTGACCAGACGCACCATTTCCATGCCCGGCAGCAGCTTGCACAGCAGTTCCGCCATTTCGATTTCAGCCTCGGTCGGCGCGCCGAATGACAGGCCGTTCTTCGCTGCCGCGCACAATGCGGCCACCACCTCGGGATGCGCGTGGCCTGCCACCATCGCGCCCCAGGAGCCGATGTAGTCGATATAGCGACGGCCTTCCGTATCCCACATGCAGGCGCCCTCGCCGCGCGCGATGAAACGCGGCGCGCCGCCCACGGCTCGAAACGCCCGCACCGGCGAATTGACCCCGGCGGGGATGAACTGCTGGGCCCGCGCAAATAGCGATTCGTTGCTCATTGTTGCATCCGCTGTTGTTGATGAAGTCGGGTAAAGCCGGCGGCGCTGGCGGCGACGTCGGCGGCGTCGAACAAGGCGCTGATCACGGCCACTGCGTCCGCCCCGGCAGCAAACACCTGGGGTGCATTTTGCAGGCTTATGCCGCCGATTGCCACCAGCGGCAAAGAGAAGCGCCGGCGCGCCTCCGCAAAAAGGGTGAGCGGTGCGCGCACCGCGCCGGGTTTGGTGCCGGAACTGAACACGCTGCCAAACGCGACGTAATCCGCCCCCGCCTGCACCGCCGCCGCCGCGAGTTCCATGCTGTCATAACAGGAGGCGCCGAGCAGCTTGCTCTGCCCTAGGCATCGCCGCGCCTCGGCCAAATCGCCATCCTCGGCGCCTACGTGCACGCCGTCGGCATCGAGTTCCAGCGCCAGCGCCAGATCATCGTTGACGATGAATACGGCTCCCGCAGCGCGGCACAGTGCCGCGAGCGCGTGTCCCTGCTCGAGGCGCAAGGCCCGGCTCGCGGCTTTGTTGCGGTATTGCAGCACCGCAGCGCCCCCGCGCAGCACCTGACCGGCTTTGGCCACCAGGATATCGGTGCGCAGTTCGTCCGGCGTGATGGCATATAGTCCGGCGAGCTTGTGCTTCACGGCTCAGTCCGCATCTGCGTTCTCTTCGTCCCCGGCTTCGCGCGCCCAGAAGAAACGGTCCGGGATATGCTGCCCCATGCCCGGGCGAAAACCCGCGTTGAGCGTCTGCCAGGTGTATTCCTGCGCCTCGCGCACCGCTTCGGGGATGTCCAGGCCGTTGGCGAGCGTGGCAGCGATGGCCGAGGCCAGCGTGCAGCCCGAGCCGTGATAGCTGCCGGGAAGGCGCTGCCAGCTGTCGCTGCGAATCACGCCCTGCTGTCCATAGAGCGTATTGACGACCTGTGGCGTGTTTTCGTGCGTACCCGTGATCAGCACGTATTCGCAGCCCATTTCCAGGATGCGCTTGGCGCAGTCCTCCAAGGACCGCTCTTCGTCGCCGCCGTCGTCGGCCAGGCGCCGCGCTTCCAGGCTGTTGGGCGTGATGATGGTGGTTTGCGGAATCAGCAATTCGCGCATGGCCTCGATCATGTCCTCGGTTGCCAGCTCTTCGCCGCGGCCGGAGCTCAACACGGGGTCGAGAATCAGCGGCACGTCCGGGTAGTCCGACACTACTTCGGCAATGGCCGCGCAGTTTTCCACGCTGCCCACGAGGCCGATCTTGAACGCGGCCACCGGCATGTCTTCGAGCAACACGCGCGCCTGGTCGCTGACCCAGTCGGCGTCGATCGGCAACACATCCTCGACGCCGGCCGTATCCTGCACCGTGATCGCAGTGACCACGGTCACGGCGTGGCAACCCATGCTGGACAAAGTAAGCAAATCCGCCTGAATGCCGGCGCCGCCGGTAGGATCGGTGGCGGCAAAGCTGAGGACGATCGGGGGCAGGGAGGGGGGCATGGTAGGCGCCACGCTGGAACAAGACATGGCAACAGGGTAAGATGCGGCGCTATTTTAACCCAAACCCAGACCCAGGATATGACAGCCGCATCGACCGAAACCGAATTCAAGACTTGGATGTGTCTCATCTGCGGCTATATCTACGATGAGGCTGCGGGGGTTCCCGACGAGGGCATTGCACCCGGTACGCGCTGGGCGGATGTGCCCATCAACTGGACCTGCCCGGAATGCGGCGCACGCAAGGAAGACTTCGAGATGGTGGAAATCTAGAAGCCGCTGCTGCATAGCGTATCGCGGATCTGAAACTGCAAGGCATCACTTAACCGCATGCGCCTTTGGACCGTACACCCGAAATATCTCGACGCGAAAGGGTTGGTCGCCCTATGGCGTGAAGCGCTGCTCGCACAAGCGGTGTTGAAAGGCGAGACCGTCGGTTATCGCCACCATCCCCAATTGCTGCGCTTCAAGGCGCATGCCGATCCGCTCGCAGCGATCGCGACCTACCTCGGCGCCGTGTATGAGGAAGCGCTGGCGCGGCGCTACCGCTTCGACCGGTCCAAGATAAGCCGGCGACGCACCACGGTCAAACTGATGGAAACCCGCGGCCAGCTTGCCTACGAGTGGCGACATTTGCGCACCAAACTGCGTATGCGCAGCCCGGACTGGCTGGGGCAGTGGAGGCACATTGCGACACCCGGACAGCACCCGCTATTCCGGCTCGTCCCTGGTGGCGTGCGCGCGTGGGAACGAATCGAAACGCGCGCCGGCGGCACAGCCCAGAGCAGACCGGCTCGCGCGCCTGCGGCGCCGCACAGATCAAAATTGTGAATGTCCGGCCGGAGGGGTTAAAATAGGCGTGTGGCGATCGACCTTACCCACCATTTTCTAATCGCAATGCCGAACATGGTGGACCCTTATTTTGCCAAATCGCTCACCTACATTTGTGAGCACAACGATCAGGGCGCGCTCGGTGTTGTAGTCAACCGCCCGATCGATCTGAGCCTGCAGGCGCTGTTCGAGCGCATCAATCTTCAGTTGGAGCCGCATGAGCTGCGCGACCTCCCGGTGTATTTCGGCGGGCCGGTGCAAACCGACCGCGGTTTTGTGTTGCATCAGCCGATAGGCGAATGGCATTCGACGCTGAATGTGCGCGGCAGCCTCGGACTGACTACCTCAAAGGACATTCTCGAAGCGGTGGGCAAGGGCAGCGGTCCGGCCAAGATGCTGGTCACGCTCGGCTACTCCGGCTGGGCGGCCGGGCAGCTCGAGCATGAATTAGGGCAGAACGCCTGGCTGACCGTGGAAGCCGGCGAGCAAATCATTTTCGATCTGCCCGCCGAGGAAAAACTGCCCGCGGCGATGGAACTGCTGGGCGTGGACTTCGCCAGCCTGTCCGAGGACGCCGGACATGCGTGAACCGTGCGGATGCACCATGGAGCGCGGCCTGTGACCGGCCTGGATGCGCATCAGGCGCCGCCCGGCCGCCGGCTCGCCCACTCCGGCACCGTGCTCGCCTTCGATTTCGGCGAAAAATTCACCGGCGTGGCGGTCGGCGAATCCAGCATCGGCGTCGCGCATCCTCTCGCACTGATCACCGCCGAAGGCAGCGCCGCGCGCATGGATGAGGCCGCCGCGCTGATCGCCGAATGGAAGCCCGGCGCTCTGGTGGTGGGTCTACCCATGTCCATGGATGGCACGGAGCACGAATTGACGCGGCGCTGCCGGCGCTTCGCGCGCCAGCTGGAGTCCCGCTTCAGGCTGCCGGTCAGACTGGTGGACGAGCGCCTGAGTTCGGCTGCCGCCGAAGAAGCGCTGCGCGCAGCGGGAAGGGGTGGGCGCAAACACAAGCTGCGCACCCATCAAGTGTCGGCACAGATCATTTTGCAAAGCTATTTCGATGACCCTGGTTCTTCCTGATCCCGAAGCGCTGTGCGCGGAACTGTTGCGCCAGCTCAAACCACGGGTCACCGCCGATACGGCCCTGGTCGGCATCCATACCGGCGGCGTCTGGCTGGCCGAGAGACTGCACGCCGCGCTCGGCATCGCGCTGCCGCTGGGCCAGCTGGATATCTCGTTCTATCGCGACGATTTCGACAAGACCGGATTGCATCCCCAGATAAAGCCGACGCAGATCCCGTTCGAGGTCAACGGCCGCCATATCGTGCTGGTCGACGACGTGCTCTACACCGGCCGCACTGTGCGCGGCGCGATGAACGAGTTGTTCGACTATGGCCGCCCTGCGTCGATCAGCCTCGCCGTGCTGATCGACCGCGGCGGGCGCGAGTTGCCGGTCGCCGCCCAATACATAGGCGCCAGACTGGAAGTGCCATCTGGCGCCATGCTGGTGCTCGACCGCGACGAAAATGGCAAACTCAGGCTGAAATTCGATGCGTAATCCGCAATTAAGCAGCAAAGGCGAGTTGCAGCACCTGCTCACCATAGAAGGGCTGCCGCGGGAGATGCTGACGCATATTCTCGATACCGCCGCTTCCTTCGTCGGCGTCACTGCGCGCGAAGTCAAGAAAGTCCCGTTGCTGCGCGGAAAATCGGTATTCAATCTGTTCTTCGAGAACTCCACACGCACGCGCACTACGTTCGAGATCGCAGCCAAGCGTCTGTCGGCCGACGTCATCAATCTGAACATCGCAGTGTCCTCGCATGCCAAGGGGGAAACGCTGCTCGACACCGTGGACAATCTGTCCGCCATGCATGCCGACATGTTCGTGGTGCGGCACGCGGAAAGCGGCGCGCCGCACCTGATCGCGAGCCATGTCGCCAGCCACTTGCATGTGGTCAACGCCGGCGACGGGCGCCACGCGCACCCGACCCAGGGCTTGCTCGATCTCTACACCATCCGCCACTACAAAAAGGATTTCACCAGGCTGTCGGTGGCCATCGTCGGCGACGTGCTGCATTCGCGCGTGGCGCGCTCGCTGATTCACGCGCTGACCATCATGGGCACGCCGGATATACGCGTCATCGGGCCCATGACCCTGATTCCTGCCGGCGCGGAAAAGTTGGGCGTAAAGGTGTTCTACGACCTGGAGCAGGGTTTGCGCGACGTCGATGTCGTGGTGATGTTGCGCCTGCAGAGCGAGCGCATGCGCGGCGCGCTGCTGCCGTCGGCGCAGGAATTTTTCAAGTACTACGGCCTGACGCCGGAAAAGCTTGCGCTGGCCAAGCCCGACGCCATTGTGATGCACCCCGGCCCCTTGAATCGCGGCGTGGAAATAGACTCCGCAGTCGCCGACGGTTCGCACGCGGTGATCCTGTCGCAGGTGACCTTCGGTATCGCAGTCAGGATGGCGGTCATGAGCATACTGGCGGGAAACTGAATCCGATGAAAATTCATATCAAGAATGGTCATTTGATCGACCCGCACAACAACGTCGACACCCAAGCGGACCTGTTCATCGCCGCCGGCAAGATTGCCGCTGTGGGCAAGGCGCCGAGCGGCTACCACCCCAACCGCGTGATCGATGCTGCAGGCTTGGTGGTCTGTCCCGGACTGATCGACCTGTCAGCGCGCCTGCGCGAACCCGGGTTCGAGTACAAGGCAACGCTGGAATCGGAAATGCTCGCCGCGGCTGCGGGCGGCGTGACCAGCCTTGCCTGTCCGCCTGACACCGACCCCGTACTCGATGAACCGGGCCTGGTGGAAATGCTCAAGCACCGCGCCAAGACGCTCAATCTGGCGCATGTCTATCCAATTGGTGCGCTGACCGTCGGCCTGGCCGGTGAAAAGCTGACTGAAATGGCGGAACTGCGCGACGCCGGTTGCGTCGGTTTTTCGCATGCGGATGTGCCGCTGCGGGACAACCAGGTGCTGTGGCGCGCCATGCAGTACGCCGCGACCTTCGGTTTCCGCGTGTGGCTGCGCCCGCAGGACGGATATCTGGCGAAGGACGGCGTAGCGCACGACGGCGAGGTGGCGACGCGCCTGGGGCTGCCGGGAATTCCCGCGATCGCCGAGAGCATTGCAATCGCCACCATAATCGAGCTGATGCGCGCCAGCGGCACGCGCGTGCACCTTTGCCGGCTCTCGACCCGCGATGGCGTGGAAATGGTGCGCGCCGCCAAACGCGAGGGATTACCGATCAGCTGCGACGTAGCTGTCCACCACGCGCATTTGTCGGAAATGGATCTGGGCTTTTTCGATGCGCATTGCCACCTGCAGCCGCCGCTGCGCAGCGAGCGTGACCGCGATGCGCTGCGGCTTGGCCTGAAGGACGGCACCATAGATGCTCTGTGCTCCGACCACGCGCCGGTGGACGAAGATTCAAAGTTGCTGCCTTTCGCCGAATCGGAAGCTGGCGCTACCGGCCTGGAACTGTTGCTGCCGCTGACGCTGAAATGGGCCGCCGAAATGAAGGTGCCGCTGGCATCGGCGCTCGCGCGCATCACCAAGGAGCCGGCGTGCATTCTCGGACTGGATGCCGGCCACCTGTCGGAGGGCCATACCGCCGACGTCTGCGTGTTCGACGCCGATCACTACGCCAAAGTCAGCGCCGCGGCGCTCAAGAGCCAGGGCAAGAACACGCCGTTCCTCGGCATTGAACTGCCCGGCAAGGTCCGTTACACCCTGTTGCAAGGCCAGATTGTCTACGAAGCCGGAAACGGCTAGCCGTGGACCGGCACAAACCGTGTCGACAGGGAGTCCTGCCGGTCGGCTCCTAGCCTGATTTTCCGTCCAGCTCTAGCAGCACCGCGGGCTGCAGCCCGGCGCCCGCCACGAATACCGTCTTGCGGCGTGAGCTTAGTCCGCGCGCTATGCTTACCTGGCTCCGCTTCACCCCAAGGCGCCGCGCGAGGAATTCAACCAGACAGGCATTGGCTTTCCCGTCCACCGGCGGCGCTGCCAGGCGCACCTTGACGCAATCGCCCAGTACGCCCACAACCTCGGTACGTTTGGCCCCTGGCTGTGCATGCACGTGAATGGTGGCACCACCGTCACCGGTCTGATACCAGCTCAAAACAGCGTGGCGACCGAACGCGCGAGGTACTCGAGCGGGATCAGCAGCAGCTGCGCCGTGACCAAAGCGAACAGCGGCGACAGGTCGACGTTTCCTATGGGTGGAATCAGGCGCCGGAACGGGCGCAAGAACGGGGCGGCGAGCGCGTTGAACAACGGTGCCAGCGGCGCATACGGGTTGATCCAGCTGATCACCGCCTGGATCAGGATTACGCCGATCAGCAGATACAGGCTGTAGCGCGCCAGTTCGATCAGGCCCAGGCTCAGAAGCATGCCTAGCATCGCCCCCGACCCGCCGGCCAGGCCGCCGCCTCGAAGCAAATACAACAGCAGCAGAAGCAAGACCTCAATCAGCCACGCCAGCAGAAAACTCGACAAGTCGAGGCCGAACAATCCGGGAATGAAGCGTCGCGCGGGCATGACCAGCCAGTTGGTCAAAGCAGTGATGAACTGACCCAGCGGGTTCCTAAACGGCGCGCGCATAAGCTGCAGATAGAAACGCGCCAGCAGCACGAAAACAAAAAAACCGAATACGGTATCGAGCAGAAAATGCAGAATTTGGCTAAGCATGGGATTCGCACGGCGAAAGCAACTGCGTCGTTGCGAACTCTGCCGGCACGAAACAAACCCGCCTGAAATTCAGTGCGCGCATCCGCAATTGCAGGCGATGCATCATTCGTCCGCACCCAGCTGTTCGCCCAGCTCGTGCGCACGCTGGTTGGCCGCATGCAGCGCCCGCAAGATCAGTTCCTTGACGCGGTCTGCCTGCAGGCTGGCAAGCGCGCGCTCGGTTGTGCCGCCTTTGGAAGTCACGCGCTCGCGCAGCAGCATCACGTCCTCGGCGCTCTGTGCGGCGAGCCGGGCCGTGCCGAGGAAAGTCTCTACGGCGAGCTTTCTCGCATCCGCGCCGGAAAATCCCATTTCCGTGGCGGCCTGCTGCAAGGCCTCGATGAAATAGAACACATAGGCTGGGCCGCTGCCGGAAATTGCCGTGACCGGATCGAGCAGGCTTTCGTCCGCCACCCATAGCGTCGCACCCACTGCGCCCAGAATCGCTTCCGCCAGGGCGCGCTGTGGCGCACTTACCGCGGGGCTCGCATACAGGCCGGTAATGCCCGCACCGACGAGGGCCGGGGTATTCGGCATGCAGCGCACCATGCAGGCGTACCCGCCTAGCCAACGCGACAAATCCTTCATGCGGATGCCGGCAGCTATGCTGATCACAAGTTCCTGTGCCAGGCGCGGCCGCAAGGCCGCCGCCGCGGCGCGCATTTGTTGCGGCTTCACTGCCAGCACCACCGCTTCGCCCAGTGGTGTGGCGGCCGCGACGGAGTCGGCGCAGCTAACCCCGAACTGCGCAGCAAGCCGGGCGCGCGCCTCGGCCTGGGGCTCGACCACCCACAGACCGCCAGCTGCATGGCCCTTGCCGAGCAGACCGCCGATCAGCGCAGTGGCCATGTTGCCGCCGCCGATGAAGGTGATATTCATGCGTACTTCCTTTCACCGAATATGGCGGTGCCGATGCGCACAATGGTGGCGCCTTCCATGACTGCCGCTTCCAGGTCCTGCGACATGCCCATCGACAGCGTGTCGAGTCCGAATCCGTCGGCGTTGAGCTCCTCCAGCAACAAACGCAGGCCCCTGAAGCGCCGCCGCTGCAGCGCGACGTCGTCGCTCGGCTCGGGAACCGCCATCAGGCCGCGCAACCGCAGCCGCGGCAGCGCGCGCACCGCTTCGGCCAGCGGCCGCACTTCATCGGGCGCCACGCCGCTTTTGCTGCTCTCCCCGCTCACGTTCACTTGCAGGCAGACCGCCAGCGGCCCCCGTGCAGCCGGACGCGCTTCGGCCAGTCGCTGCGCGATTTTCGCGCGCGCCAGCGAATGCACCCAATCGAAACGCTCCGCGACGGCGCGCGTCTTGTTGCTCTGGATCGGGCCGATGAAATGCCAGACCAGCGGCAAATCGGATAAAGCGGCAATCTTCTCCACCGCTTCCTGGAGGTAATTTTCGCCAAACTCGCCCTGCCCGGCCGCGTGCGCGGCGCGCACTTCAGCCGCCGAAAAGGTCTTGCTCACCGCAAGCAAGGCGATTTCCCCGGGTTCGCGCCCCGCCGAGCGCGCCGCCGCCGCAATCCGCGCGCGTACGGCTTGCAAGTTACTCTCGATTGTGGACATAATTTGGCGCGGGCGTGAGCGCAGGGATCCGGCGACAAATCGCACCGACACGGTCAGTTGCGGTCTTGCCTGGCGCGTCACTCAGCATGGAGCAATTATAAATGGATATCTCCGAACTGCTTGCCTTTGTCGTCAAGAACAAGGCGTCTGACCTGCATCTGTCCTCGGGTCTGCCGCCCATGATCCGCGTGCACGGCGACATCAAGCGCATCAATCTTCCGGCCATGGACCACAAGGACGTCCACGGCATGATCTATGACATCATGAACGACGGCCAGCGCAAATTCTACGAGGAGAACCTGGAGTGCGACTTCTCCTTTGCGATCCCGGGACTGGCGCGCTTTCGCGTCAACGCGTTTGTGCAGAACCGCGGCGCCGGGGCGGTGATGCGGACCATTCCGTCCAAGATTCTTTCGCTCGCCGATCTCAAATGCCCCAAGATCTTCGAGCAGATCTCGGACCAGCCACGCGGCGTGGTGCTGGTGACAGGGCCAACCGGTTCCGGAAAGTCGACAACGCTGGCGGCGATGGTCAACCATAAGAATGAAACTGAAGAAGGCCACATTCTCACTATCGAAGACCCGATCGAGTTCGTGCACGAGTCGAAGAAATGCCTGATCAACCAGCGTGAAGTTGGGCCGCACACCCTGTCGTTCAACAACGCACTGCGATCGGCATTGCGCCAGGACCCGGACGTGATCCTGGTGGGGGAGATGCGCGACCTGGAAACCATCCGCCTGGCGCTCTCTGGCGCGGAAACCGGCCACCTGGTATTCGGTACGCTGCACACCAGTTCGGCTGCGAAGACCATCGACCGTATCGTCGACGTGTTTCCGGCCGCCGAGAAGGACATGATCCGCGCGATGATTTCAACCTCCCTGAAGGCCATCATTTCGCAGACGCTCCTGAAAACCAAGGACGGTTCCGGCAGGGTCGCAGCGCATGAGATCATGATCGGCACGCCGGCCATCAACAACCTGATCCGCGAGGCCAAGATCGCGCAAATGTATTCGGCGATCCAGACCGGTCAGCAATTCGGCATGCAGACGCTTGACCAGAACCTGCAGGATCTGGTCAAGAAGAACGTAATCTCGAACGCCGAAGCGCGCAGCAAGGCGGCGAACAAGGACAACTTCCCCGGCGCCTAGCTGCGGAGCCCGCGCCGAAGCCGGGCTTCCGTGCGTGCCTGATCAAGAAACGACAAGACCGGCCTGACCGGCGATACGATTTACGGGATTTTCCCGGACGAAACGACGATTGAGGTGAAATATGGATAGCGGCCAGTCAACCAAATTCATGTACGACCTGCTGCGGCTGATGCTGAGCAAGAAAGGTTCCGATCTGTTCATTACTGCGGACTTCCCGCCGGCGATGAAACTGGACGGCAAGATGACGCCGGTAATGGACCAGAAGCTCACCGGCCAGCACACCGCGGATCTGGTACGCGCGATGATGAACGACAAGCAGGCGGCGGAATTCGAAGCGACCAAGGAGTGCAACTTCGCAATTGCGCCCGCTGGCATCGGCCGGTTCCGCGTGAATTGCTTCGTGCAACAAGGCAAGATCGGCATGGTGATGCGCACGATTACGACGACCATACCCAAGTTCGAGGATCTGGGCCTTCCGCCTGTTCTCAAGGACGTGGTGATGAACAAGCGCGGCCTGGTGATCATGGTGGGCGGCACCGGGTCCGGAAAGTCGACCACGTTGGCGGCGATGATTGGTTACCGCAACCAAAACAGCTACGGCCATATCATTACCATCGAAGATCCGGTTGAATACGTGCATCCACATATCAACTGCCTGATCACGCAGCGCGAGGTCGGCGTGGATACCGCTTCCTGGGAAGCGGCGCTGCACAACACGCTGCGCCAGGCCCCGGACGTGATTCTGATCGGGGAAATCCGCTCGAGGGAGACCATGGAGCACGCCGTGGCCTTCGCCGAAACCGGTCACCTGTGCATGGGCACGCTGCATGCGAACAGCGCCAACCAGGCGCTGGATCGCATCATCAACTTCTTCCCGGAGGAACGCCGGGCGCAGTTGCTGATGGATCTGTCGCTCAATCTCAAGGCCCTGGTGTCGCAGCGCCTGATTCCCCTCAAGGAAGGCAAGGGGCGCGCCGCCGCAATCGAGATCATGCTCAACTCACCGTTGATCGCCGACCTGATATTCAAGGGTGAGGTACACGAAATCAAGGAAATCATGAAGAAGTCTCGCGAACTGGGCATGCAGACTTTCGACCAGGCCTTGTTCGATCTTTACGAAGCCGGCAAGATCAGCTACGAGGATGCGCTGAGGAACGCCGACTCGGTCAACGATCTGCGTCTCAACATCAAGCTGCACGGCAAGGAATCGCAGAACCGCGACATCGCCGCAGGCATCGAGCACCTGAACATCGTTTGACGCGGCAGGGCGGGGCCGATGCCGCGCCGCCCTGCCGTTTCAGTCTGCGCGCTAGATATCCAGCCGCGCGATCAGCGCATTGCTCTCTATGAAAGCGCGGCGCGGCTCGACATCGTCGCCCATGAGTTTGGAAAAAATCTCGTCCGCGGCGATCCCGTCCTCGATCTGCACCCGCAACAAGCGCCGCTTGGTGGGGTCCATGGTGGTTTCCCACAGTTGCTCTGGATTCATTTCGCCCAGGCCCTTGTAGCGCTGTAGCGTGGCGTTCTTTTCCACCTCCTGCAGCAACCAGGCCATCACTTCGCCGAAATCTCCTACCGCCTGGCGTTTATCCCCGCGGCCGACAAATGCGCCGGGGCCGATCAGTCCGTCGAGCAATTGCGCCGTGCTGAGCAATTGCTGATAGTCGCCCGAAAGCACGAAATCCTCGTCGATCACGCTCCTGCGGCTGTTGCCGTGCACGCTGCGCTCGATCAGCAGCCGGTGGCGCTCGTGCCGTTCGTCGAAGTGCGGGGTCACGAGCATTTCCTTGCCGACAAGTGCGCGCTGCAGGCGCTCCGCGCTCGCGCGCGCAGTCTCGGCGTCGCGCAAATCGAGCTTCAGACCGTTGCCCAATATGGCAGTCAGCGCGTCGCGGTCGACCAGCCGCGCGATGCGGTCAATCACCGCACGCGACAGCAAATACGAGCTTGCCAGCTGTTGCAGCGCCTCTCCTGATATCGGCTGGCCATCCTGTTTCGGCAGCAGCGTCGCGCCAACCAGCGCCTGCCGGAGCATGTACTGCGACAATTCGTGTTCGTCCTTCAGGTAGCGCTCCTCCTTGCCGATCTTGGCCTTGTACAGTGGCGGCTGCGCGATATATATGTGGCCACGCTCGACCAGATCCGGCATCTGCCGATAGAAAAAAGTCAGCAGCAGCGTGCGAATATGCGCGCCGTCCACGTCCGCATCGGTCATGATGATGATGCGGTGATAACGCAGTTTGGCGAGGTTGTAGTCATCCTTTATGCCGGTGCCCAGGGCGGTGATCAGGGTGGCGATCTCGGCGAAGGAGATGAGCTTGTCGAAACGGGCCTTCTCCACGTTGAGGATCTTGCCCTTGAGCGGCAGGATCGCCTGAAACTTGCGGTCGCGCCCCTGCTTGGCGGAGCCGCCGGCGGAGTCTCCCTCAACCAGATAAATTTCGCATAGCGCCGGGTCTTTCTCCTGGCAGTCGGCGAGCTTGCCCGGCAGGCCCATGCCGTCAAGCACACCCTTGCGGCGCGTCATTTCCCGCGCCTTTCGCGCCGCCTCACGTGCACGTGCGGCATCGACGATCTTGGCGGTAATGGTCCTGGCATCGCCCGGCCGCTCGAGCAGGAATTCAGCCAGCTTGGCTGCCACCACCTCCTGCACCACCGGCTGAACTTCGGAACTCACCAGCTTGTCCTTGGTCTGCGAGGAGAACTTCGGCTCCGGCACTTTCACCGAGAGCACACAGCTCAGGCCCTCGCGCATGTCCTCCCCGGTCGTTTCCACCTTCGCCTTTTTCGCCAGTTCCTGGCCCTCGATGTACTGGTTCAGCGTGCGCGTCATCGCCGCGCGCAACCCGGTGAGGTGGGTGCCGCCGTCGCGCTGCGGAATATTGTTGGTGAAGCAAAGCACCTGCTCCTGATAGGAGTCGTTCCATTGCATCGCCACCTCGACGATAATGCCGTCCTTCTCGCCGACGGCATGAAATACGTTGTTGTGCAGCACCGTCTTGTTGCGGTTGATGAACTCGACGAATCCCTTGACGCCGCCGGAAAACGCGAAGTTTTCCTCCTTGCCGGCAAGCTGATCCACCAGGCGGATCTTCACGCCGTTGTTGAGGAACGAGAGCTCGCGCAGCCGTTTTGCGAGAATGTCGTAGTGGTACTCGACCGTGCTGAAGGTGGCCAGGCTCGCGAGGAAATGCACCTCGGTGCCGCGACGCTCGGTAGAACCGATTTGCTGCAGCGGCGCGGTAGGCACGCCGTCGCGGAATTCCATGCTGTACGCCTTGCCTTCGCGGCGGATGGTCAGGCGCAGCCACTCGGACAAGGCATTCACGACGGACACGCCGACGCCGTGCAGGCCGCCTGCAATCTTGTACGAGTTGTTGTCGAACTTGCCGCCCGCGTGCAACTCTGTCATGACGATTTCCGCGGTCGAGCGTCCCTGCTCGTCGTCCGGATGCGTTCCGGTCGGAATTCCGCGGCCGTTGTCGCTGACGCTGATCGAGTTGTCCGTATGGATCGTTACCGTGATGTCGTCGCAATAGCCGGCCAGGGCCTCGTCGATGGCGTTGTCCACTACCTCGAACACCATGTGGTGCAGGCCGGTCCCGTCGGACGTGTCGCCGATGTACATGCCCGGGCGCTTGCGCACTGCATCCAGGCCCTTGAGCACCTTGATGCTGCTCTCTTCGTAGTCGCCGTTGCCGACGTGTTGTGGATTGGTCTTGTCGTTCATTTCTGTCATTCGATTAATCTTCTTTGCAAAACTGCTGACCCTTAATCCCTCGCGCGCGGCTGGGACGATAGCGCGTCAGATGCGCATCGGCATCACGACGTACTTGAAATTTTCGTTTCCGGGGACGGTAATCAGCGCGCTCGAATTAGCGTCGCCCAGTGAGCACTCTATTTCACTGCTGTCCAGGTTGTTGAGTACGTCCTGCAGGTAGTTGACGTTGAAGCCGATATCCAGCGCTTCGCCGGTATAGGCCACGTCGAGCTCTTCCTGCGCTTCTTCCTGCTCGTTGTTGCTGCACATAATCTTCAGGCTGCCGTCGACCAGTACCCAGCGCACCCCTTTGAATTTTTCGTTGGTCAGAATCGCCGCGCGTTGCAGCGCCTGCAGCAGAACAATCCGGTTGAGCAGTAATTTCTTGTTGTGCGCGGTCGGGATGACCCGGGTGTAATCCGGAAATTTTCCGTCTACCAGCTTGGAGATGAGAACGATGCCGCCGAAGGAAAAACGCGCCTGCGTCGGCGACAACTCCACCTCGACCGGGTCATCGTTGTCGGCGAGCAGCTTGGACAATTCGAGGATGGTCTTGCGCGGCAGAATTACCTCCTGGCTTCCTTCGGTTTTGTGCGCCGCGCTAGCCAGCGCCAGACGGTGCCCGTCGGTCGCCACCACGGTTAGCTTGTCGCCCGCGGAAACCAGCAGCAGGCCGTTCAGATAGTAGCGTATGTCCTGCTGCGCCATGGCGTATTGCACCGACAGGAACAATTGCTTGAGCACTTTCTGCGGCAATGTCATCTTCGTGGTGGCGCCTTCGGCCAGCGACAGCTTGGGAAAGTCCTCTGCCGGCAGGGTCTGCAGATTGAAACGGCTCTTGGCTGCTTTCACCTGCAGTTTCTTTTCCTGCAGCGCCAGCGTGATTTCGGATTGCTCCGGAAGGGCGCGCAGAATATCCAGTAATTTGCGCGCACCTACGGTGATGGCTTTGGCTTCTCCGGGGTTGTCGCACACCGCCCGGGCAGAGATCTGGATTTCGATATCGGTAGCGACGATGGTGATATCCGTACCCTTGCGTTCCAATAACACATTGGAAAGGATCGGTAGGGTATGACGCCGTTCGATGATGCCGGAAACAGCATAAAGCGGCTCAAGCAAAGCCTCCCTGTTTATCTTAATTGTATTCATTATATCTTCCTGATAATGATGATAATGCAGCGTTCTTCCGTGTATATCTTGATATTGTCCTTCTGATTCATGCAGCTAAACTCGCCGTTTCGCTTGTATAAGCCTGTGGACCATTATTTATCGCTTGTGCATAGAATCCAGTTCGCGGCAAAAACGCGATCCATCCACAGGAAGCAATAAAGTTATCACCAACTGGTTCATCCCTTCAGCACCTGCTCAAGCACGTGGTAATCGTGGTTGAGTTCCGTATGTTTTTCCCGCAGCGATGCGATTGTGCGGCATGCGTGCAGCACTGTGGTGTGGTCGCGATTGCCGAACGCGTCGCCGATGTCGGGTAGGCTGTGTTGCGTGAGTTCTTTCGCCAGCGCCATCGCCATTTGCCGCGGCCGGGCAACGTTGCGGCTGCGCTTTTTCGAATGCATGTCGGAGATTTTTATCTTGTAGAACTCCGCCACGGTCTTTTGAATGTTGTCGATGGAAATCTGACGGTTCTGCACCGACAGCAGATCCTTGAGTGCTTCCTTGGCCAGGTCGAGTGAAATCTCCTTACCGTTGAAGCGCGAAAATGCGATGACGCTCTTCAGCGCCCCCTCCAGTTCGCGGACGTTGGAGCGGATGTGTTTCGCAATGAAGAACGCGACGTCCTCGTCCAGGTGTACAGCGATCGCCTCAGCCTTTTTCAGAACAATGGCCACGCGCATTTCCTGTTCCGGCGGCTCGATGCCGACCGAAAGTCCCCAGGAAAAGCGCGATTTCAGCCGCTCCTCAATGCCGCTGATGTCCTTGGGGTAGGTGTCGCAGGTAATGATTACCTGCTTGTGCGCCTCTATGAGTGCATTGAACGCGTAGAAAAACTCTTCCTGGGTGCGGTCCTTACCGCTGAAGAACTGGATGTCGTCGATCAACAGCAAGTCCAGCGAGTGGTAGTAGCGTTTGAACTCGTCGAAGGATTTCTGATGATAGGCGCGCACCACATCGGAGATGTATTGCGCCGCGTGAAGATAACGCACCTTGGCGGTGGGATGTTGCGCGAGGACATTGTTGCCCACCGCGTGAATCAAGTGCGTCTTGCCCAGGCCAACCCCACCATAAACAAACAGGGGGTTGTAGGAGGTGCCCGGGTGCTCCGACACCTGCAGCCCGGCCGCGCGAGCGAGCTGGTTGGCCTTGCCGATGACGAAATTGTCGAATGTGAACTCCGGAATCAGCCCGGACTTCTCGTGGCCGCTGGAGCGTCGACGCGCGGGTTCGGTGATCGCTGCGGCCGCAGGCTTCGCCGATGCCTCGGCCTGCGCCATTGCCAGGCTTACGCGCACCGGGGACGAAAAAAACTCGGCCGCCATCGCCTCGATGCGGGCGAGGTAGCGGTTCTTGATCCAATCCAGGACAAAGCGGTTCGGCGCGAGGAGTGCAATCTGCCCTGAAGGCGTCTTGCTGTCGAGTCGGAGGGGCTTTATCCAGGTGTTGAACTGCTGTGCCGGGAGCTCAGTTTCTAAGCGGCTCAGGCAGGAAAGCCAGAATCTTTCCATGGCCCATTTAATAGGTGACGATGCTTGCGATTAAGGACGGAAACAAGTGCGCATTCTAGCCGGTCGCGGCGAAGTTATCCACAGGCATTTGTCATCCAGCGCGCTAAGACGTCGTTGACATAAAAGGGCATTTTGGGGTTAAATGCCAGGTTCTGTCGTAAGCATGAAAGAATTCCAACATGAAGCGCACCTATCAGCCCTCCGTAGTCCGCAGAAAACGTACCCACGGCTTTCTCGTGCGCATGCGCACCCGCGGCGGTCGCGCGGTCATTCGCGCGCGCCGGGCCCGTGGCAGGGCCCGCCTCGCGGTTTGAGGTCGAGCTCCCAGTTCGGCTTCTCCAGGGAGCAAAGACTGCGCCGCAAGGCGCAAATCACGTCGGTGCTCGCCCGCGGCCGATCCACCAGTGCCGCAGGCATGCAGTTGC
>Ga0163199_1000898_pt1 | contig 18551 bp, 20 predicted proteins | sample PL_2010_150m_FD_113537 | JGI IMG/M metagenome (GOLD analysis project Ga0163199, IMG submission 113537) | Freshwater microbial communities from Powell Lake, British Columbia, Canada to study Microbial Dark Matter (Phase II) - PL_2010_150m | ecosystem: Environmental > Aquatic > Freshwater > Lake ...
CGACGAGAATATGGTCGGGAGCGTCGGTCATGGATGGAATTCGATTAGCATGAGGCCAGTAACTTTCTGGGTCGCAGCTGTCTTATACTTCTTACGCGGCATTGATTTGTATCTCAGTGTATCCGTAGCCGGGCCTGATACGCGAGCTCGCCAAATTGGGCTTCGGCGGACACACGCCGCGTACAAACCTTCGCTTAAATGTAGCCATCCGACGCGGTCGGAACGGCGAGCCCCAACCGGGGCACGCTGACCACATCGAGCAAGGAGAAACACAATGAACCGGAAACTGAAAATTGCCCTGGCGGGCGTGGGACTGGTGGCGGCCACAGGGATCGGCGCGGGCCTCGTGATGGCAGAGGCCAAGGGCGACTGCGGTCACGGACCGCATATGATGCGTGGCGCTTGGGGCGGGGATATCAAGTCCATGGCCGAACACCGACTGGACCGCCTGCATACCGACCTGAAACTGCGTGCGGAGCAGGAGGCAGCGTGGAGTGAGTTCAGCGGAAGCGTAACCAGCCAGGCGGCGCGCGTCGGTGAAAAGGTCAAGGCCTGGCGGGAGTCGGCTGTAACCGCCACAGCGGTCGAACGCCTTGAGCGTGCCGAGAAAGGGATGGATGAGGGCCGCCTCGCCCTTGACGAGCTGACGACGGTGACGAAGCGCTTCTACGGTACTCTGGACAAGGAGCAGCAGGCACGCTTCGATGCGCTGACGAAGCACATGGCCCCTGGCAATCGCGGCTGGACCGGTGCCCCCGGTCGCGGCGCTTGAAACCTAGAAAGGAGAACATCATGCGCCTACGCATCTTCCCGATCGTTCTTATTGCCCTGGGGTTAATTCTGCTGCTGGGCAACCTAGAAATTGTCCCCAAAGAAGAAATCCGCCATCTCTTCCACACCTGGTGGCCGTTGCTGCTGGTCGGCTTCGGCAGCGCCATGCTCTTGTTGCCGCGCGGTGTCCGGAGGCATCGGATCTGCCAGTCACGATACGATGAGCCGCCAAGCAAACCCGGACCGGCATGATACCGGCTTAGAGGTCGGCACCGGGGCCAACTCTTGGCGGCCCCGGTGCATTTGCCTCCAGATAGAAACTTTCCAACCCCAGGGTCTCCTATGACTTCTTCAGCCACCGATGCCAGCGTGATTCCCGGTACAACCGGGGTTTCGAGTCCGCTCAATCGCCAATCATCGGTCGTCGCTCCGAAATTTCCCCTGCGCTTCATCCTGACTGCGACCAGTTTGGTCGGCCCGCTCCACGCGTATATAGGGCTGCGCCTCTTGCCGGCGCTTGAGCTTGGCGGGACCGGGAAAGCGATCGGCGTCATCTTTCTGATCCTATGCACGGTGCTCATCCCCTTCGGCCTGCTGTCACGGGCATTGGCGAGACAGTTTGACGAACGGTTGGCCAACGTGCTGACCTGGACGGGCTTGATCCTAGGCGGCTTTGCGTCGTCGCTCCTGGTGCTGACCGTTTTGCGTGACCTGTTGTTGCTACCTGCCATGGCCGTGTTGACAAGCGGTCGATTCCACGTGCTCGAATATGCGTCGGCATGGGTGGCTGCCGTGGCCGCCCTGCTGCTGTCGGTGTTCGGGTTCTTCAACGCGAGACGGCATCCACAAGTCGTGAATGTCGACATCAGGCTGAACGATCTGCCGCCGGGCCTGCATGGCTTTACGATTGCACAAATCAGTGATATTCACGTCGGGCCGACGATAAAGCGTGCATTTCTTCAGCGCATCGTCAATCATGTGAACAGCTTGGAGAGTGATCTCATCGCCATCACCGGCGACCTCGTCGACGGTAGCGTTCACGAACTTGCCGCACAGGTTAAACCGCTGGCGCAACTCCAGGCAACACACGGCACCTTCTTCGTTACCGGAAACCACGAGTATTACTCCGGTGCGGCGGAGTGGGTAAGTGAATTACGACGCCTCGGAGTGTTGGTTCTACAAAACGAACATGTGGTCCTGCAACACCAGGGTGACAAGCTATTGCTGGCCGGCGTGACGGATTACAGTGCCCACCACTTTGATGAGCGGCAACGGAGTGACCCGATTGCTGCACTGATCGGTGCGCCAAAGCATGCCATCACGAAAGTCCTGCTTGCCCATCAGCCAAGATCGGCTGACGCCGCTCAAGCCGCGGGCTTCCACCTGCAGCTATCGGGCCACACCCATGGTGGACAATTCCTGCCCTGGAACTTCTTCGTGCGGCTACAGCAACCTTTCACCGCAGGCCTGCATCGTCTAAGGGACCTGTGGGTCTATACGAGTCGCGGCACCGGTTACTGGGGCCCCCCAAAACGCATCGGGGCGCCCGCCGAGATAACGCTTCTCCGGTTACTGCCGGCCAAACCTTGATCCGCGGATACTAACCAGAAGACTGTATCAGTGGTCACGTTGTCAGCAGGCCCCTCGCAGACAGTGCTGGACGTCCCACTCGCCGATGTTCCTGTGAGGACTCTGGTCGCGCATCGACGGCGCGACGCACTGAGGACATTGGCCGGCTGATTCCGCCATGGAAGAGGCAGTGGGACCACGGAACGGTGGGTCCGTTCCACTCCCAGCCGCGGTCATTGAAGATCACGCGCGGCGGCGAGCCACTGATTGTGGTTTGAACGGCAGCTCCCCGAAAACCGCTAACACCGGACCGAACTCTTTGCAGTCAGCTGCGCCCCCGGCAAAGGGGACGCTCAGATCTTGGTCGACGTTTGAGCTTATGCCGAGGAGTTGCAGCCCGCTACTGAAGAGCGCGGTCGAAAAACTGATTCAGCTCGGCCGCTAGCTGCTTCAGAAATGGGGCTCGGTCAAAGCCCGCCGGGTTGGCACCAACATCACCATCCGGTGATGGAATGGGCATGTTCGGAGTCTCCATGAAAGCGTAATGGCCGGCGTTTTGAATCGCGTGGTAGTCCGCCTTGACGACGTTCTGCCGCACCCATTCGGCGTGGTAACGGGGTACCAGATAGGTGTCCTTTTCGCCGGCATAGATGGTCGTCGGAATACTGATTGCCGCAAGCGACTGTGCACTGAACACCACACCCATTGGCGCCAGTGCGGCGACGGCGCGCACGCGCGAATCCCGCAATCCTTCGAACGATTTCGTCTCGACCCCGGTATTCGTCATCCGCCGTCCCAACGAACAGAAAATGGGGTCATCGCTATCAGTTTTGCAATGACTGATGATGCGCATGGGGTCAGGGACTCCGCCGGCGAGCGCCAGCACCGTGAAGCCACCGGCTGAGTGACCCACCGCGCCGATGCGCGGGCCATGAGCATCGGCGGAAATGCGCGACTTCCATTCAGGGTCGCTTAAAATCGCATCAATCACCCGTGACGCCTGCCGGGGACGCTCGCTAAAGTAGTAGCCGCCCCCCACGCTAAACAGCGACTGGTCTTGCCAATTGTCACCCGGGTGCTTAATTGCAGCTACCAGATAGCCATTTTTTGCTAGCGCTTCGGCAAGACCGGTGTGGTTTAGTTCGGCACCGGCGGTGCCATGACTCAGCACTATCAAGCCTTTGACTATTGCATCCGGCTTGCCGTTGATGGCGACTGTCGGCGTGAAAGGCCCCATCGGGATGGACTTGGCGCTGTCTTGCGTGGGATAGTAGAGGACAACATGAATTGCTTGTTGGCTGCTGTTCTGAGCGGGGACGTCGAATCCGCGAAAGCCAGCTTCGGTCGCCAATGCCGGGCCGGCGGCCAGCAAAGTCACACAGAGCAAGGACATCGTTATTGCGGCAATTTGCAGTATCTTCATGGTCTTGATTTTCCTGTAAAGGGGTGGATTGGGTTACTTCTGTGCAACGTACTTCTTTGCTCGGGTTGCAAGTCACCCGAATATATAGATCAGGTTGAATGGTAGAAAATGCTCGAGAGCGAAGTGCCGATGCACTACGCCGTCTTGCAGAAAGAGGAAGACGTGATGGCATTAATCGTCGCACTTGGCGACAATGACCTGGCAGATATTGTGGCGTCGTGAAGCCACAAGAACAAAGCACGGACGCAACGATAATAGTGATAGATTTTCATAGTCCGACCTTGCAATAGGAGAAGTTTCGCCTGAGTTGTTTGTGGATGACCCACTCAGCGATGGATAAATTGACCAACCAGGCCAAACTCATTAGCACGTCCCGTTGCAGCCCACTGGGCACTCCAATAACCAGCATCCACGGCAACAAGACTATGACTTGCATGCCAGCGCCTTGACCCAAGGCATAACCACGGATCATCCAGGCGCGGTGAGTGGCAATATCTCGACGCATAGCTGCCAACACTGCCAAGGCAATTGAAACCACCATGGCTGTGCCAACCAGTAAGCGCACGCCATAAAGCATGTCGCCCTGCAACTCAGGAGGGATTGGATACATGGCGGTCATCCACAACCCTGAGAGTGCGGCAATCACGCCGCATTGAACCGCTATGTGCCCAGCAGCCTTATGAAACCGGGGACTTCGCTGGCGCAGGCCTATAGAAAACTGCAGAGCGCCCAAGACTGAGAATAGGCTTGCGCTCATGATGTGCAGAATCACGGGACCTGGTACCGCAAAGAATCGTGCGCTGTCGCCGTTGATCTCTGTATTGCTGGCAAGGCCAGCTAGGCGGGCTATGCCGGCTGCAATCGGGATGGCGCTGATTACCAGCAGTGCCAGGGGAATCCCTAAATCCAATCGGGTTGCATTTGTCATGAGGGCAGTTTATGCAACCTGTCACGTTTTGTAACCGTACTTAAGTATGGTTTTTGCTCCGACTGTGACAGTCGCGGCAAATACACGCGGTTGATTTGACGTGGAGCTCTTGTAGCCAGACCTGGTGGAGTCAAGCCCCATCGAACCACTGCTCGGCGACGGCTTTACAGGAATTCCTTCGGCTTAATCCTTGTCGTCACTTGCCGCCGACATCCGACGGCGATCGGATTGGCCTAGGTGGAGCGCTGAGGACGTGGCATGAACCTGCCGCCGGCGTGAGCGCGGTGCAGCAATAGCGCGCCCGCCATCGTCCATACCAGCAGCGCCACAGCCGACGCCTCCACGCCGTAAGCCCCACCACTCAGCCACTCGGGCCCGCTCATCGAACCGTGCAACCAGCCCTTGGCCTCGTGGCCCGATACCGGAACCGAGAACACGGCCGAGAACAGGTAGTTCCACGCGAAGTGCATGCCCATAGGCAACCACAGGCGCCGGCTGAGCTGAAAGGCAGCAGTGAACGCAAGCGAAGCCACCGCCGTCACCAGCACGCCCATCAGGCTGATCTCGCCGGGCAAGTGGGCTGCCACAAAAAGTGCGGCCGACAACACCAACGCACGCCGGCTTCCCCAGACCTGCTCAGCGATGCGAAATATCACGCCGCGAACCAACAGTTCCTCTAGCACCGACACCAAAAGCATCTCGGGGATCTGCTTGATGAGTGCAAAGCCGTCGCCCAAGCCCTCAACGCGGTAGACACCCAGACCCCACAGGGGCGCCAACGTGAACAGCCCCAGCAACACGCCGAGCCCAGCGCCACGCGCCCATTCCACCAAAGCGCCGGAACTACTCAACTCGGCGACCTTGCGCCGCTCAACCCGATTCACGTATGCCCAGTAGCCTAACGCACAGACAAGCGCCGCCATCAGGTTCGGCCAGGCGACAAGCATGTCCTTGGGCAACAGGGCTTCCATCAGCGCGAAGCTCAGCGCCAGCGGCAAAAACATCGCCAGCGATGCGGCGATCATGCGAGCCAGCGGGTTGCCCAGCACACGGCGCCACATTGGGCTGGGGGCGAGCTTGGCTGGCTGTGGCGTCAGCAGCGCAGCGGGTATGAGCCAATCGTTCTTTGCGGGGGGCACGCTAAATTCCCTCTGTGCCTGGTCAGAATGGAGTCACGTCAAAACGTGAACCGGGTTCCCAAGGTTAACGTGTTGCCCTTGACTTGTTCAGCGAGCTTGCCATAGCTTTCGAGTTCAACCGAGAACGACACATTGGGGTTGAGTGCGTATTCGACGCCAGTACCGATGAGGAACGACGTATTGCTCCCCAGGAGTGATTTGGTTGCGGGCGTGGAGGGGCTGGCATCGGTCACCTTGCCGAGAGACACGCCGACCTTAGCGGTCAGTGCAAATGCCTGCCCCAAGGGCAATCGCGCTGTTCCGGCAAAATACGTACTCTGGCCGGTCACGGTTTGTTTGACGAGGGTCGTACCATAGCCGGTATTTTGGTTGAGTGCGCTCATGCGCACGTATCCGGCCTGCAGGCCGAAGGTTTCGGTCAACTGGTAGCCTGCGTAAATCTTTGCGCCGCGCCCAAGGCCTTCGTCGTTGTTGCTGTTCGAATCGTCAATCTCGCGGTTTCCAAAAGCGGCGCCAAACGAAATGCCGACGTAAGGCCCGGTCACCGCAATGGTGGGGCTGGCCTGAGCATAAGCTTGCGGGTGAACTGAAAGAGCGGCCAAGGCGGCGCAAATGACGGGGAGTGTAGTGAAACGATTCATTGATTGACCTCGAATTGGTTGGGTTTGGGCGATCTATCCGGAAGCTGAGATCAGGCATTGCAATTGCCAAAAATACATCGCTTCCGGGGAAGGTTCGACAAGGGATTCGCCATCCTTTGCCATGCATGCAGTCTATGCAAGGCGTCCCTTCCTGTAACCGTACTAAAGTACGGTTTTGTGTTTCAACCAAAATCCAGCTTGCACTACAGCAACTTCAATTCCAGTGCGCGTGCAATCGCTTCGGTTCTTCGTTGCACGTCCAGTTTGGCGAAGATATTCTGGTTGTGCCACTTCACTGTGCTCAAGGACAGGAACAGGCGTTCGCTGATTTTTTGATTGGAATGCCCCTCCTGAATCAGTCGCAAGATATCCAACTCCCGCTGACTAAAGACTTCTGGTGGCAAACGGGGCGACGTGACCACGGTGCCGAGGCTTCCACCGGACACTTGCGCGCCAAATGCGGCCAGCAATTTCGAGGAAAATGTCGCCATGCCCGCTTGATGCTGTAATTTGGTCAGTAGGGCTTTCATGGGCGCTCCCTCATCCACAAAGAGTCGAATAGACCCTTGCGGCGCCGCCAGCGCCACGGCATCGTTCAACACCTGCAAGGCGTCGCCCATTTCTCCGAGGGCGTGGTGAACCATCACTTGGACCACCCTGGCCTTGAGTGCTTCTTGTGTGAAGCCCTGCGTTTCCATGCTACGTCGATGAGTTTCGACGACACGCAATGCCTCCAAGCCCTTGTCCTGCGCCAATAGCGCTCTGGCAAGGCCTATGGGAAGTTGATGCTGGCTGGAAAAGTCGGCTGCCTCCGCGACCTTGCCACGACGCAACAAATGCAGCACCTGCAATTCCGCAGCCTCTTGCATCCGACCCACCAATTGTCCCGGCTTTGATGCCACATTGGTTCGGGCCAATAAGGCCTCAGCCTCGATGTGCTCGTTTCGGACGAGCATCAGGCGAGCGCGCAGTACGTCAGCTCCTACCTCGGATTCGTTTTTCGCGAGAGCAACAATCTGACTACACAATAGAGCATGAGACTCCGCCTCATCCAGCTCGTTCCAATCGTAAAGAATCTTCGCCAGCCCAAGATGTGCTTCAAAGACCAGCGAATGGGTTGGGTCGGCAATCATTTTTATGGCCTCCCGGTAGGTTGCAGCCGCCAGGTGGAGTTTGTAATCAGTCGCGTGAATACCGGCCAAAGCGATTGACGCGACTGCGGCAAACATCAGATTGCCGGAAGATCGGCCCGCGCCGATGACTTTGGAAAACGCCACGCTAGCCTCGTCGCGCTCCCCTCGAAACATCTGTGCCACACCCAAGGCACAATGCGCAGCGGTGCGGGCGGGGCGACTGTCGGGATTCAATAACTCCAGCGCGCGGCGCGCGTGCGTATAGATGGAGTCAGCCTCGTTTCCATACACCGCCAACCAAGCCCAAAGAACAGCAATTTGACCATTGATTTCCACCGTCGACATGTCTTGCTGGGTAATGCGCACGGCAGCTTCAGCGCCCAACAATTTCTCTTCAAGCTGACGGGGTTGCCCGGCAAACAACAAGGACCATGAAAATGCGACCCACAGGAAGGGATAAGCGTTCAGAACGGCGGGAGCCTGACATGAAAGCCACTGTACGATAGGCGCAGTCTCGCCACGAAAGTACAAGGGCATGCCATTCCCCTCGATCAGCCGTATCGCTCTCGGGATATCCTTTGCAGCGGTGGCTTGATGAAAAGCCTCAACTTCGAAGCCATTGGCCTCATACCATTGGCTAGCACGCAAGTGGAGTGGTTCAGCGGGCTCCTTTTGACCCAGACGTTGACGCAATAGGTCGGAGAAAAGGTGGTGATACCGATACCATCGTCTTTCTGCATCCAAAGGCACGATGAAGAGATTGGCATTGTCAAGATGATTAAGGATTTGTTGCCCGCCGTCGCTTTGCAATACGGCATCGCACAAGGTGCCACACAAGCGATCAAGGACCGAAGTCCGAAGCAGAAAAGACTGCACCTCTGGGGACTGTTGCTGCAAGACCTCTTCTATCAGGTAGTCTTGTACGAAGCGGTGGCTACCTGTAAACGATGCAATAAACGTTTCAGGGTTCTTGTGCCGATGAAGAGAAATGGCCGCCAACTTCAGGCCCGCAATCCAGCCTTCCGTGCGTGCTTCGAGCGCGTGCACCTGGGGCGACGACAGACCAAGACTTAGGCCTTGATTGAAAAACTCTGCCGCTTCGTCCAATGCGAAGCGCAAGTCTTCCTGGCGAATTTCTGTTATCTGCTCTTCTACTCTTAGTTTCCCCAACAGTATTTCTGGCTCTTCGCGGGTGGCAATGACCAAATGCAACTGTTCAGGCATATGGTCTATCAAGAACGCTAGGGCGTCGTTGACAGGGATGCTGGCCGAAAGATGGTAGTCGTCCAGAATAAGTACCAGCTTGCCAGGTATGGTGGAAAGTTGGTTTAACAACAACGTTAAAACTGTCTCTGCCGTGGCGGGAGGAGACCCACGCAACAGTGCCGCAATACCCGCACCAACGGACTGCGAAATCGCTTGCAAAGAGGCTACCAAATACTCCAGAAATCGACTGGCGTCGCGGTCCTCTTGGTCAAGCGACAACCAGGCGCTTGGGTAGGGGCAATCTTTAGCCCACTCGCTGATCAGCGTGGACTTTCCAAAGCCTGCAGCGGCACATACCAGCGTCAGCTTGCGTGATACGCCACCATCCAGGCGCTTGACCAATAGCGGGCGAGAGACGGCGTTGGTCGGCGGCAGCGGTACAAAGAACTTGGTGGCCAGCAGGGTTGTCGACATCGCCCAACTATACAAGCGTAAATCGAAGCAGTGTTGACAATGCCCCTGCAGGTCTTCGCATGGGTGACGTCGCCTTCATCCACAGGCTCGGCTCCAACCTGAATACCCATGTGTAGTTCGACGTCGGTGCGATCGACGGGATGTTTGGCTAGCGAGGGGCCGCTGACATGAAGCCAATCTTTGGTCCAAACACTGTCGAGGACTCGGCAACACACTATTGTGCATTCCCAATGGCATAACAAACAACAGAATTCCCTAGAATCGCGTTTCAAGGATAGACTGAATTCAAACTAGATTGCAGGGAGTTGTTCTTGGGAACGATAAAGGCTTTCTTGGCCAAGAGTTTGACAGGCTACCTCACCATAAAGCTGATCATGCTTCCCGTTCTGCTGATGACGGTGGCCATTAAGTTCGATCACGTGCTTGCCGGTGCTTTAGCTGCAATGGTTGTGAGCGCCGCTGAATGGCTGTGGTTTCATCGTCGTGGACGTGACCCGGTCGTCTTCCCCACTTTGCTTGGCGCACTCGTCTTATTCGTAGCAGTCCTGCTGGTGGGTTGGGGACCCGCTGTCGCAAACCCGGGCCCGATATTGTTTCTGTGTTTTGGCTTGGGGATGGGTGTCGGTATTGTTGCCAACCGCCCATGGACGGCGTCCATCTCTGGTACTGATTGGCCAGGCTCAGAGGCACATCCGCTTTTCCTACGCATCAACGTTGTCATTTCAGCATTCTGGGCACTCGCATTCCTATATTTTGGTGCTCATGCCTTTTATCACTTGCCTGCATGGAGTCGGTCGATGGTTATAGCGGCCGGAGCGCTATTCTCGTTTGCACTTCCACGGCTCTGGGTCGCACGTTACAGGTCGGCCCATCACGGCCAAACCAAAGGCTCGCCATAGACTGAGTATGGCCGATGTCGGTTACCGGGTTGCCGCGGCGGCCTGCAAGACCTTCAAGTGCTGTCTGCCGTTGTCGTTCTTTGGGTTCAACTCCAAGGACCGCTGGTAGTGCTTGATGGCAAGCGCCGTATCTTTGTTCTGCTCATAGGCTTCGGCCAGACTGTCGGACGCATCCCAGTTGCCGGGAAACAGCCGGGCCCACAGGCTGAAGATTTCAATCGCCTCATTGCAGAGATTGAGACCAAGCAATCCATAACCCCACATCTTCAGCTCTTGTTCGGACAACTTGAAGTTGGAGTTACGATTCTGAGTCTCTTGGTAGACTTCGTATGCGTGCCCAAACCCCCGCGTGGCAAGCTCAGCGGCGAACGATTCCCGGCCGAGTGGAAGATCGTCCGCGCGACGGATCTCGGCCACCATCATGTGCTGCGGAACCGCATTCTTCGCCGGCGTGTTGTTGATGAATGCCAAGCCTCCTGCATCCTGCTTCAGGTAGGCATTGAGGAACTGGTAAACGTAGCGGACGACCCAGTTGTAGGCACGAGACACTTCGACCTTCGAAAACTCGGTGAAATCTGAGTCAAGGGATTGCCTACGGCGCTTTGAGGTGAAATCGAGGTGCGTCATCGGGTACATCGTCAGCATGTAAAGATCGGAGTACTTGGCTTCATTCAAGAGGCTAAATGAAGTATCAATACCTTTCCGGTTGAGCTGTGGGATCGTGTCCGGCGTACGTGACACATACATCCAAGGCAGGGAGATTCGCAGCGGGGCGATCAGCTTCGTGGCGCGGGCTCACGGGTGCCATCGAAGCTGACCAACGCGGTGATGCGGCTATCCCTGGCGGCCGCGAAGACATTGGCCATCCCTCCCCAACTCCAGCCTACGACCGCAATATGGGCCATGTCGGATTGGGGCAGCGAATTCGCATATCCAATCAGGAATTCGATATCGCCGACTTGTGCTTCAACGTCTTCGAGTCCGATGGATATACCTTTGGTATGGGCGCCCATGCTGGGACTGGCGATCACGACGTAGCCATGACTGGCAAGGTACTCACACATGTCGGCGTTTTCGTCCGCCGATCCGCCACCGCCAGCAGCATAGATGACCACGGGGAATTTGCCAGATGACGGCTTCGTATCGAGGACAGCCAGCATTCTGGAATTCAATTCTTCGCGAGCCTGGTCGGCGCCAAGGCGAACTGAGATCGCCTTCAGGGTCAGCGCCAACAGTTCACTTACCTCTTTTTCGGTAAGGTCGAATGCCTCTTCGGTTACCCGGGGTCGTACATATTCCAAATAGCTAACTGGCGTGCCACCCGTCTGCGCTGGATACCAAACCAAAGTCTGGATTGGCCACGCCCTTTCACCCTGGACTGGCCGGCCTGTCAGCTCGTCAATCTTCGATTTGTAGGCACGAGTGAAATCATAGTGCTTGACAATGTGCAGCCCGACACCGTAAGGACCGGGAGGATTGGGAGAAACGGAACCCGATTGCGCTTGTGCGAAAGACATTGCACCGCACAGAAGCGCCAAGATGATTATTCGCATGGAATCCCGCTAGCCTTTCAAGACCCAGGTGGAGGAACGGATGCTCCTATGATCGCTGACGTGGTAGGTGCTGCTCAACGCGGAAGGTCTGGGGGCAGCACGCGACCTGCCGGCGTTGCGACCCTCTCAAGCGACGGGTCGAGAATCGGATCGTGCTGTCGCGGTAGGCGCATGATATCCCAGTGGGAGGTTCACAGGTTGAGAGGCCTGTGGAAACAAGCCAACACGTTCATATTCATAGTTTATGAATGAATTTAGTTGTCCATGTGAATGGCTGCCAAGAAGCGCACTTTTCTGGCTTTTGAGCGCGGTTTTGATCCCGCTGACAGTACCGATGTGCCAGTCACAGAAACACCATGGCTCAAATTTAACCCGGGTATTATTGACGCGGCAATTTAATCCGGGTATTATTGGCTCATCCAATTCAGACCCGATCTCACCGTGATTGATACCGCTACTCCTTCCTATACCAGCTTCGACGGCCACAAGCGCATCGCCGCTGGCAGCTTGCCGGTCAATGGATTGGCTGTGAAACACGCTCTGGCATCCGGCCTACCTGGTCCGCTGCTGACCTTCTGCGACCAGACTGGCCAAGTTGTCGATATCGACATTCGAGGAAGCGATACCGAGATGTTGGCACGTTTACCTCCAGAGGGGTACCAGCTTCAAGGAAACGAATCGGCACTGATCGATTCCGAGCAATCTGGTGCGCCACGTGGCCGTGGCCGGCCAAAGCTTGGGGTTGTCGCGCGAGAAGTCACGCTACTGCCGCGCCACTGGGATTGGTTGGCTACACAGCCAGGCGGTGCGTCGGTGACTTTGCGGAAACTGGTTGAGGAGGCACGCCGGGCCAACGTGGACCGAGACCGGCAACGCCAGGCGAGTGAATGTGCTTACCACTTCATGTCAGCCATGGCTGGTGATATGGCTGGTTTTGAAGAGGCCTCGCGTGCGCTATTTGCGAACGACGCGGCAAAGTTCCGCCAACAGACCGAAGCTTGGCCGGCCGACGTTCGCGATTACGTCAGGTACCTAGCTTACCCACTGTCGCTGACAGAAGTGCCATCGCTTGCGCCGTGACTCATTTGGAACAAAAAGGATTGATGATGACAAATAAACAAACGCTGAAACGACAGTATCTGGAGACGAAAACCCGAGCCGGCGTATATGCGATCCGTAACAAGATCACGGGCCGGGCGTTGGTTGCAGGAAGTACGAACGTTCAGGGCACACTCAACCGGCATCGTTTTGAACTGCGGTCTGGACAGCATCGTAATGCGAGGCTTGCGCAGGACTGGGTCGAGCACGGCGAGATCAACTTTCTCTTCGAGGTACTCGACATGGTAAAACCCAGCGAAGATCCAGCGTTCAATGCCACACAGGAATTGGAAATGCTAGTTAGCGTGTGGCGCCAGGAAATCCCTTGCCTCGGCGAACTCGGCTACGACGAACCGAGGAGCGAACCTTGATGAACACGAATCTCGACTTCTGTTTGGCGCTACACCGTGCCCACGCCAGCCTGCAACTCAAGCTTGACGACGAGTTGGGCATTTACCATGGCATCAGTTTCAACGACTTTGCGCTGCTGAATTTGCTCGCGCAAGCGGACGGTGGTCGGGTAAGCATTCCGGCACTCGTGCGTCCGCTGGGTCAGCCTCAATCGGCTGTGCTGCGTCAGTTGATCGTGCTCGAGAAGATTGGCCTCGTGGAGCGCGAAGGTGCGAATGGATTTCGCCAGGCCGTGCTTCGCCCGGCCGGGCGTGCGCTGGTGAACACCGCGCGCGAGACTGCCGATAGCATTTGCACCGAAGCCGTCGCATCAATCGCCCCCGCAGCGGTTGCGACGGTGTCCGCAGCACTGGTTACGCTTGCACGTACGCCAACCTTAGAACTCTCATGAGCAACGCCATCGCGACGATTTGCTGGGTACGTGGCCACTTGGACAGCCGGGCGGTGCATCTGTTGTGCTGTAGTGAAGCCGGCCAAGCGAAATATCGAAGCGCTCCCAAAAAGCGCGCGACGCAAGAACATTTAAGGACCACACGCCATGCCCAAGATTAAAGCGAACGGAATTGAAATTGAATACGATTGTTTTGGCAATAACGAGGCGGAAGCTGTTCTGCTGATTTCCGGTCTGGGTACGCAGATGATTCGCTGGAGCGAAACGTTTTGCCAGATATTGGCAGAACAAGGCTACCGCGTGATTCGCTTTGATAATCGCGACGCTGGCCTTTCAACCCACTTCCATAGCGCGTCGATGCCAGATCTCGCTGCAATTGCCGACGCAGTCTCTCGCGGCGAAATGCCCAATGTGCCTTATACGCTGTTCGATATGGCGAACGACGCTGTAGGACTTCTCGATTCGTTGATGATCAAACGAGCGCACGTGGTTGGGAGATCAATGGGCGGCATGATTGCACAACTATTGGCCAGCGAGCATGCTGAACGCGTTCTATCTCTGGTTTCCATTATGTCGAGTACTGGCAATCGTGATCTACCGCAGGCCAGCCCTGCAGTGATGGCGGCGATGACTTCGCCCCCGCCACATCCTTTGAAAGACGAACAGGGCTATCTCGCACATTGCGTTGCCTTTTCTCAAGTGATTACCGGGCGAGGCTATCCGTTCGACGAATCCGCTCAACGTGACCAAGCCTTGGCCGAAGTCAAACGAGCATACAACCCAACCGGGTTTTGGCGGCATATCGCCGCCATCGCAGCAACCGGTGACTTAAGATTACGACTAGCTAACATAACTGCTCCAACGCTTGTGTTGCATGGGTCAGACGACCCACTAGTTCCCCCGGAAGCTGGGAAGGATACGGCGGCCAATATTAAAGGATCCGAACTACTGATAGTCGAGGGAATGGGCCACGATCTTCCACCCTCGCTGTTTGGGTTTGTGGCCGGAGTCATTGCAGATAACACACGCCGCATGTTCAACCCCGTGAATCGCCTCGACGTTACTAGACCTTTTATTGCCTAATTTGTTTAAAAGGGCTACTGGATGGGGGGGCGAATAGCAACTGATTGCCAGCGCCCCTTTGGTCGAAGGCAAGGCATTATTGCAGACGGTCGGTTCGCTGTCGCTAATGTCAGGTATCAGGGAGAAAATTTGAATTTCTGTAGACCCGCTTTCAGCCTCTAAGAGTCATCAGCGAAGGCAAATCCTATGACTGCTAGCCCCACAGGTGACACTCAATTTTGCCACCGGCCGTCCAAAAAACCGCGTTCAAAAGCCATTTTTGTGCGCGTTCAGACCGCCGCTAACAGTCCAGCGGTCATGGCTTACGGCCCCAATTGCGAGGGCGACAAGAATTAAAGCGGCAGCAACGGCAAAAGTCAGCCGCATCCCAGACGCAACCGCCTCGGGACGGGCTGTCATAATGTTGGTCGTCGCCGATCCAAAGGCGAACACAGTCCCCATAACCGATGCGCCGGTGATGAGCCCGAGATTGCGCGACAGGTTGAGCATACCGGAAATGACGCCCCGCTGATTCGGTCGGATGCTCGTCATGACCGCGGTGTTGTTGGCCGTCTGGAACAGCGCGTAGCCGGCGGTAATGACGACGAGCGGGACGATGTAACCCGGTATCCCATAACTCATAGGCAGCATGGGCAGGATTGCGGATCCGACCGCCATTCCGATAAGCCCAACGATACTCACGCGGTATGCGCCAAACCGATCCGCGATGCGGCCGGCCGGTACGCCCGTCAGTGCGGCGACAATCGGACCGGCCGACATGACCAATCCGACACGGGCTGCGTCGAGAAGAAGTGCGCCGGAGAGATAGAACGGGCCAACAACCAGAGTCGCCATCACCACTGTCGTGACCAGGGTGCTCATAGCGAAGCCCGCGCTCAGAGCCGAATTTCGGAACAGCGCCAACTGGACCAAAGGTGACGCTGCTCTCGTCTCGGCGAGCGCGAACAGGCCGACTCCGAAGACAGAAGCCAACAGCAGCGCCGCGTTGAGCGAACCGAAATTGCCGCGCCCAATCGTCACGGCGAGAGCAAGAGCCGCCAGCGTCAGAGCAAGCAACAGCGTGCCAACAATGTCAAAACTGGCCCGATCGGCCCTCAACCCTTGCCGATCCATAGGCAGGTAGCGGCGTGCGAGAAGTAGAGTCAGAATGCCCAAAGGTACATTGATAAAGAAGATGGCCGGCCAACCAAACCCGTCGATCAGAATGCCACCGAGCGATGGACCGAGTGCAGTACCTATCGCGGACATTGTTCCGAGCAGCCCCATGGCGCTGCCGGTCCTTTCCTTTGGAACCGCTTCGCCGACTAGCGCCATGGTTAGGGCCATCATGATGGCCGCACCGATCCCCTGCGCCGCCCGGGCGGCAATCAGAAACCAGAGTGTTGGCGCGACGCCGCAAAGAACCGACGCCACTATGAACAGAAGGATGCCGACCAAGAGCAGGCGTCGGCGGCCGATGATGTCACCGAGCCGCCCGACACTGACGATCAGGGCGGTGATGGCGAGGAGGTAAGCGAGGACGACCCACTGAACTTCCTGGAAGGGGGCGTTGAAGGCATGTGCCAGCGTTGGCAAGCCGACATTGGCGATGCTGGTGCCTAGCGAGGACAGCAGCATCGATAACGAAAGGCTGGCGAGTGCCCAGCGAATCGAAAATGTCCGTTCCTCACTTACGGCGGGTGCCTTTTCTCGTCCTGCAATGATTGACTTCAACATGAACTCCGTCTTTTGGCGACTCCCGAATTAGGGTTGCCAGAAACATAGTCCTTTGCAAGATATAGCGGAAGACGCACCATTTGCACTTTATTAGTGCGTCTGACGCTATACCAAGAACAAACTGAGTTAGGATCAGCGTATGTCGTCCCCGGATTTCAATTTGTTGGTCACCCTGGATGTGCTGCTCGCGGAAGGCAGCGTTGCGCGCGCAGCTAGGCGATTGCGGCTAAGCCCGTCGGCGATGAGCCGGGCGCTCGCGCGGTTGCGTGAAACTACGGGTGATCCGTTGTTGGTCAGGGCCGGGCGCGGTCTCGTTCCCACGCCCCGAGCGATCGAACTGCGCGAACGGGTCAGTCAACTTGTCCAGGGCGGCGAAGCAGTGTTGCGCCCCGCCGAGAAGCTCAACCTTAAACATCTGGTCAGGACATTCACGCTACGGACCAGCGAAGGCTTTGTGGAGAACTTCGGACCGGACCTAATTGCCCGCGTCGGAGAGGAAGCTCCCGGCGTGCGGCTGTTCTTTGTGCAAAAGCCCGACAAAGACGCCAAGTCACTTCGCGACGGTATTGTCGATCTGGAAACAGGTGTTGTGGAGAAGACAACGGCTCCGGAACTACGTGTGCAAGCATTGTTCCGAGACAATTACATTGGCGTGGTGCGAAAGGGGCACCCGCTTAGCAAAGGGAAAATCACGCCGTCGCGCTATGCGGCCGGCAGGCACATCGTCGTCTCGCGAGAGGGTCTGGACAAAGGTCCAATTGATAACGCCCTGGTGCAATTCCGGTTGGAACGAAATATCGTTACGATTGTCGGTGGCTTTTCGATCGCGCTGGGCCTAGCTCGGGCCTCCGACCTGATCGCTACCGTTCCAGAACGACACACAGGAAACCTTCGCACCGGAATGCACAGCTTCCCCCTTCCAGTCTCCACGCCGGAGTTCACGATCTCATTGCTTTGGCACCCAAGGCTGGATGCCGACCCTACGCATCGCTGGCTGCGTGGACACGTGAGGAATGTCTGCGCCGCGCTCCGCTGACGCGGTAGGTTTCCAGCTGGCTGCCGCTCAGGCAGTCGGCTATGATCTTCAGGCCGACTGCGCTGCGATGGCCGTTTCTCCGTTTGCTGTCGTTCCCCACGGCACGGCCACTGACCGCAGTTTGCTGTCTGCCGCCCACGAGCAACGCGAGTTTTCCCCCTCACCAGCGTCTCTTCCTGACCGACCAGAGGCGGATGTCCAAATATCCCTCCGACATTGCGTGCTGCACAACTGAAGGCCAATCGCCACAATGTTGAACACTGCGATTACTTTGCTGGACACCGGATATTGGGCCGCAAGGAGTGGGCGCCGCTGGGCCGAAACGAAACGGAATCGGCGCTTCTCTAGGTCGCGCGGCTGCCGAACTTCTTCAGGAATTTCGCCAGCTTCGGTGCGACCACCGCTTGGCAATAGGGTTGCCGCGGGTTGTTGGCGAAGTAGTCCTGATGGTAATCCTCGGCGGAGTAGAAGGTCGGGACCGGCAGCACTTCGGTGACGATCGGATCGGCATGGGCACGGGCTGCGCCCAGCGCCGCGATGGTCCTGGCGGCGCTGGCGGCCTGCTCGGCGGAATGGGTGAAGATGACGGAACGGTATTGGGTGCCGACGTCATTGCCCTGGCGGTTGAGCGTGGTCGGGTCGTGGATGGCGAAGAAGACCTCGAGCAGGTCGGGGTAAGAGATCTGTGCCGGATCGAATGTGATTTGCACCACCTCGGCGTGACCGCTGTTGCCTTCGCAGATATCCCGGTAACTCGGATTGACGGTCTTGCCGCCGCAATATCCGGAGACCACCGATTCGACACCCTTGAGTCGGAGGAATACCGCATCGAGGCACCAGAAACAGCCGCCACCGAGCGTGGCCAGTTCGCGTTCTTGTCCCATTGCCGATCCTTCTCTTCTATACGCGTTCGATGATCATGGCGATGCCCTGGCCGACACCGATGCACATGGTGCACAAGGCATAGCTGCCGCCGTTGCGGGCCAGCTGATAGGTTGCCGTGGTCACCAGCCGCGCGCCGCTCATGCCGAGCGGATGGCCGATGGCGATGGCGCCGCCATAGGGATTGACGCGCGGATC